>JACKQG010007809.1_pt1 | contig 10636 bp, 8 predicted proteins | sample 8237621 | NCBI WGS metagenome assembly JACKQG01 (sample SAMN15677084, study PRJNA649215) | marine metagenome | biome: marine; feature: Black Sea; material: saline water; isolation source: suspended particulate matter (SPM) from the Black Sea western gyre | collected 2013-06-09/2013-06-10 | depth... | reverse complement strand
TGTTAACCGACCAACCGCAGATATTTGTTTCCAATCACCAGGGCTATTTCGACATATTTGCCCTATCCGGATATTTACCGGTGCAAATAAGGTGGGTTGCTAAATCCAGCCTTTTTAAGATCCCATTTATGGGTTGGGCCATGACGGCAGCGGGCTATATTCCTGTCGAAAGAGGCAACCGGAAAAAATCGTATCAGGCTTTTATACAAACCGTAGAAAAAGTAAAGGCGGGGTGTTCGGTGATCATCTTTCCCGAGGGAACCCGGTCAGAAGATGGAAAGATAGGACCTTTTAAAAAAGGGAGCAATCTCATAGCGAGTCGTTCCAACAGCCCCATGGTCCCCGTAACCATTATAGGAAGCGGAGATATAATAAAAAAAGGCAGTGCCATTATTAATCCAGGCTCTGTTCAAATCATCTTATCTCCACCCGTCCGAAAACACTTGGAGGAAAAAGATGAAGGAAAGATTTTAAACTCCATTCGCGAAACCATCCTCGAAAACCAGCGGCGTGCCGCCGCTGGCGAAGAGGCCTAAAACCTAACTCAATTTATCTTCCCAGTTAGGGTACTACTTTTTTTCTTTTTGGATGAATTCCCAGATGCTGGCAGGGTGTTCGCGCAAGTCTTCAGGGTTTTTCCAAATACCGCGGATCATTCCCGTTTTATCGATGACGAAGGTAGTACGCTCGATATATTTGACCATATCACCGAGATCTTCCTCTTCTTTGATGACGCCATATTGCTCCGTCACCTTTTTGTGCTCATCTGCTAAAAGAGTGAACCCAAACTGGAAAACTTCAATAAACTGCTGATGCGCATTGACACCGTTCCAACTACAACCCAAGACTTCCACTTCACGAGTTTTAAACTTACGGTTCCACTCGTTGAATCCGACCATCAATCGCGTGTCTTCCGGGCTGCTATCCTGTCGATAAAAGGCCAAAACCACCCACTTCTTATCTTCAAAATCTTTAAGACTTACCTTGACCTTTTCTTCAGCAGACGGGCTGGAGGCCCCTGCCTTATAGCCATAACAGGCAGGCAGTTCAAAATTAGGCGCACGGTCCCCTACTTCCAATTCATCGGGCATGAATATATCCTTTTTCTTAAAAGGCCCCCTTTTAAGCAGAGACCTTTGCACATAAGGGTCGAAACAAAAAAACTGGATGCTTCGACAGGCTCAGCATGACAAATTTGAGGTGTTCTCGAAACGTCATCCTGAGTTTATCGAAGGATCTCGGGGTTATGCAAAGGGCTCTTTTAAGCAAGGGCACTGAATTTAAATTACCGGATTAATGAATCCCGACTTATTTGTCGCCAAATGCTGCCTTGAGTAGCGGTTCCACTTCACCTTTGGATTCCATCTCATCGAGGATATCTGTATCGCCATAGAACTTGCCGTCGATGAAAACTTTCGGCAGCGTGGGCCAGTTGGTCATTTTAGTGAGAGCTTCTCGTTTTGTGGGATCGGAGAGCGCGTTGACCACTTCAAACGGGTAACCATATTTATTGAAAAACTGAATCGTCTCAACGGTGAATCCGCATTGCGGTGCCTCTTTGGTACCTTTTCCATAAATGACAATTTTGTTTGCAGCGATTTCTTCTTTAATTTGATCTTCTGAACCTGACATTGAAAGCTCCTTTTATTTTTTAGTTATTTCAAAAAATGAAGTTGATAGCCACCCAATCCCTATGGGGTAGCTGTTTTAATTTCAGCGGCGTGGATTCGACCATCCTGCATGGCGGGGTTCAAAGCATCCTGAACCTTTCTATGGCGGTCCATGATTCCCATATCCGCAAAAGCTGCCGAGGTTACGTGGATAATAAAATGATCCTTCATCCCGGTTTTGTCCAGCACGTTCACTTCCGCATCCGGGACTGCGGTTTTAACTATATCAATCAGATCTGCAATACTAATCATCCCATTTCCTTTTAAAAATGATGTTTAAGCCAATTAACTGTACCTATTTGATTCTAATTCTACCAAAAGGATTTAATGTTTTGGCCCTGTTTTTTCTCAATTATAATACTAACCTCTAGCTAGAAAAATGTTTAAATCATTTTAAACCTATAATTTATAAAGCTTTTTCTACTCTGAACTACCCCTAACTTCAATATTTGACGAAATACTCCAAATTTAAGTATAATTAAAGAATCGTTCAGCCTGTTCGCGCTATCTAATAGAAGAATAAAGAGTTAATCAAGGGAGATTCTCATGACGGTAACCATAGAGTTTGTAAAAATTACGCCGAAAGCCAGCGTAGAAGTCGCTAAACTGGTAAAGGCAGAAAATAACCCGGAAATTGGGTTGAGACTCGCAGTAAAAGGTGGCGGTTGTTCGGGTTTATCCTATGACCTGGCATTCACGCCCAAAGAAGAAGGCGATACCATCATTCAGCATGAAGAATTCAATGTCTACATGGATGCCAAAAGCATGATTTACCTCAAAGGAATGCAATTGGATTTTCAGGATGGTCTGCAAGGCAAAGGATTTGTTTTCGTCAACCCGAATGCTACTTCGACTTGTGGTTGCGGGGAATCTTTTTCCATCACCTGATAAAATCCGTATTTCAGATCACACAGGCCCCGGCCTTCACCAATCAGGTAAATGCACGCATCCCTTGTGGATGCGTTTTTTTTTGAATTATGCAAATAGCTACTGAAACTCAGGAAGAGATCGACCAAATCCGAAAGAATTGCGGTTTTTTCTTTATGGATGGATGGAGTATCCTCACTGCTAAAGGGAAGGAAACTTTCTCTTTTCTGCAAACTCAAACTACCAACGACACATTGCAACTGGAAGTGGGGCAAGGTCAGGCCAGTGCCGTAACAGATCGTCAGGCACGTTTGATTGCCAGCTTCTCTATCCATCGTACCGCTGAAAATGAGGCCTTGCTGTTATCTGAAGACTCACAAACTCTTTATAATCATCTTGAATCCTATCATTTTCGCGAAGACGTAATATTCACAGCCATTGACCAAAGCTTATTAGCTCTTCAAGGTCCCAAAAGCGTTCTAATACTGGAAAAGCTATTCACAACTCTTCCCGAAAAGCCTAATGCGGTAGCACAACAAGATTTGGACGGAACACCTGCCACCCTTATCAAAAAATCTTTGACGGGTGAAGAGGGTTTCATAGTTTGCTTTCCCCCTGAGAAAAAAGAAGAAATCCTGCAAAAAATTTCACAAGCGAATCCAGACATTCAACCCGTGGAAATTGGAGAACAGGCGCGGGAAACCTTGAGAATTGAAGCTGGCATTCCTGTCTTTGGAATAGACATGGACGGTAAAAACATCCTCCCCGAAACTGGTCTGGAACACTCATGCGTTAGTTATAACAAGGGCTGCTATATTGGGCAGGAGGTTATTGCACGGATTAAAACCTATGGTGCACCCAACTTTGCTTTAATGGGATTAACCCTTGAAGGCCCCCTCTCACCACCCATGAATGGAGCTGTGCTCCTTAATAATAAAAAAATAGGCATCATTAAAAGCTCCATCCGCTCTGCTTCCCTTGCAAAAATTATTGCCTTGGCTTATCTCCAAAAAGATCATCGCAGCCCGGATGTAGAAATGGATGTCACTATTGAAGATCGTCCCTATAAAATTAAAACCTGCCTTTTACCTTTTTATCAGGCACCCACAAGAAAAGAACATTCTAAGAAACTCTTAAATGAAGCCCTACAAATTTACAAAGATCAGGAAAACCTGGACAAACCCATTGCCATTTTAAGGGAAGCAATAGACATCTACCCGAGACATGCAGAAGCTTATGAGGCGTTGGGAGTTTTTCTTTCGAAGCAGGATAAACTAGATGAAGCCATTACTCTCATGAAACGCCTGACAGAGATCAATCCACAAGAAATTATGGCACACACCAACCTGTCCGTTTATTACATGAAACAGGGACGCATTGAAGACGCAGAAAACGAAAAGGCCGAAGCCACTGCTTTACAATTCGAACAAGCAGTGGAAAAAAATATGGCCAAGAAAATGAAGAGAAAAGCGGAAGAACAAAGAATTAAAGAAATGGAAGAAAAAATAGTAATGTTCAAAAAAGTTTTGGAAATAGACCCTGTAGATCAGGTTGCAAATTTCGGATTGGGATCCATCTACCTAGAAACAGGCCGATATGAAGAGGGCCTAGGGCCTCTCAACACCGTTGTGGAGACATTCAAAGACTATTCTGCGGCCTATCTTTTACTTGGAAAAACTTTGGAAAAATTATCCGAAAACGAAAAAGCCATTGATGTATATAAAAGAGGAATCGCTGCGGCATCTAAAAAGGGTGACCTTATGCCCCTCAAGGACATGCAAAACAGAATGAATCAACTCTTACACTCTTCCCCTTGATCCTTTACAAATCCCCAAATATCTTCCCCAGGCTTCAAAACACCTGAGTTTATTATTTTCTGATTCACCGTCACTCCGTGATCCATTAAAAACCAAAACCGCAAAAGCAGCTTCTCTTCGGGTGTCGTGTAGGTATCTTCCCACTCGGTCGTAGACTTATGTGCGGCTACAGCTTTATAGAGAGAAGAGGGAATTTCTAACCGCTTTTTCTGTAAAAATGTTTTATAGCCTTGCAATAAAGTGGACTGAAATTGCTTTCGGCTTACCTTAATCAACTCGGAAACACTGGGTATCTGACTATCGTGATACTCAAAAAATTTTAATTTGTAATATTGATGGATAGTTTCCAATCGAAAATAACAATGCAATTCAGAAACTTTATCGCCATAAACTTTCTCAAGATATTTTCGTATTAATGCCTTACCTGCCTGTAACAATAATTTATTCAGCCGCCCTCGCTCAAACAAATGGATGCGAACCGTGCTCAAGTGTTTTGCGCATTGAGCTTCGATATCAGCTTTAATTCTTTGGCAATTGGGAGGAATGCGATACCATGCAATTTCATCACTTGCTACTTGCAACGATTGCTGAAAAGCCTCACTTATTTGATGGTTGTTAGATCTCTTTGCTTGTTTCGCAATGATGTAAGCATTGTCCTTTGAAAACCCAAGGTCCAGTAGCTCGCTTTGAAAAACCTTTCGGTTTCCCATTAAAAAGCCACCCCGTTCTTTAATATGATCCTTGGCCTTATCGACGCCCCTTAAAGCCAGGCTCACATCACGAGGCATTAAATCCAATCCCAATTCATGGGAAAACTCATAGATTTCTTCAAGCGTTTTATAATTTAATTTATCAATAAAGAGGAATTTCTGGATATTAGATTCACTGAATTTGCAGGCTTCGAAAATCTTTATTTTTTTATATTTGATTTCTTCCCAATATTTTCGAGTCCCTTCTTTTTTCTGGAACTGCGACTGAATTTCAGACCGTGCTTTAAAAAAATAACTTCGCAACAAATACCATTCGCTTTCAAGAGTGGATTCAATGATCCAGATATATTTGGGGGTAAGGACGGGAAGCTTGGGGTCTTCAAGCAGTTCAATTTCACCTGTGGCAAGAATATAATCAAGCAACTCTAAATGTCGATCAAGAAGCACCGGGTTGATCTGTTCAATAAATTTCCTAAATATCGTTTTCCAGCGAAAGAGGTCAAAATCCTGACTTGCCTCCGACAGTTTATTTTTGTCCTTTAATTCTTTTTTAACGCGCCGCAAACCATTCTTTTCCATCTTTTCGAATAATTTATCGCGCCCAGAAATATCGCTAATTTTTATTTGTTTCAATCGGGTGATCAAGGAAGGAGTTTTTGACGAGAATTGCAGGTCAAAATCTTCGTAGGATATTGCATCAGAAAAATAAACTTCGGAAAGCAGATCGTCAACATAATCCAAAGAAACGACCACCTTCTTAATGAGTTTTTTGTACACCTCAAAATCAAGGTTCTTAGCACCCGTTTGGCAAGCCCGTATATCATTTAAAAATGTCTTGGCTCTTTTGGTCTCTTCGGGCTGCGAATGAGGATCATTGATTACATTCAAAAACAAACTTTCCGCATTTTGCAATTCACGCTTTGCGAGAAGTTCAAGCCCTTGTGTCATGGAGTCATAAATAAACATAATAAACTGGCACCCCTATTCGGGAGAACTTTTGAATCCTCATCTTCTTTCTCAGATTTTGTGACACCCAAGGGTATGAATGAACTCAAGCCCTGAGTTGAGAGAGATTGAGGAATGAAGAAATTTTATTATTTGTTCACTCAAACCCTGTAGTTTTCTTGCAGTATCTGAGTAATTAGAATAAATCATCTGGGTCCATTCCCAGAACCTGCTATTTAGATGCTTTTGGAAAGGTAGAGGATTTTTAAATAACAGGAATTTTTCATGCCATAACCAGAGGTGAAAATGGGATTATTTAGCAAAAAAAAACCCAGAAAGTAAGTTAAAAAAACTTACTTCTGGGTCAAAGATGCTGAAGCACCTATTAAAAGAAAACTAATTTAGAGAACCTTTATTACCTGGGTTCACACTCTGAGGGTGCGTTGGCAATCAAGTCGTTTTCCATACTGTAGGACAACGAACGATACTCAGGCTCTTCTACTTTTACCGGTTTAATATCCAGCAACAGGTTTTCGTTTCTCAGGAAAATTGCCAGGATATCCACAATATCTTTATAGAGTCCGCGCTCTGCTTTTCGCGCAGTAAAAATACAAAACAAGGGGCCCCAACGTCCAATATGGTTGCGCATGAATTTCTTCATGCTGCTGGTCAGGACATTAATATTACGTTCTTCATGTCCATTCTGCACACCGAAGGCAGTTCTGAAACACATGAAAAACATAAAGGCCAATTCGATAGAAAGATGGTCAACTCTTTCCTTGGTTCGATTACGAGGTTGTTCAAATCCAAAGGTTTCATAGAATCCACCTAATTGGATCAATACATCAGTTTGTGATTGAATACCGCCTTCTGTACCGTACTGCATTTCGTAAGGAGGACACTCCATGGAAACAGCATGGCCAAAGACCCGCACATATTCCTGCTGCACCTGTTTAACCGTCATTTTAGGCAAATACTTATCAAAGCCCTCAATAATGGATTTCACGTGGTTCCAGTCTTCTTCATCAACGAGTGCAATATCCATAGGCTCAAGCAAGGACTTGGGCCGGAAAAATTTTCTATTCCAAGGATAACTGAATGCACTGGAAAGAATATCGTAACAACGGCCTCTTGCCAGCTGCAAAGATATACGCTCTTCTTTCAACTCCTCCAGAGTACCGGTCTGACCAAGAACCGCGAGCATTGGGTCACTTGCTTTAGCTTGAGTAACGTCTCCCATTTTTCTAGTCTCCATATTTTTTCGGAAATCTGGACGCATTGAACATAACGCCTAATTTCCGAATTGATTCGCGCCGCAAAGATTAACCCACACCGGCCCGCAATTCGTAAACTTCAATACATCGATCGCAGCCGCCATCTTTGCTTTCCCAATCAGGGAAATCGATTTGAATGGCTTCGATAACCATCTCATCACAAATACTTTCAGGGTCATCCACCCAGTTATAAGTTGGAAACTTACATAATGGGCAAGGCGATCCTTGCAGATGAATAAAATCTCGTTCTTCTTCTGAAATTTCTCCGGGGTCGACATACTTGCTCATCAAAGTGTCGAGATCCGTGGCCATGGACAGAAGTTCTTCATGAGTGAACTTATCTGTCATCCAGATTCCTTCAAAAATACCTCGTCGCTGCTTGTCCGGAATCTTCCTATAAAAGTTATCGAATTCGCGAAAGCGGGCTTCTTTGGGAAGCACAGACACTACACCAATGCGAGCCAACCGGGCATCGACATACATATTCCATAAAAGGCGAAATCGTGACGTGATAAGATTTTTTACTGAAGGATTGCCAGGAATAAACGCATCTTCATAGTCAAACTCGGGGTCCACCATATCTTTGGCATGCATGAATTCCTGAATCAAAAAAGCATCTAGATCCAGAGCTTCTTCAGGATTACTAAAACGACTCGCAAGCACCCTCATTTCAATGATCGGATTTCCTGAGACTCGGTTCAATACATTGGAACCTTCGTCCACTTTATTGATCGCCCTTTTGACCATAACTTCTCTAATGCGCTCTTCAAATTCTCGCGCTAGATCGTAAGAAACCTCGCCATCCTCCTCCGGAGGAGCTTCTAAAGCTTCTTCCTCAACAACAGCCAACTCTTCGTCTCCTTCAACCTGTTCCCCTTCAGCAGTTTCAACAGGCGCTTCTTCCAACGCCTCTACAGGTTCTTCGACCTTATTTTCCTGCAATAAAGCAGATTTTTTTGAGGTTCGTTTTCTTTTTGGGATAAGGCCAACCGCTTCCAAAGCTCGCAACACATGGTCACCCAGCTTCAATTTCTCAAGGAAAAATAAACGATTAACTTTTTCGAAGGCTATCTCCCGATCATCTTCAGGGAGTTCGTAGATAGGATCAGCAAGGGAATGAAATTCATCATAATCAGAACGGTAACCCGACCGTTCCAAATGGTTGAGATGCCGGAAAACCGACTCTTCCATTAATTGAGGACTGTAACTAACTTTCATAAAACCAGTTCAAATGTTAAAAGTCCAAGCTTATGCTTCTTTAAAAGGGCTTGGAACTGTCTTTTTAGAATCGTTGATTAAGATAATTTAGCTCCTTTTAAAGGCTCATGTCAAGACAAAAGGCCTTTATTTTTTAGGAGTTACGCTGAAAAACCCTATATTTTTTAATTTGCGCCGCCTTTTTCAAAACCCCCTTTTCAGTGGGTTCTATAATAATTCCCTCAAAGCGGATTAACTAACCCCATTTTATACCTTTTGATCAGGAAGCACCAGATTATTCCCTCAGACAGTAAAAAATAATCACCAGAAATTCAAGGTTTTTACTCCATCCGCTTATTTTTTATCGATCTCATCCTTCATTTTTTCCATAGCCTTGATCGCTTCCATAATTGGTGGTGGATCTCCCAGATCTCGTGCAATCTCTCTGGCATCTTTCAAATATTTATCAAACTCATCAAACCGGCCCACTAGAATCTGCATTCGTGCCACCGTCATATTGAATTGGATTAAGTTCGACCAGTTTTTAATTTCTCGGAAACATTCCGCAGCTTGCCCAAAATAATTTTCCGCATCATCATATTTCATGTCCTTGAATTTCAGATTCCCTAAATACGTCAAGTCCTGTCCTGCCCCTCTCGGGTCACCCACCTCTTGAGTCAGCTTTAAAGCCTTTAAATAAAGCTCTTCTGCTTCTTGTCTTTTTCCATTACTGAAAGCCAGATTGCCAAGATTGCGATAATCTTCAGCAATTTCTGATTTGTCATTCAGCTTGTTTGAAATTTCAAAGGATCTCTGGAAACCCTCACTGGCTTTCTCGCGATAGCCACGTTCCATATTGAATTTCCCAAGGTTCCTGAGGTCGGTACAGATCTCTCTGGGTTCCATAAGCCGTTCTGATGTTTCAAGAGCTTTGGTGTAGAATTTTTCCTGGTTGGCTCGATCTTTTTTCTCAACATATATTTTTGTCAGTATTCGGCTGTCAGCCAAAACATTGCGAAGATCTTTAATCTCCTCCGCAATTGCAAAAGATCTCAATGCATATTTTTCAGCATTTTCCCAATCCTCTTTTTGCAGATAAAGATTGTAATGATTGCGATTGTCTTCAGCCATTTCCGGTTTATTATCTTCCTTGGTGTTCAATTCCAAAGCTTCGAGATAGTTCTTCTCGGCACCCGACCAGTCTTTTTTCTGCAAACAAATATTGCCAAGGTTGCGATAGTCAGCAACCATACCTTGCGCATTGTTCTTGTCCTTATTGATCTTCAACGATTTTGCCACCAGTTTTTCGGCCTTATCCATCTTGCCTGCCAGAATCAGCACATTTAGATAACTGGCATACAATTCTTTAAGTCCACTCTGGTCATTCGACTCTTCTTTGATCTTGATGGATTTGGAAAAATTTTCTTCCGCTTCTTTAAATTCTTCCTTCTGCATCAAAATACTTCCCAGGTTTCCGTAGGCACCACCAAGGGCTATCTTATCCTCGGACTTTTCATGCAAGGCGATGGTCTCTCTGGCAACTTCTGCGGCTTCATCCCAATCACTTGCCATAAACAAAACGTTACCCAAATCTTTTAACAACATCAGTTTGAGCTTCGGGTCCTTTTCTGCTTCTGGTTTTTTTAATCCTTCGCGAATCTGTTGCTTTCTATTCTCCAGATATTTGGGTTGCGAAAAAATGAACATCAATTTGCCCTGTACTTCCTGGACACTCGCCTGTTCTTTCATCTCCTCATAAAGGTCGCTGGCACGCATGAAATTATCTTCCGCCTTGTCGAACTCTTCTTTTTTAAGATAAACATTCCCCAGCGATTCACATTGTTGGGCGGTACCAGGACGATTTTCATTTTTCTCCATCAATTCTAAAGATCGCAAATACTGCTCTTCCGCCGCATCCCAGTTTTTCTGTAGACCACGGACATTACCCAAGTTGGCATAACCGCGTGCTTCGCCGAGTCCGTCACCCAACTCCTGCATAGCCTTGAGGGATTTCTCAAAATTCTCCCATGCCAGCTCCAATTTATTTTTGTTAAGATAAATGTTTCCCAAACTACCTAGGAGATAAGAGTTTCTGCGTTTGTCAGAATCGCGAATGACTTCCAAAGCTTTTTTGAAATAAGTTTCGGCTTCATCTA
>JACKQG010007808.1_pt1 | contig 10636 bp, 9 predicted proteins | sample 8237621 | NCBI WGS metagenome assembly JACKQG01 (sample SAMN15677084, study PRJNA649215) | marine metagenome | biome: marine; feature: Black Sea; material: saline water; isolation source: suspended particulate matter (SPM) from the Black Sea western gyre | collected 2013-06-09/2013-06-10 | depth... | reverse complement strand
GAATACTTTTTAACTGCATTAGTTAAATTAGGAGATCCTAATTCTTCTTCAAAATCCATTATTACCTTAAGATTATAATTTAATTTATGATCCATGTTATTCATTATTTTAAATGCATTTAAAAGCATCATTACTGGACCTTTAGCATCAGAAGTAGATCTTGCAAAGATTCTGATATCGGAATCATTAATATTATTAGTTGTAATTGTTTCTAAAATACTCCAATCGACAGGTTTATACTCTCCATCATCATATATCTTTAATTCAGCTTTATATGGGTTTTCTTGGTTCCATCTAGAATTATCAACAGGTTGACCATCAAATTGAAGATAAATAAGAATTGTCTTTGCGCTACTTGAAACGATTTTACTAGCAAGTAATAGAGGTAATTCAGGTGTTTCTAGTCTTTCGACTTTAAATCCATAGTTTTCAAAATTATCAATACCCCATTGAATCAAAGGCTCAAGGTCATTTTTGTTATTTGCATCATTTTTTAATGATAAAAACTCTCTAAATTCATTAATACTTTCGATTCCAACTTTCAATGTCTCCTCTTTATACATTCTTTGTGAGAAAGAGTTAATTGTAAACATTAAGGCTATGATTAATAAAGTAATTTTTTTTCTCATTTATATATTTAAATTTTTGATATCTAGATCATAATTATCTTCAATGTTGATTTTTTTAGAATCTGTATATTTTTTGAACCAAGTTATTTGCCTTTTTGCGTAATTTCTGGTGTTTTGTTTAATTTTATTAATTGCGTACTCATATGAAACCTTGTTTTCAAAATAATTAATAAATTCCTTATAACCAACTGTATTCATTGTATTTAAATTTTTAAATTGTTTTAAATCAAACACTTCTTTTTCAAGACCTTGATTAATCATTTCATCAACTCTTTTATTAATTCTTGAATATAAATATTCTCTTGAGCATTGTAAAGATATTATGAAGGTATTAAAATCCCTTTCTTTATTTTTTCCACTTCTCATTGATGAAAAACTTTTGCCTGTGAATTCAATCAGCTCTAGAGCTCTCAGAAGTCTACTTGAATTGTTTATATCAACTTGACTGTAGTATTTTGGATCTAGTTTTTCAATTTTCTTTTGTAAATATTTAATTCCTTTTTTCTCGAATGAATCTCTTACACTATCTCTAATATTTTTAGGTACATCGGGAAATTTATCAATTCCATATATAACAGAATCAGCATATAGTCCAGACCCTCCCACAAGAACTAAATAATCTTTTTTGGTAAATAGTTTATTTATAAGCTTTATAGCATCTTTTTCGTATAATCCAACATTGTACTTATCATGAATGCTTTTATTGTGAATGAAATGATGTTTGACTTCAGATAATTGAGATTTTGAGGGTGGTGAAGTGCCAATTTTTAATTCTTTATAAAATTGCCTTGAGTCACATGAGATAACCTCAGTATTTAACCTCTTTGCTATTTCAATACTTAGTAATGTTTTACCTATACCTGTTGGTCCAGCAACATAGATTAATGTCTTATTCATCTACACGGTGAACATTCTCTTTAAGACTTGATCCACATTGTCCACAGAAGATTGCATTATCCTTATGTTTATCATTCATACATTCAGCGCAAACTTTTGTATTAACATCAACTTCTTTTCTTCTCTGAACCATTTCAGCAGATATTATACCAGTTGGAACTGCAATAATACCATAACCTAAGATCATAAGTATTGATGCTATAAATTGACCTAATTCTGTAATTGGTGCAATATCTCCATATCCAACAGTAGTAATTGTTACAATACACCAGTATATACTTGTAGGTATATTATTAAATCCTGCTTCTGGACCTTCAACTAAGTACATTATCGTACCAAATACAATACACATTATAACTACAAAAAGAAGAAATATTATAATTTTTGCTCTACTTAAAAGTAATGCTCTGACCAAAAAATTAGATTCACCGATATATCTAGATATATGAAGTACTCTGAATATTCTAAGTATTCTAAGAGCTCTTATAGCCATTAAAGTTTCAACATGAGCTCCTAAAAATATTAATGAAAGATATTTTGGAATAGTTGCAAGTAGATCGATTATACCATAGAAACTAAAAATATATTTTTTTGGTTTTTTAACTGAATAGATTCTTAATATATACTCAATAGTAAATAAGGCTGTTATAATCCATTCAGCAACATTTAAAATAGCATGATACTTTTCGTTTATCCAACCAATTGTTTCAACAGCGACGAGTATGACGCTTAATATAATTACAATTATTAATGAAATATCAAATACTTGTCCAGCAGGTGTGTCTGCTTCATAAATTATATCATGTATTCTTTGTCTTACTTTATTCAATATTAAGTTTTTTATAAATTTTATTCAAAGGTATAAGTTTTTTGAATTTTTGCTTACTAATTATATAATTTAAAATATTCTCTATATTTTGATTCTGATTAATTTTAATTAGTCTAGAATATAATTTTTCTTTAGTGTTTATTTGATTATTTAATTCAAAAAAACCATATCCAATAATTTTTTTAGAAGAAACCAATAAAAAACTTTTTTCTTCAGTACCTCTGCCTTTGTCAATAATTAAAAACTCATTACTAGGAGCATTAAACTCCTTAACAGACTTATCATAATCTACATAATCAATTTTATTAAATGCAGGTTTAATATGATCAATTTCACTGAATTTTTTAATTAATGCTAGATAAAAGCTACCTGTTGGTTCAACCTTTACATTTTTAATATTGTTTTGTATTGATTTGGGAATAAACTTATTACTTGTAAATAGTCTATTTATTCTATTCTTTATGGTTTTACTTGCCTCTATGTATATAATCTCATTATTATGATTGTAAATATAAAAAACACCAGTTTCATTTTTTATATCTTCAATTATTTTATTAAATACAGATCTAACATTTTGACCTAAATATGTAACTATATTTTTCGAAATAATTTGCTTCTTAATATCCTTTTCAATTAAAAGTTTAAATAAATCAACAGTAGCCCTTGCATCACCACTGGCTCGATGTCTTTGAGTTAAAGGAATACCTAGACTCTTAACTAACTTACCCAGTTTATAGGATTCTCGATTCGGTAATAGTTTTTGAGATAATATTACAGTACAGATAGATTCTTTTATGTATTCATAGCCTAGTCTATCAAATTCAATCTGCAATAGTCTATAATCAAATTGCGCATTGTGCGCAACTAAGATTGAATCATCAGTTATTTCAAGAATACGTTTTGCAACTTCATTAAATAAAGGTGCTGTCTTCACCATTTTAGCATTAATCCCTGTTAGCTTTTCTACGTAGGGACTTATCTCTTTATCAGGATTAATTAAGCTTATAAATTGATCGACTACTACTTTGTTTCCATCATATTTATATATTGCTATTTCAATGATTGATTCTTCATTAAATTTTCCGCCAGTAGCTTCTAAGTCAACTATACTATACATTAAATTTTTCTTTCTCCGAATATTCTACTTCCAATTCTTATCATATTTCCACCTTCATTTATTGCTAATTTATAATCATTACTCATCCCAATTGATAAGTATTTAAAATTTTTATCAACTAATTTTATTTTACTATACATAGAAGAGATTGATTTGAATTCATTTTTTATTACATCATCATCATTTGTTAGTGATGCCATTCCCATTAAACCAACAACATTTACAAACTTTAAATTATTTGTGTATTTGAAAAACTCATTGAAATCATTAAAGCTAACACCATATTTACTGTCATCTTTTGATATTTTTATTTGAATCAAACAGTTAATGATTCTATTGTTTTTTTCAGCTTGTCTGTTTATTTCTTTGGCTAGTTTCATTGAATCTAAAGAATGAATTAAATCAACAAACGAAGCAATAAATTTTACTTTATTTGATTGAAGATGACCAATCATATTCCATTTAATGTCTTTAGGTAATTTATTGTATTTCTCTGTTAGTTCCAGAGCTCTATTCTCTCCAAATAATCTTTGCCCATAATTATATGCACTCATAATATCTTCAATAGTTTTTGTTTTAGAAACAGCAACTAGATTTATATCTTCAGTTAGTTCGTGATATAAACTTTCAAGTCTATCTTTTATCATTGTATTTGATCCATTATCTCATTAGCTATTGCAACAGCTTCATAACCATCTAATAGAGTAACTTTAGAAAGTGTTTTTTTATTTATTGATTCAGCAAAGGATTCAAGTTCATTTAAAATAGAGTTTTCTTCTAATATTTCGGGATTTTCAAAATAGATGACTTTATCTTTTCCTGAATTTGTTTTTATTACCATGGATAAATTAGAATTTGATTCATCAGCATCTTTAATTTTCACTATCTGCAATTCTTTTTCTAGAAAATCAATGGAGATATATGCATCCTTTTGAAATATTCTTGTTTTTCTCATTTTTTTAAGCGATATCCTGCTTGCTGTAAGATTAGCTACACATTTGTTTTCAAATTCTATTCTTGCATTTGCTATGTCAGGAGAATCACTAATAATTGAAACACCTGATGCATTAATTGATTTAACTTTAGATTTAACAGTATTTAGGACAATATCAATATCATGAATCATTAAATCCATAATTACTGAAACATCATTTCCTCTTGGATTAAAGTCAGAGAGCCTGTGAGATTCTATAAACTTAGGATTATTGAAATGAGCTATTGCTGCAACATATGCAGGATTAAACCTTTCAACATGCCCAACTTGACCTATAATGTTATTTTTTTTAGATAATTCTATTATCTCCTTTGCATGAATTGTTTTATTAGTGATGGGCTTTTCTATAAATACATGTTTACTTTTTGAAATTACATGTTTAGCAATTTCATAATGAGTTGTAGTTGGGGATACTATATCAATTGCATCAACACTATCTAATAAACTATCTATATTAGAAAAATACTTATAACCTTCCTTTTCAGACAATTCTATAGAAGTTTTTTTATCAGTATCATAAAATCCAATTAAATCAAATTTATTTGAAGAATTCAATAACTTTAAATGAATTTTACCTAAATGACCAGCGCCAACAACACCAATTTTTATCATAATTTTTTAAAAATACAATCTTCTTTTGGAATAATCATCTATAAAAACAATATTAGTAAATAAATGAGAGATAATTATAAATTTCTTGGTAGAAGAAAAGATTTAGTTAATGAAATAAAAGAAAAGGGAATTACAGATCAAGTTGTTCTAGACGCATTTTTATTAACTCCAAGACACTATTTTGTAGATTCAGGACTTGAAGAACATGCATATACTGATAAAGCACTTCCTATAATTGAAGATCAAACAATTTCTCAACCTTTTACTGTTGCGTTTCAAACCCAATTATTATCTCTTGAAAAAAAACAGAAAATTCTAGAAATAGGAACTGGTTCAGGTTATCAATGTGCGATTTTATATAATATTGGAGTTGATGTTTATACAATTGAAAGAAATCATAAGCTTTTTAGAAAAACATCTGAGCTATTCAAAAAACTAAATATAAGACCAAAAACGTTTAAATATGGAGATGGATATAAGGGTCTGCCTGATGATTCTCCTTTTGATGGAATAATTGTGACTGCAGGTGCAAAAGAAATTCCTCATGAATTATTAAAACAATTAAAAGTAGGGGGGAGGTTAGTAATTCCAATTGGAGGTAAATCTCAAACAATGTATAGAATAACAAAAGAATCAAATAAAAAATACAAGAAGGAAAAGTTTGGTAATTTTAGATTTGTCCCATTATTAAAGAATAAAAATTAAATTATTCTTTTGTTCCTTTTGAGATTCTTTTTAGATTAATTTTATTTTCTCTGTCTTTAATTACATTTCTTTTATCAAACTCCTTCTTACCTTTTGCTAGAGCTATTGTAATTTTTGCTAATCCTTTCTTGTTAATAAATAAGTTTAATGGCACAATTGTTATACCAGGATTTACAGATTCTTTAGTAAGTTTTTTAAGCTCATTCTTATTTAATAATAATTTCCTCTTTTTTTGTGGTGAGTAATCTTTCTCATTAGAATTGGAGTATTCATCAATATTCATGTTAATAATATATAATTCATTATTAGTGTCAAATTCACAATAACAATTATTTAATGAAGCCTTTGATTGACGAATTGATTTTATCTCATTTCCAGATAATACAATCCCCGACACATACTTATTTAGTACATGATAATCATATTTAGCTTTCCTATTTTTTATATTAACTGAATTATTCATACTGCAAAATTACAAATTTGTTATTTTAGCTGATAAACTTTTTTTAAATGAATAACGATAAAGAAATTTTTGATTTAATTAAAAAAGAGAAAGAAAGACAAATAAATGGGCTAGAACTAATTGCCTCAGAAAACTTTGCTAGTGAAAATGTGATGAAAGCAACTGGTTCAGTTTTGACAAATAAGTATGCTGAGGGATATCCAGGGAAAAGATACTATGGTGGTTGTGAGGTTATAGATGAAGTTGAAAGTATAGCGATAAATAGGCTAAAAGAGCTTTTTTCTGTTGATTATGCTAATGTACAACCTCATTCAGGTTCTCAAGCTAATTCGGCGGTATTTGATGCATTTTTAAAGCCTGGAGATAAAATTCTTGGTTTAGACCTTTCCCACGGTGGTCATCTAACACATGGATCTCCAGTTAACTTTTCTGGAAAAATATATAATTCAAGTTTTTACACTTTAAATAAAGATGGAGTTTTTGACTATGATCAAATACTTCAAAGAGCAAAAGAGGAAAAACCAAATTTAATTATCGTTGGGGCTTCAGCATATTCTAGAGATATGGATTTCTTAAAGTTTAGAGAAATAGCTGATGAAGTTGGTTCTATATTACATGCAGACATAGCTCATCCAGCAGGTCTAATAGCTAAAGGTTTATTAAGTGACCCTGTACCTTATTGTGATGTAATAACTTCTACAACACATAAAACACTCAGAGGTCCAAGAGGTGGCATAATTATGATGGGTAAAGATTTCGATAATCCATTTGGTTTAAAATTTAAAAATGGGAACCTTAAAAAAATGTCATCTGTTTTAGATGGAGCTATTTTTCCTGGTAATCAAGGGGGTCCTCTAGAACATGTTATTGCTGCGAAAGGGATTGCATTTGGAGAAGCTCTTGATTCTTCTTTTAAAGATTATGCTAAACAAATTCAGCAGAATTCTAAGAAATTATCATCTGATTTAGTAGATCTAGGCTTTAACATTGTTTCAGGAGGTACAGATAATCACCTTTTATTAATTGACTTAAGAAATAAGAATATAACAGGAAAAGATGCTGAAGCATCACTTGGTAAAGCTAATATTACAGTAAATAAGAATATGGTTCCTTATGATGATCAATCACCATTTGTTACATCAGGCATTAGGATTGGAACACCAGCTATTACTACTAGAGGTCTTAAAGAAGAGGATATGGGTTTTATTGCCCAGTCTATAAATGATGTAATAAATAATTATGAGAACAATGAAAAGTTGAATTCAATATCTGATAATGTAAAGAAACAAATGAAAGATAGACCTTTATTTGCTTGATTATTATGACAACCATTTATAACAAACAGATGAATTTTAAAAATAAAACTGACATGTTATTAGAAATTTTAAAAAAAACATTTTATTTCATATTCTTTATTTCGATAGCGTCTTATTCTCAAGAATCTTTAGATAAAGAAAAAATACAGCTGATTGAAGCATTAAAAGAATTTTCTGAGATAAGTTCTGTTACAGGGAGGGAAAATAATGCTTCAGATTATTTAAAATCATTTTTAAAAAACAGCAATTTAAAAGAAGATAAATTAGGAAATTTAATTCTAGAAATTGGCAGTGGACTACCAAAAACTTTAATAACCGTTCCAATTGATGAGCCTGGTTACGTTATCAGTGAAATTAAACCTAATGGATATATGAGATTTACGCCTGTTGGTTTTGGTCGTGTAGGTCAATTGTATGATCAATTTATGCAAGGACATGAAGTTATAATTAACTCTGAAAAAAAGTATACTATTGGTGTTTCAAGTGTTCCATCTTCTCACTTTGAAAGTCTTAGGAAATATCCTGAATCCAAAAAAGAACCATTTACATGGCATGAGGGGTATATCGATATAGGAGCTTCTTCAATTGAAGATGTGTATCAAAATGGAATTGAGTTATTAGATCCTATAAGTCTAAATAAAAAACCAGTAGTAATTAATGATTCATTAATTGCCGCCCCTAATATTAAAATTAAGGCTGCTGGTTTAGCTTTAGCGGTTATAGCTAAGTTTATAAATAAAAAAAGTGTTAAAGGAAAGTTAGTATTTGCATGGACAGTTCAAGAATTAATAAATGGAAAAGGAATTGAATCTGTGATAAATCAATATGGTCCTTTTGATAAAATATATAGGTTTAATCGATTTTTAGATTCAAATTCTATAGGAACGGATCAAATTATTGTGAATAAAAAATTTTATAAAAATGAAGGTAATATTATTAAAGCAAAACCTATTTTATCTTTTAGAAATAGCTCATCTAATATAGATTTTGACAAATTAAAAATACATGAAATAGGCATTGCTAGTAAATATTCTAATTCTCCAGTAGAAATGATTGCAATTAATGATGTAATAAATTTGATTAGCTATATCACTAATAGTCAAAAAGTACAATTAACTCATTATTATGATTTTCCAGATAAGAAAAAACAAAGTAATACATTATTTAAATCTTATTCTGAATATGAATCTGTATTAGGTGAGTTGATAAATAAATATGGTGTAAGCACATCTGAAAATTCTGTAAGAAATCATATCATAAAAAATCTCCCATCTTGGGCCAAACCAATAGTAGATGAAAAGGGAAATTTAATCTTAACATTTGGTGAAGGAGAAAATCATAAAGTATTCGTGGCTCATATGGATGAAACAGGATACATTGTTAATGATATTAAGAATGATGGAAGGTTGGAGTTAAAAATGCTAGGAGGAATGCTGCCTTGGTTATGGGAGGCACAACCTGCAACTATTCATTTAAGACATAAAAAAATAACAGGAGTTTTTGAGCCTCGACATGACTACATAACTTCAAAAAAAAGAAAATCAAATTTTCCGTTAAATGTTAATGCAGGGTTTTTATCTAAAAGTGAAGCGTTAGAGGCTGGAGTTATTATAGGAGAAACAAGTGTAACGATGCCTAAAGAAATGATAAGATTGAATGAGAATAGAGTTACGGGTAGAAGTTTTGATGATAGGGTTGGTTGTGCAGCATTAATTTTAGCATTGAATAAAATAAATCCAAGAGAATTAAAAAATAAAATAACTTTTGTATGGTCAGTTGAAGAAGAAATTGGGCTGAGAGGTGCAAAATATTCCGCTATAAATTTAAAAAATGCTAGCATAGTTCATCCTGTTGACACATATGTCTCTTCAGATGATCCATATAAAGATGAATCATTTGCAAATGTCCCACTCGGAAATGGTGCAGTAATAAGAGTTTTGGAGAGTATAAATTTCGTAAGTCGTGAAAACTTTAAAATGATTAGAAAATTAGCTGATAATAATAACATTAAAACTCAATATGGAATGACTTCAGGGGGAACAGACGGTCAACCTTTTTTGTCTTATGGTATTCCCTCAGTTCCAATATCTTGGCCTGGAAGATATTCACATTCTCCAATAGAAATTATGGATTTAAGGGACATGAATAGTTTGGTGAAATTGATTAAAGCTCTAATAGAAGATTAACTATTAGTAAATTGTAACAGGCCTTATACTTGCTTAATTATTAACTAACTTTATCTCGAAAAGTTTATTCCAATTCTTTCCTGTTACATATATTTTGTTAGTTATTGGGTTATAGGCTATGCCATTCATTACATCTAGATCTGGTGTTTTTTTAACTAAATCTCTTATACCTGTAAAATCAATTACACCTTCAACTGCACCATTACTAGGATTTATTATAATAACAACATCTCTATTAAGCTGATATGTATTAGCATAAATTTTTCCATTAATATATTCAAGCTCATTGATATTCTTAATTTTTGACTTGTTTGTCATAACTTCAATATTCCTGATTTCTTCCAATGTATCTTTATCTAAGAGCCATATTTTATTTGTACCATCAGATTTATAGATATACTCACCATCATTACACAAACCCCAACCTTGAATGCTATTACCGTATTTAAATGTATTTATATATTCAAGATTTGTATTATATATAAAACCAATTTGATTTTTCCAAGTCAGCTGGTATATCTTATCATTGAGTACTGTAATTCCTTCTGCAAAATATTCATTGTCAATCTTAATAGATTTAAGCACTTCGCCAGTTCTATAATTTACTTTCCTTAAACTTGATTTTCCATTTAGCCCTGTACTTTCGTATAATACACCTTCATAGAATTCTAATCCTTGGGTGTATGCTTTGTCATCATGTTTAAACTCATTAATAATTTCGTATTTATAAAGAGTTGGTATAACATTGGAATAAATATCAAATGAGCTATTGAGAGTATAGGATTCACTACCACTATATATAATCGCTTTAACCTTTTGATTTCCAAGTATATAGTTATTTAAAATAATTTCATTGTGAACAACTTTATTGTTTATAAATAGTTTAGT
>JACKQG010007807.1_pt1 | contig 10637 bp, 6 predicted proteins | sample 8237621 | NCBI WGS metagenome assembly JACKQG01 (sample SAMN15677084, study PRJNA649215) | marine metagenome | biome: marine; feature: Black Sea; material: saline water; isolation source: suspended particulate matter (SPM) from the Black Sea western gyre | collected 2013-06-09/2013-06-10 | depth... | reverse complement strand
TAGGCTTATACAATCAATGCGATTTACTTCTGCTTTCAATATTATCGGTCCATTAACACGTCCCTGTGAACAAAACAATTGCATTGTCATTGGAGCATACTCACCCCATGTATGCGACCAATTGATTGCAGTTTTAAAAGAAATAGGAATGCCAATGGCTGTCGCACCCTATGGTATGGTCGATGGTATCGAGACATCTCAAGGAATGGATGAATTTTCACTATCAGGGATGACAAGGGTTGTACAATTACTTCAAGGTAAAATAGAAACATATGAAGTCACCCCTAACGATTTTGGGCTTAAAACGGTTGATTTTCATCATATTGAGAGTAGCAGAACAGGGGAGGAAAATGCTGATAGGATTCTTGCTGTATTACGAGGACAGTATGATTCTCCCGAAGCTGATTTCTTTTGCATGAATGCTGCTGCGGCTCTCTATATATCAAGACTTGCCCAAAATTATAAAGATGGTACCAATATGGCAAAAGAAGCATTAGCGACCGGGAAGGCTCTTGAAAAGCTAGAAGAATTAAGGGAATTTCAGGGAGCAAAAACAATACAATAATTAGGAATGGCTACGAAATAACTTCCGCATTGTGTAGGGTGGGGCACCGCCCACCATCAGAATCGGCGGGCAGTGCCCGCCCTACTTATTTAATCGCCATTCCTTAGAGAAGGGAGATTAAAAAAACTATGGGAAAATTAGTGATAGTTACAATTTTTGTAACTATATTTGGAATCTGCGCAGTTTATGCGCAAGTTGTAAATCCCGATGAAACCGGGGAAACAGTCAAAATTGAAGAAGTTGTAGTAACAGCGACCCGAACTCCAGAATTGTCAGAGTGTTTGGGCAGTTCGGTCAATGTGATTACAGGTGAGCAAATCGAACAGCAAAAAGCAAATACGGTTTTGGATGTACTGCGGGGCATGCCTGGGCTTTATGTTTCTCGGACAGGTACACCCGGCAAAACAACAAGCGTTTTTTTGCGTGGAAGCTCGAACAAGCATACGTTGGTTATGCTTGATGGTGTTCAGATGAACAGCCCGACATCTGGGGATTTTGAGTGGACGAATCTCAGTTCGGATAACATCGAACGCATTGAAATCGTCCGTGGCCCACAAAGCACGTTGTATGGCTCAGACGCAATGGCTGGTGTTATCAACATTTTCACCCAAAATGGTTCTGCCAAACCACATTACAGCTTTTCCGCGCAAGGTGGGAGTTTTTCAACCTTCACCGAACGGGCAAACGCATCTGGTAGCTTTGACAACTTAACGTATTCCTTCGCTTTATCGCGTGATGATTCGGATGGATTGAAATCCATCAACGTTCCGGTTTATAAAAAATTAGGCGATGAAGATGCCGTCGCAGATACATATATTGAAAAAACCTATGGCAACGATAAGGCTAATAACACGACATTCGTCGGAAGATTTGGATACACATTCTCTGAGGGATTTGACGTTCAACTTGTGGGACGGTTCAATCGGGGTGAAACGGGAGTGCCGAGCCAAGTCGCATTGGATGAAACAGGAAACTTTGTTCGTAATTTCGACCAAAATGCGAATCAACTGCATACGACAAATCTGGGATTAATTCAAGGAAACGCTCGTTTGCTCAAATGGTGGAATAGCCGTCTTAAAGCCTCTTTTGCGAAAGAAGGTTTGAATTATGAAGACCTTGCAGACCCAGGTGAAGATGTAACACTGGCATATCCTTTTTCAGAAGAAATCAGCACAAATGTCCTGACCGTTGATTGGCAGCATACCCTCATGCTTGACCAATTTATCCCCCAAAATAATATTAGCCAAAATAGTTTGGTTATAGGTGCTGAGTTTGAGCGACAAACCGGCACGAACACCGATGCTCTCAATAATAAAACACAGTTTGATGAATCGCTGCAAAATGTGGCAGGATATGCTGAAGATAAGATTGGACTGTGGGATAGATTATTCTTAACAGTGGGTGGACGACTTGATAACCACAGCGAATTTGGAACAGTGGTAACACCGCGCATTACATCCGCCTACCTGTTACGTGAAACGAAGACAAAGGTTCGCGCCAGTTGGGGTAAAGGATTTCGTGCGCCAACGTTCAATGAATTGGTATATCCCAATTACGGCAATCCAAATCTTGAACCCGAAAAGAGCCAGAGTTTCGATGTCGGTTTGGAACAGTCGTTCTTCAACAGGCGCATAAGCGTAGGAGGCACTTACTTTCAGACGAAATTTGATAACCTAATTGCCCCAAAATTAGTAAATCCAGAGACTTATGCGTATCAAGCGGCCAATATCGACAAAGCAGAGTCTAACGGAGTTGAACTCGAAGGTATGGTTCAAATTATTGATGGATTAGCAGTTTTGGGAAATTACACGTTTGTAAACACCCAAGATACTACGAAACCCGGCGAAGATGAGCCACTACGCAGACGCCCCAAGCACAACGGACGCGTAATTATCAACTATGCGCCGGCGTTTGAACCGCTGTCTGGTAGACTCAATCTAAATTTGGATCTTATCCTTGTAGGCAAGCGCTACGACAATAACCCCGCCAAATACGGCGAAGCATTCTGGTATCCCGGCTATAACAAAGTCGACTTCGCCGCTTCGTATAAAATCTTAGACACAATCCAAATCTATGGGAAAGTCTCCAATCTGATGAATCAGAATTATCAAGAAGTGGTCGGATATCCAACGCAAGGGATAAATTTCTTCGGCGGAACGCGTGTTTCATTTTAGTCCCAGAGACTTCCGAAGTCTTCAGGACTTCGGAAGTCTGACAACGTTATTTTACTTTCAGCACAACGAGCGTCACATCATCATTCTGCGGCGTGTTATTCGCCCAGTCATCGCCCGATTTAACGAGCGCATCCAAAATTTCGGATGCGCTTTGCTCCGTTTTTCCTGCTTTTTCAATTTCAGCGACGAGCCGGACATCGCTTAACATTTCATCTTTATCGTTTAAACGTTCGGGCAAACCATCTGACATTAAGATTAAAACATCTGATTTTTCCAGTTGAAATTCCGTCGTTGTATATTTTGCCGTCTCCATTACACCAAGAGGTAGACCTTTTATCATAATTTCTTCAATACTTCCACTCGATCTGAGAATGTAGAGCGGCGGAATACCACCGCCCACAGCTTTAACCTGTACGGTATTTGAGTTTACATCGTGTGAAAGTTCAATGAGCACAAGTGCCATATTGATTAGACGATTACTGTTGATTTGCTTCAGAACGGCATTCATTTTGTTTACCTTCTCCGCCAAATCTGGCTCATCAATAGTCAGGCGGTTCACGAAGTAACCGCTGAACGAAGCGAACAGAGCAGTTTTGGTCGCCGAAACCATTAAACTTGCTCCAACGTCATGCCCCGCAGCATCGCCAATGGCAAGGACGAGTTTATCACCTGGCTTAGGGAAAAAGTCATAATAATCGCCGCCGACTTCAGTTGCGGGTTTCTGGAATGCTGCGATTTCCAGATAGGGAAGTTTGGGCAAAGCAGCAGGCAGGAACCCTTGCTGAATGGTGCGTGCGGTTTCAAGTTCTTCTGTCTTGCGAATATTATCGACTTCCAACTGTTTGTAGGCTTCTTCGAGTTCATCATTTTTCACTTGAATCTGATAATTGGCTTCTCTCAACCCATCCTGAAGCCGCTTGATGGTCAAATGAGTTTGAACTCTGGCGCGGACCTCCTCATGTTGAAACGGCTTGGCGATATAATCCACGCCGCCCACTTGAAAACCCTCAACGACGCTTGCCGTTTCGTCTTTTGCGGTGATGAAGATTACAGGGATATCTGCCGTGGCTTTATCGTCTTTGAGTCTTCGGCAGGTCTCCAAACCGTCTATCCCCGGCATCATGATATCCAGGAGAATCAAATCCGGTTGAGTGCGAGCGGCAATCTGAAGCGCCACCTCACCACTGGGAGCAGCGATGATGTTATAGCCTTCGATTTCCAGAGCTTGGCGTAAAAGGTTTAGATTTGCTGGAATATCATCAACAATGAGAATCTCTGCGTTCATCAGTTCGATTTGGCTTTGATTCATGATTTTCTCCTCTCTTATGTAACACTTTCAGTAGGTCAAAATAAGCGTGTGTAAAATTTGGTTGACAGCATAGTCCATTATTTAGTATAATTTTAAAAGCAACAATTCAAATTCAATAGGCTCCGATAATTGGAGGATGCTTTGAGTAGCAATTTTACTAATGATACCCAATCCACAAGCAGGCGAGAAGAAATCGATCCAATTTTTAAATTCGTACTGATATTTGGATTTGACCAGTTGAACGTTCCGCTCCAAACCCAAGTCGAGGTCAGCCGCCTTCCTCGCACAATGGACGCGTTAGCTGTCCTCAAACGGAAAGCAGATATAGAAAAGGTAAGGAATGACACGCCTTTTCACTATTTCCTTGTCTATAATCAGATAGAGTTTAAGGGAAAAAATGATCGATTGACAATTGCGGGCTTGAGGCTCATTTTAGGACGTGCAAACCTTTACATGGGCGAAAACAAAATTCCCGTCTCCAAAATGACGGTTACAATTATCTGTGCTCGCAAGCCTATGCAGGTGTTGCTTCATTCGCAAGCAGAAGTTTCCTGGAAGCCCCTCGGGTCGGGGTATTATCAGAGCAAAGATAAATTACCTGTTAATCTCATTGTAATTAATGAACTGGACATTATCCCGAAAAATTATCCGCTACTGCTATTCGCTTCGTCAAAGCGGAAATTTCGGGAGTTTCTACAAGATGCCATCAACCGGAACTCAGAGGCATACGTTGCTTTTGCATATCTGGTTGAACCCAAAATCGCAGAGGAGGTTACCATGAATACCAAATTTAATCTTCCCCAAAAGAAGTTAGAAGATATTGCCAACGTCCTTGGAGCGAGGCTTGCACCCTTTCTCAAAGAGGATATTCTCAGGTGCCTAAGTCCTGAAGAACGGCTTGAAGGATTGAGCCCTCAAAAACGACTCGAAGGACTGCGTGTCGAAGAGATTCTAAGCGGGTTGAATGATGAAAAACGAAAACAGCTTCAGTTGTTGTTGGAAACTCAGCACAAGTAAACAATACAGATGGATGCCGAAAACAGAACTTAGCGGCATACGTCGCTTTGGCGTATCTGGTTGAACCCAAATTGCAGAGGAGGTTATTATGGATACCAAACTTAACCTTTCCAAAAAGAAGTTAGAGGATATTGCCAACGTCCTTGGAGCGAGGCTTGCGCCTTTTCTTAACAAAGAGGATCTCCTTAGGCGCCTAAGTCCCAAAGAGCGGCTTGAAGGATTGAGTCTTGAAAAACGACTTGAAGGACTGAGCCCTGAAGAACGGCTCGAAGGACTGAGTGTTGAGGAGATTATAAGCGTACTGAGCGATGAAAAGCGAAAACAGCTTCAGTTGTTGTTGAAAACTCAGCGCAAGTAACAGGCTTCCTTCACTCACCCGCTCACTCCTGCTGCATCTGTGACAAGATGTTGAGAATCGCCTCCATGTCATAGTTCCGAATGAATCCGCGTAGCTTTTCCGCAAGCTGCTTCCCTGCTGGGCCAAGCTCTTCCACTTCATGAAGGTGACCCTCCAATTCGGTCACCCGGTAAAGCTCTGTCGCTGACTTCAGACGCTTCAAAAGTTCCTCCGGCAGAGAAGCACCCAACGCTTCCTCTTGAGGCTGTGTTTCCTCTACTTCGTCCTTTTCATATTCAACTGCCAGGAGGGTCTTCAGGCACTCGGAGATGTGCTCAAAGCGGAAAGGCTTGGGGATGAAGCCGTTGAAACCAGCCTCTAAATACGTTTGCTGCTCATGTTTCAAAGTGGAAGCGGAAACCGCCGCGATTTTTACTTCCGTCCGTCCAAACTCTGACCAAATCTGTTGGGCAGCTTCTAATCCGTTCATTTTAGGCATCCGAATATCCATAAACACAATATCCGGCCGATGTTTACGAACCATTTCTACCGCCTGCTCTCCGTCTTCCGCCAGCAGCACATCACATCTAATATCAGTCAAAATCTTTTTCAAAACATCGCGATTCTCTTTGTTATCATCAACAACCAACGTTTTCACCGAATATCCTTCTGCAAGGTGAACCTCAGAGACTTCCGAAGTTTCCAAAACTTCGGAAGTCTGGCTTATGGCAGGAGAAAAAGGCACGGTAAAGAAAAATCGCGAGCCTTTGTCCACCTCAGACTCCAACCCTAATTGTCCGCCCATTATTTCAATATGCTTCTTGGCAATTGCCAATCCCAGTCCGGTGCCGCCTTTGGTAGTTCCGGCTTCGCCCTGTTGAAAAGGCTCAAAGATGGTGGCTTGGTCCTCGAGGGAGATTCCGACGCCGGTGTCTATGACCTCAAAGCGATACATCTCTACTGGATGCTCCGCTTCAGCAGGGATATTTCCCGACTGAAGTCGGGCATCCGAAGTTGAAGCGATTCGCAGTATGACCTCACCCGATTCGGTGAATTTTACGGCATTGGCAAGCAGATTAATCAAAATCTGTCTCAGCTTGTCTTCATCGCCGTGAACCAGAACGCGTTCCCCGACTGAAGTCGGGCCTCCTGGATGCCCAGCTTTAGCGGGGAGCCATTCGACGCGCCAACCCAGTCCCTTCTGCTCGCAACGAAGCTGGAACATGATAGAAACTCCATCAATCAAGGCGGTGAGGTCAAAGTCCGTTTCCTGCAATTCTATACGCCCCGCTTCAATCCGGGATAAGTCGAGAATATCGTTAATTAGGGCGAGTAGATGTTCCCCGCTTTGCTGGATGGTCCCGACGGCATCTTGTTGGCGCGGCTGCAAATCTTTGTCGCGCCGCAAGACCTGGGCATATCCCAAAATGGCGTTCATCGGGGTGCGGATTTCGTGGCTCATGTTAGCTAAGAAGGTGCTCTTGGCACGACTGGCAGATTCAGCAACTTCTCTGGCGATTTCAGCAGTTTCTTTGGCTTCCTGAAGTTGGGCGTTTTTGGACTCGAGGATTTGAAGGTTTTGGCGCTCCTGTTGTAGCATCTCATCGCGTAAACGCTGGGATTCGCGGCGCTGGATATAGTAGCGTGAGGCAAAGAAGAAGGATGCTATCAACGCCGCCAAGATGCCGCCACTCGATGGGAAGACAATCCAGCCGTTTTGGTACCAAGGTGGGACAATCGTAAGGTGGACGGTCGCAGGGGTTTCGGAGTAGACGAGGTCGCGATTGATGGCGATGACTTTGAAGGTATAGTCGCCGGGCTTGAGGTTCTCGTAACTCACCTGTTCATCCCATGTCCCTTTCCAATCCTTGTCATAACCTTCGAGCATATAGTTATAACGCATCCGCTTGGTCTTAAAGCTGATGCCGCGATAGGCAAAGCTGAAGTGCGACGCAGTGGAGGGGATTTTTAGAAACCGGCTCCCCTCTTGGGAGGGGTTAGGGGTGGGTAGGGTGGGTACTCCGAGAAACTCGGTTTCTAATGAATAAACCTTATCCGCAACCATTTCCGTTACATAAATCGGCGGCGGGATTTCTTTCTTCGGAGGTGTGTAGATAGTGATGCCTTTGGTGGTAAAAAATATCAGGTTGTCTGCTTCATCTTCCATCACTTGAAAGGCTAAGTTGCTCAACAAACCATCATCGGTCGTGAACATCTGAAAGTTTTTCCCATCAAATTTGTTCACACCACCTGTTCCCACAGCAAACCACAAATTCTCAAGGTTATCCTCAAAGATGGAACCTAAAACAGAGCCGATAGCGTTTCCAGACAGACCGTCCTCCGTCGTATATGTTCGGAAGGTCTCACCATCATAACGACATAAGCCATCTTCTGTCCCTATCCATATATCCCCCTTATGGTCTTCGAGGAGGGAGAAGCATACGTTGGAAGGTAAACCATCCTCTGTGGTAAATCGGATGACACGCTTCCCATCGTATCGACGCACACCAAAATGAATACCGGAAAACCATAGATGTTCATTGCTGTCTCCTATGATGTCGCTGATAAACCGCAGACCTAATTCCTGATAAGTTATCGGTTGGACGAATTTGCTCCCATCATAAGTGCAGGCGCCGCCGTTCTCCGTTCCGAACCATAAAAAGCCTGTACTATCCTCCCAAAATGATGTGACAGTACTATTACCCGGCAGTCCATCTTCTCCAGTAAATATCTGAAATTCCTCGCCGTTATATCTCGCTAGGCCATTGAATTGCGAGCCCACCCAGATGTTTCCTTGACTGTCTTCAAAGCCTCTCAAGAGGTCAATGAGAGGAAACCCATCTTCTTTGCCGAATGTGCGGAGGCTCCTTCCATCATATCCCGAGAATCGGGATTTCGCGGAATTTATCCCAATTCTATCGGGGCTCAACTTGCCCAGCCCAATTCCCAACACCGAAAGCCATAGATTCCCTTGCCTATCCTTCACGCACCGATAGCGGTCCAAAGCGACCGGAATGCTTTGAACACTGTCATCATATCGGCTGGCACCGTTGGAAAAGGTACCGAACCAGAGATTGCCCTCCCTATCTTTTGCTATACTTAGCGCCCAATCACCTGCCAAACCATCTTTCATGGTGAAACTCTGGAACTTTCCACTAGGTTTTCGTCGCAATTCCGCTTTAGCGACGGAAACAGAATCGTGGTATCGGCTCACACCGTTCCAGGTTCCAAACCACACATCTCCGTTTGGAGCATGAAAGATATCTTCGACTCTGTTGTCTATCAACCCCTCTGCCGTGGTGAAATTCTGGAAAACTTTCCCATCATATCCCGATTCTCGGGATTTCGTCCCAATTCCATCGGGGCTCAACTTGCTGACACCACCTTTGGTTCCAAACCACACATTCCCCTGTGCATCGGTCGATAGGGTTTTTACGTTATTATCAACAAGCCCATGCTCTGTCGTCAAAACGGTGAAAGAACTCCCATCGTATCGAGTTGTGCCGTCAGGGTTGCCCCAAATGTATATCTTCACCCCATGTGCAAACCAGAAAACCCCGTCCTTATCCTGAGTGATATCTGCAATCACATTCGATGAAAGCCCGTCCTCCGTTGTATAGTTACGAAACGTCTTACCATCGAATTCGCTAACCCCATTTGCTGTGCCAAACCACAGATGTCCTTTATCATCCTCGTAAATCGCCGTGACCCTATCGTCAACTAATCCATCCTTTGTCGTAAATATCTGGAAGGCTGTTCCGTCGTATCTGCAGACGCCTGCACCTTTGCTGTAGCTGGAAGGGTCACCTGTTCCTCCCCACCAAGTATCCGCGATGGGGTGCCATGTTCCCAACCACAGATTCCCCTTGCTGTCTTCGTAAATCGTCGAGATGGTGTTACTCGGTAGACCATCCTGAACTGTAAATGTACGGAAGGTGCGGCCATCGTATCGACAGAGGCCTGAACTCGTCCCAAACCAAAGGAAACCGTTTCTATCTGGCACAATAGACCAAACTGTGGGACTGCTTAATCCATCTGTGACGCCATACGTTTCCCAGTGCCCAACTCGTGGTGTGATGGGAACAGTGCTATGCGCCTGACACGTGAATTCCGCCTCATGCGTCAATCCTGTCGTATCAGTATATTTGGCTATAATCCTGATAGCCCCATTAACATCATCAGGTACCATCCAATCAACAGGTTCCTCCGTGCGGCTTTTCAGCGTCGCCAGTGGAGGCAAAGCTCGCGCTTGCCCTTCTGCTTCATTCCGGATTTCAATCTGTACGGGAAACGATGGAGTTGTCCAGACAGCGCTTTTGGGCACTCTACGCGCTGTAATGGAGAGCATATCCTTGAATTTATCTGGCTTACGCCTTTGCACTGAAAGCTCCAATTTTAAAGACAAAAGATAGCGCTGATAAATCTCTTCGCGAGTTGGTAATTCGCTAACGACTCTGGTCGCATCGCCGAATAACTCACCATCATGTCCGTTTCCCGTAGCGTCAAGCGCGGTTTTGCCTTCACCTTCGAACCGCCAATAACCCTTGGGTTGAGTAGCTTGCGTATCGAAACCAACCAAGCCAGGTTCATCGCCACGCAGTGTTTTTAATATGCTATCTACGATTTGCTCTTCTGTCCGAGCAACATTCCAAAGGCGCACTTCATCGATTTGCCCTGCAAAGGGAGAATGACCCTGTTCTTCGTCTTCATGCGTCCAACCAACCCGAAGAGGAAGTGTGCTGATATGGATGTCCTTCCCAAAATTTCGACGTGCAACTTCAACGCCATTGATAAGTATTTTCATCACGCCACTTTTCGCATCGATAATTCCAGCAATATGATACCAGGTATTGAGAGTAATTGAGCCATTGGGTGAACGTAAATCCATTCTCCCCCTTTGAATATTGGATGATGATTCTAACATGAGAGAACCATTAATCAATAACCATAGGGTGTAGCTTCTATTATTGGGCCCATCTCCTTTGTAAATAATGGGCATCCATTGGTTTGTAAAGTCTGCCGCCTTAATCCACGCTTCTATCGTCACCTGAGAATTGATGGCAATCAAGCTCTCACTGTCTTTCATTTCTACATAATCCCCATCGCCGTCGAGACTTAGGACCCGGTTTAAGGCGAAGGCTTTAGGGGTTATGAGTGCGGCTATTAATGTTAGTAAGATAATCAGAGAGAAAGATAAGATTGCGATACGTTTGGAAATCATAGCAAATTATTACC
>JACKQG010007805.1_pt1 | contig 10638 bp, 10 predicted proteins | sample 8237621 | NCBI WGS metagenome assembly JACKQG01 (sample SAMN15677084, study PRJNA649215) | marine metagenome | biome: marine; feature: Black Sea; material: saline water; isolation source: suspended particulate matter (SPM) from the Black Sea western gyre | collected 2013-06-09/2013-06-10 | depth... | reverse complement strand
CGGTGGCTGCAATGACGCCATTCATCGGGGTTCGAATTTCATGGCTCATATTGGCTAAAAATGCGCTTTTGGTTATGCTGGCTGTTTCCGCAGCCTTTTTTGCTTCGATTAATTCCTTTTCTACTTGATACCTTTCGCGGATCTCTCCCTCTAATTTTATATGGGATGCTTTTATAGTTCGATTTAGATGCAAAATTTTAACGATAAAGCCTGCCATTATAAAAAAAACGATTGATGTGATTACAAAAATGTACCAGTAGTTTCTAATAAGATCGGAGAGGGTTATTTCGCCTAGATGCTTGTAAGGGCCGACTTTAAGGTCTATTAAACACTCATGCACCGATTGGTAGTTTTTAGGTATTGTCCATCCCGCGCATCTTGCCGCTATGGCCGCAGGTGAGTCTGAGGGCATTTCGATCAGGGCTATTGCGACCTTTTCCGCCAGTTCATCCGGCGTATGTTTGAGCTCTGCAAAAGGCCATGTCGGGTAGGAACGGGTTGAGCGAGGAAATGACGGACACCCCTCAATCTTCTCGCCGTATTCATAAGGCACATAAAAGTCTTGCATATCAATCTTTCCTTCGGCATGCATTCTTATGAATGTATCGGCCCTTACTGTTCCGGCATCGACCTTGCCGTCTCTTACCGCATATAGAACTGCATCGTGTATTCCTCCGAATCTAAGCTCTTTGAAGTCGCGGTGTGGGTCAATCCCTTTCTCTTTCAATTCACGCCATGCCATCCTCCAGCCCCCAAAGGAGGTTTCGCTGACGGCCATAAAGGTTTTGCCTTTTAGGTCTTTTAAATTCCGGATATCGTGTTGATCGGCCTTGCAGAAAATTACCCCCTGATACCTGGTGCATGCTGTTCCAAGGACAAGATTCTTCAACGTGGCGATCCGGTTAATGCCGTACCATTTTTCCATTTCCACATAGAATGATGAGTTAGCCAGAATAAAATCGATTTCACCTTTTTCAACAGAAAAGTAAATTTGTTCGTAATCAAGGGGTATAATAACAAAGGTTTTACCGGGAATCCTGGCTGTAAGATATTTTGCGGTAGGCGACCACTTTTCCAGGCATCGCTCAGATCCTCTTTTGGCAAGAACTCCGATTTTGACCTGATCGTCATTTGCCAGAGCAATGCATGCTGCCGTCAAGGTAAAGAATAAAGCCATAGTCAGGCAGGCTATAGATACTGAGAGCTTTGAAAAATGTTTAATTTTCACAGATCTCACCTCATTGATTTTGTTTGGTCGTTTGGGATAGCAAAGAACTCTATCCTGCCAGCATAGGCAAGGCTACCTCTTTTGCTTTTTGTTCGTCGTAAAGCAGCTCCACCAACTTTATTGCAAACTCCAAAGCAGTGCCCGGCCCCTGACTTGTAATACATTTATCATCCACAACTACCCGGGATTTAACTGCATCGGTATTATCAAGTTCCTTCGCAAAACTCGGATAACAGGTCGCTTTTCTCCGGCCTATTAATCCATGACGCTGAAAAACAACTGCTGGAGAGGCGCAGATAGCCGCATACAATCTTCCTTCGCTCTGCTGGCGTTTTAAGATCAGCTCTAATTCTTTCGAGTCACGCAGGCGCTCCGCACCGGACATGCCGCCCGGCAGAGCAATTAAGTCATACACGATCTCAATGCAGTCAGAAATAAGTTTGTCTGCAACCAGTTTTACTCCATGTGCTGTGGTAACCTGTAATTTGTCCACGGATGCAACTGTCACAGAAGCGCCCGCCCTTCTCAACACATCAATAATACACATGGCTTCAATTTCTTCCGTGCCGTCTGCTATCGGCACAAGAACCTTTTTATGCATAAACTGCTCCTTAAGTTTATTATTGTTTGTGCCACAAAAAACAAAATCATTTTCTTTATTTTCTTAAAATACCAAATTGAACCATTTCTGCAACATCTAAATAGCTTTCATCTTGATTTTACAAAATCATCCTTCTATATTGACATATAGAGAATTTGCAAAAAGTCAATTTTGATGAACTCGTAAAAAGTACCCATTTCGAAGATCAAGGCAAAACCCGCTTGTATAATTATGCGTAATTACTGGATTCCCGCCTTCGCGGAAATGACAAAGGTGTGTGTTTTTGACTTTTTGCATACAGTTGATACCTGTTAGCAAGGAGCCTAAACCAGCACTTACTTTTGCGCTTCAATAAGGAGATAGGGCTATGCATGATGATTTTGGCAAAAATGGTTGTATTGAACGAAGATCTGAACCCAGAAAAATGATAGATAAATATTTCAGGGTTGAACTCTCAAAAGACGGGCTAACTCATTTTTATAATTTTAAGCTACGGGATATATCTTCAAAAGGAATGTGTATTCTGGTTAAAGAGGGCTCTGATGTTCTGAAATCATTAAAGGTCGGGGACATTTTGGATATGAAATACTATACAGAGGAACACTCGAGCCAGCCTCAACAGTTTAAAACAAAGATAAAATATATCACAAAGGATCATCAGGAAAGATTCAAGGGGCATTGCCTTGTCGGTTTGTCTATAATCGAGTAACCACGAACAAAATCAGCATATTTTAATATGAGCTTAAAAAACACAATTATACTTCTTATTACAGCCCTCTTCTTTGCGGCATGCGCGCCAAAACAGCTTCAGCCTGCCAGGCCTGTATATGTTGATCCTGGAGACATCCTCTTTGCACAGGCTGAAGATCTGTTTCAGATAAAATCATATGAAAAAGCCCTGGCTAAGTACACTGAATATCTTTCCAAGTTTTCGAAGGGACGCCTGGCAGATGCAGCTTTGATGAAAACAGGGACTATCTGGTCTAATCTTGGCAATAATGCAAAAGCTCTCAATTGTTATAATCGTTTAATCGCCGATTATCCGAAAAGTCCTTTTGTCCCTGATGCCATGGTCGAAATTGTTGTTACGCTGTACAACGAAGGCAAATACAATGAAGCAATCAAGCAGGCAAACGAGGTAATAGGAAGCAATATTGCCGGGATTAATATTGTCAGAACATATCTTTTTCTTGGCGATGCTCATCTTGCGACAGGCTCCTCGAAAGATGCCGTTAATTTCTATATTTTAGCTCTTAATAAATCAAAGGACCCCGCAAAAGAAACGATAATTGCAAAAATAAATGAAGCCGCCGGGCCGCTTGGCACAGCCGATATCATATCTTTTTTAAATCAGCTGGAAGATAAACCGCCGGCTGGTTATCTTATGTACCGGTTGGGACAAAACAAAGCTGAAAAAGAAAAATATGATGATGCTGAAAAGATATTGTCGCAATTTATCGAAAGGTTCCCTGGGCACAAAAACGCATCGAAAGCTCAAAAACTGATAGAGGAGATTAGAAAAAAGGGGGTATACAGCAAATACACAATAGGATGTTTGCTTCCGCTAAGCGGTACCTACGAAAGTTTCGGCCGCAGAGCATTAAAAGGCATTGAACTCGCTATGAATCAATTTTGCTCCCAGGGCATTCAACCTGCTGTAAAGCTGATTATAAAAGACACGGAGTCCGATACAAATAAGACTGCCGCGGCTGTAAAGGAATTGTTCGAGGATCATGTTGCGGCAATTATCGGCCCAATTTTTACGGCGGAATCTGCCGCCCTGGTAGCGCAAGACAAAAGCATTCCAATCATTACCATAACCCAAAAGAATAATATTGCCGATATTGGAGACTATGTTTTTAGAAATTTCTTCACTCCCATGATGCAGGTTCATACTCTTGTATCTTATGTAATTGAAAAGCTGGGGCTTGGCAGTTTTGCGATCCTTTATCCTGATGATAATTATGGAACAACATTTATGAATCTGTTTTGGGATGAAGTTACAGCTTATGGTGGAAAGGTTGTCGGTGTTGAATCATATAATGTCGAGCATACAGATTTTGCCGATTCCATCAAAAAACTGGTCGGTCTTTATTATGAAGTCCCTGAAGATCTAAAAATAATGGATATATTGATTGAAGATGATGGAGATAATGTGGCCGAAGATGAAGAAGCAGGCAAAGAAGATGATATAAGCAAAGACGAAGAAGAAAACAAAGAGGAACAAGAACCTGAAGCAATTGTCGATTTTGATGCTATCTTCATTCCCGATGCGCCGGAACGGGCAGGATTAATTATACCCCAACTGGCATTTTATGATGTTGAGAATGTGTATCTTTTAGGCACCAATCTGTGGCATTGTGACAGTTTGATTAAGATGGCGCGGCGTTATGTCCAGAACGCAATTATGCCGGATGTTTTTTTTGCGGAAAGCTCTTCAAAACAGGTCGGTGATTTTGTGGCTGTTTTTGAACAAACCTTTAAAGAGAAACCAGAATTTATAGAGGCTGTAGCTTATGACTCGGCAATGATATTGTTCCAGATTGTAAGCAGGCCTGATATTCGATATAGAAGCTCCATCAAAAATGCATTAATGAATCTTAACAATTTTCAGGGCGCAACAGGCCTTACATCATTTAATAATAACGGAGAGATCAAAAAAAGGCTATATCTTCTTCGCATAAAGGGGAAGAAATTTATGGAATTGAATCAAAATTGATGAATATTGCATATACAGCATACAAATTTCTTAGCACATCCCTTTTTCTATTACTTTTCCCGCCTTTCTGGTTTTATTCACGCATAACCGGCAGATATAGCCAAAGCATAAGCCAGCGTATTGGATTATACCCTGATCGGCTTGTGCGGACTATTTCCGGATCGCCGCGAATATGGATACATGCGGTTTCAGTAGGAGAGGTGAGCTCGGCAATAGCCATTATCGAATCACTCAAAGCTTTAATGCCGGATTGTGCTGTTATACTTTCGACCACAACAGAACATGGGCAGGCCTTTGCCAAAAACAAACTGAGCGCCCATGAGCGCCAGCCAATGGCAACCTGTATTTATGCGCCAGTTGATTTTATTTTATCTGCCCGCAAGGCTTTATCTATCCTGAAACCGGACGTCCTAGTATGTCTTGAAACTGAAATATGGCCGAACTGGCTGGTTGAGGCCAACAGGCTGGGCATCAAAACAGCTCTTGTTAACGGCAGAATTTCCGTTAGAACAATTAAGGGGTACTTAAAAATCAGGCCGTTAATGAAGGCGATATTAAACCTTGTTGACGCCTTTAGCATGATAAACAAGGCTGATGCTCATCACATAGAGATGATCGGCGCGCCAGGAGAAAAGATAGAAATAAACGGAAACGCAAAATATGATCTTTTGGTAAACCAGGCCGATGCAAGAATTAAAACAAAAATGGAAAGCATCTATAATATTAAAGGAGACAAACCTGTTTTTGTGGCAGGAAGCACCCGAAGGTCTGAGGAAAAAATCATTCTTGATGTTTATGCCAAAATCATTAAATCCTTTCCTGAAACCATTTTGATTCTTGCGCCAAGGCATGTTGAAAGGGTGCATTACATAAAAGAGCTAATTAAAGAGCAAGGTTTTTCATGTCAGCTAAAAAGCGATCTTGATAAACAAAACTGTTTAAGGACAGCTCCCATAGTTATTGTGGACACGATCGGAGAGCTTCTGAACACATACAGCATTGCCTCAATAGTATTTTGCGGTGGCAGCCTGGTACCGCTTGGAGGACAAAACATACTGGAAGCGGCGGTCTGGGGCAAACCTGTTTTCTATGGCCCTTCAATGGAGGATTTTCTTGATGCCAGGGAACTTCTCGACAAAACAGGCGGCGGCATTCAGGTAAAGGATGGTCAGGAATTAACTGAAAAAGCGATATACTATCTTGCCAATCCACACGAAGCGGTTGCTATCGGCAAATTAGCGGCTCAAGCCGTGATATCGCATAAAGGAGCCGCCGGCAAGCACGCAGATGTAATATATCGGCTGCTCAATTAAACCTGTTAATTATTGAGCCCTGCCCTGTTGCTTCAAGAACGCTGAGCCAAAGCTTTCCGTGCGGATCAACCTGTTTTCGCTTTCCTGCCGACAGGCTGATGGGGATATGCACAAAATGGTCGTTCCAGTGGCCAATAAGCATATTTGTCCTGCCGGTCATGGCTGCATGGACAGCATCACGTCCTAAAAAACTACAAAACACATGATCGTTGGAATTGGCCGGCAGACTCCTGATTATGTAGCTGGGATCGATATATTTAAGGGTTATGGAAATATTTTTTTCTTTGAAATAGGTTGTAATTGCATCCTTTAGAAACAGACCGATATCATGCAGCCTGATATTCCCTGATTCATCGTACATCTTTTTTTTGTTTTTACTCGTTTTGAACAGGTTCTGGCCTGCCCCTTCCGCCACGACTATTACCGCATGGCTTCTGCTTTTAATGCGTTTTTCAAGAGTTGCAAGAAAGCCGCCCGGCCCTTTAAGATCAATATCGACCTCCGGTATTAGAACAAAATTTACATCCTGCTGTGCCAATGCGGCTGTTGCCGCAATAAAGCCGGAATGCCTGCCCATCAGTTTTATAAGACCGATTCCGTTGGGATATCCCTGCGCTTCATTATGCGCAGCCCTGATCGCCTGGGTAGCAACGTCAACCGCTGTATCAAAACCAAAAGACCTTGACACCATATAAATATCATTATCAATGGTCTTTGGTATTCCTATAATGCTGATTTTAAGGCCTCTTTTTTTTAAGACATCGTTTATTTTTGATGCAGCCAGCAGTGTTCCATCGCCGCCGATCATAAAAAGCACTCCGATATTCATCCTTTCCATACAATCGACAATTTCATTAATATCCTGGGGACCTCTGGAAGATCCAAGAAATGACCCGCCCTTTCTAATAATTTTCTCAACCGTGTCAGGTGTAAAGGCTAAGATATCATGGCCATATTTTGGAATAAAGCCTTGCAGTCCATACTGAATACCGTAAATGTTTTGGACTCCGTATGCATAATAAAGTTCCAGAATAATTGATCGAATTATTCCGTTAAGACCGGGACAAAGTCCGCCGCAAGCTACAAGTGCGCACCGTAATTTACTCGGATCAAAGTATATTTTTTTTCTGGGGCCGGCCAGTTCAAAAGCGGGAAGCTTTTTGCCGTCCTTAATCATCTTTGTGACATTAGATAAATTTACGTCGATTAATACCCTGTCGTTGTCGGAAATAAAGTTCCGGTTGTATGAGCCTCTGTCTGTTTGCTGGATCGGAGAGGCTATTTTTGACTTTCCCAGAATCGGTATTTTTGTGTCAATATTATTATAGTTCATAATCTTCCCTTTACCTTCCATTAAACTTAAATTCACCTTTGCCCAATATATCATGAAGATGCAAAATCCCCTGAACCTTGCCGGAAGAATCTGTTATCGGAAGGACTGTAATCTGGTGCAGTTCCATTATATTCAAAGCATCATAGGCCGGAGAATCAGGAGTTATAGTTCGTGGATTTTTTGTCATGACATCTTCGACCTTCAATTCATAAATAGGCTCTTTCTTAACAATACAACGCCTTATGTCGCCATCGGTTATTATGCCGGCAAGCGTGAAGTCTGATTTTAAAACAAAAGTAACTCCCAATTCAAGACGATCAATTTTGTTAATAGCATCCTCCATGGATGATCCAGAAAAAACATAAGGTATGGCTTCGCCTGTTAGCATAATATCTTTAACTTTGCCAGCCAGGCGCCGGCCTAACATGCCGCCGGGATGAACCTTTTTAAAATCGCTTGAGTTGAAATGCTTTTTATTAATTAATACCACGGCAAGGGCGTCTCCCATGGCGAGTAGAGCGGTTGTGCTTGCGGTAGGGGCGAGGCCTAAAGGGCATGCCTCCCTTTCCACGCCAACATCGATCACAATATCGCTTTGTTTTGCCAGCAGGGAATTTTTATCACCTGTAAAGGCTATAACTCTGCACCCTATCTTGCGGATACTTGGTATCAGCATGTTAAGCTCATCGGTTTTGCCGCTGCTGGAAAGGGCAAGAAACACATCGTCACGACCCACAATGCCCAGGTCTCCATGCATGGCTTCAACAGGATGCAAAAATACAGATCTTGTTCCTGTGCTGTTTAAGGTCGCTACTATCTTTCGTCCTACTATTCCGGACTTTCCGATACCAGCAACCACTAAGCGTCCGCTGGAATTACATATAATCTCCACCATTTTGGAGAAATTATCATCAATACGCTTTGTTAATTTAAGTATCCCTTCTGCCTCTATTTTGAGTACATCAATGGCTTCCTGTATAATCATCTGCGATCTGTTTCCTTGTTTTATTTATATAATTGACGATCTCGTAAAAAGCCAAAAACACCCGCCCTTGTCATTCCCGCGAAAGCCGGGCACGTAGTGAAGCGTTAGCGCTATCCAGTCTTTTCAAGTAGTTGCAGATCATCTGGACTCCGGTTTTCACCGGAGTGACGACTTTTTACGAGTTCATCAATATTTATATCAGTATCAGTTAGATTGCAATGAATAGGTAATTTTATATAATTTGTCAATTATTCGATTTGCAGGGTATTAATCCGGGACTGGTCAACATTTATATCTTCAATGCGGTTCGAAGAAATAACGCTTTCAATTAAGGCATGCTCGCGAAGAATCTTGAGTTTTTGAGGCGATTGATGTGTGAATAATTCCTGCTTGCCCTGCGCCTTACTCAAATCGGCCAGATACCAACTGGCACATATAACACGCCACTATCAGCTAATCCTCTGCTCGAACGGGTTACTTATTTTTGAAGAACCCTGTAGCAAGCTACAGGGAATCTTCGACCGTAAGGAAGTTGGCCGTTTTTAGATTCGCTCGCTAACCCCGCAGCAAGCTACGGGGAATACGCTCGCTATTGCGGTTCAATGGATGTCCCTGTGGGTTTCCTTCTTGACGATATAAACTTATAAACTGAGCTACGTCCCCTAATCCGCTGAGCTACGTCCCCTAATCCGCTGAGCTACGTCCCCTAATCCGCCCCGACTATTTTATATACCCTGTCCCCTTTTCTTACCCTTTCAGCTACCTTTAAGCCAACACTGTCGCCTTTCTTTGCCTCTATTACAGATTTGTGCTCTATCTGCATAGAATCTACTGTGGACTCATAATTTGTCGTTTTCCCTAAAAAATGGAGATTATCCCCCTCTGAAATTGTTCCGTCCGTTATCTCGACGGCAGCGACCAATATTTTGCTAAAGTAGTTGGAAACAAAACCGATTTCTTTCTCTTTCATAGCTAAACCCTCGCTGTTTAAGGTTTGAAAATTAATATTGTTATGCCTTCTTTTATTTTGTAAATCTTTTGTCAGACTTTAGTTTTTTTATTTCAGACCTGTGGTTAGTAAGCCAACCTATTTTACAATTTTCAGGGGCATCCATTTCTGGAACATATGGTTTGATATCTATCAATGGAGTCCCATCTATAATATCCACATTCTCAATTTCGATTATATTTTCTTTAATTTTAACGAGTTTAACGATAGAAAGACCTATTGGATTAGGCCTTCTCGGAGCCCGAGTTGAGAACAAACCTCGATGTGTATTATCTAAAAATGGAATTACCTTTAAGTTATAATCATGTGAAAGGTGAAAATGATAAATTAAATAAATATGCGAAAAGCCATTAACGTCCTGTAACCCTTCAATATACTCAGGAAGTAATTCTACTGAACCATATACACCATCAGCGGCAGCAGGCTGAATAGGCATATCTTCCGGCTTCTTAAAGGGGGAATGTATGATACCGATTGGTTTGAAGTTAATGGTTTTCATAACTGGGCTGATGCATGTTGAAGGCTTGCCAGCTTTATTGCCTTCAGTGAGTCTACTCTTTACTTTTTGTCTTGTATAGATCCCACCGTAATTGCAGTTGAATGCATGTTTTCATGGTACTGGGTATCAGATTTCTGTAAAGATAACAATATAACTTTTGTTCTCGGCCATGCATTGTATATGAAAGCAATACATGGCGGCAAACCAGATAGCCATACTGCATAAGAAACCCTCAATATGTGTTTGTAGCAGATATATTACTTAATTTAGAATTTAAGTCAGGACGTTTACTTATTAAAAAATACATAGGGAAAAGCTTAGCTTTATCTCATTAACTTTTTATTGCCTGTTGACACGGAAAGGCTCATATTGGCTAGGCGTCTACTATAGTATGATTTGATATTTCTTGTTAATTTTATTGATTACGTCCTCTATTTCTGCGTATTTGGATTTATGTATAACGCCATATACATCTTTAATCTCAATCTCATGCCCACCGCCTAACACTTCGTAATTGTAAATGGAATATACCAACTTCTTTAGCTGTTCAAATTCATTATCACCAGAAGCGAGGCTCTTCATGAAATAATCGGATACCTTTTGACGAGGTTCCTCAGAGAGCGGATAACGTGACCAAAGAACATAATCAATGGCCTCTTCGTGTGATTTTGATGCTGATCTTGCCTTGAGATAGCTTTTAACATTTGTTCTTATTAAATCTCTCTCGGCGTAGGTAGGACTAATGATGTTATATAGGAAATATATAATCGCAGAGATTATCAGAATGCCTATTATCCACCATAACATTGAAGCACCCACAAGATATATTTATGAAATTATTATATAAGCGCCTAACGAATTAATCAGCGGCCCTTTGGTTCCGCTGAATTTAGTGGTTGAACGAAGCCGCTACGCGGCAGGAAAATAATCAAAAATAGTGTATAACTCCTA
>JACKQG010007804.1_pt1 | contig 10639 bp, 8 predicted proteins | sample 8237621 | NCBI WGS metagenome assembly JACKQG01 (sample SAMN15677084, study PRJNA649215) | marine metagenome | biome: marine; feature: Black Sea; material: saline water; isolation source: suspended particulate matter (SPM) from the Black Sea western gyre | collected 2013-06-09/2013-06-10 | depth... | reverse complement strand
CCTGTTGTGGAGGTAAGGTCGTGATTACCCTTGAGGGGGGTTATAACCTGGAAGGCCTCAGGAGTTCGGTTAAAGCGGTTTTAAATGAACTTGCAGGTCTATCAGAGGCCCATCTTGAGGATATTGTATCTCAAGCGGATCAAAATAAGCTTGACAATATAATGAAGAATGTCTTTCAAGTTCATGGCAGATTCTGGAAGGGATTAAAACCTTGAATGAGCGACATTAATGTGATGTGGCGTGACAAATTTATCTTAAGGAGATGAGAATGAAACAGATAACTGAAGGTGTGTATTTTATCCAAGGTCAAGACGAAATGATACCTGACTCTCATATGTATGTGGTAGGTAAGTCCTCTTCCGCAGACCTAACCCTTATCGATACCGGGTTGATGGGGAAAGGACAGTATAAGATTGAGTCTATACAAAAGTTAGGGCTTGACTTATCAGATGTCAAAAGGGTGATCATGAGCCATACTCACTTGGATCATATAGGCTGTCTTTCAGAGATCCTAAAGCAGAACACACAGGCCGAACTCTGGGTGCATATAGATGAGGCGGAACCTCTGGAAAAGGGTGATGAGCGGATTGTCTATGGAATGGATATGTTCAAGAACATGTGCCAGGCACAGTATGGGCTTAAATCAGGCGACTTTGGTTTTCAGGTGGATCGAAAACTGGAAGGAGGAGAAACCTTAGATATCGGCGATATGGTCTGGGAGATAATCCATGTACCGGGACATTCCCCGGGAAGTATTGCGCTTTATAACCGCCAGGAAAAGATCCTTATTCCTGGTGATGTGGTCTATGCTGACTATGCCATCGGCCGCTTTGATCTTCATGGGGCCAGTGGAGCACAGCACAGAGAATCTCTTTTTGCCCTTGCTGAGTTGGAGGTAAATATCCTGTTGCCGGGCCACAACCAGGTTGTGAGAGATCTTCCACCGGGCTATATCCTTGAAACAGCAAAGCAGTGGGAGACATATCTAAAATAATTAAGTATTTCTATAACGATTATATTTATCAAATTCTTTCTTGAGCCAATCCGGCCAAAACTCCTGGCTTATTGGATAACTTGCATCTAATGCCTGGAAAGAACCATTGCCTGCAACCTTTTTGATTCTTTCTTGTAAATTAAATTTTACCTCATCTACACCAATCAGTTTGGCTACCGCCCTATTTATCTCATCGAGTGTCTTATCATAGGGGTTATCATTTTCAAAGGCCCTCTGGACTGCAAGTTCTTGCAAGCACTCAATCCCACGGTGCCATTCCTTGAATGAAGGGAAGAACATCGGGCCATAAGATATCCAGAATTCTATGGATTTCGCTCCTGCATTGTATACAACCCAGATAGAACCGCCTTCGCTTACACTTCCCCTAACAATGCTGTCGTCTCCCATTGCAACATTTTGGTCTCTTAACAAGGAATCAATACCGCCAAATTTTAGTCCTACCTCCTTGGATCTCGTTTGTAGTTCACCTTCTTGAAATGTCCTGACGGCTTGTGGAAGTTTTACCAGTGCAGGGAATAATTTTTTTCTCAGACCTTCTGCTATACCTACTGTGACGCCCCAGCCTGATTCAGGGTTAGGAATAACAATATCTGCATTTGAGCTTTTATAATGATCAACGAGTTCCAGGCCCAGTTCTTTTCTTATTTCGAATATTTCTTTTCCCCTAAATAATGAACCAACGTTACCAAAGTAAACACCCTGGAAGATATCCGGCATCATAGGTTTTTCTCTCAATCTTTTTGTTTCATATCCTCCTGCTGAGCAGATAGACATTTCTGCACCGTCATACTCCCTTTCTGTGAATCCGTTTAGTCTTCTGTGGGAACATGATTCAGAACTAACGACAAAGGCTCCATCGATAGTTGCATAGCAGAAAGGCTCAAATGCTTTCTCATCATTTAAGGTAATCATAAAGACGTCTTTACCATCATGAATTAAAGCAATTAGGGCAAAAGTCGCCCTGTCAGATAGCTTATCAAGGAGTTTTTCGCCCGCCCCAAATGTAATACCTTCTTGTGTAATGTATTTATGTAATAGGGCCCCGATCACTTCTGTTTTGTTATCAGTTCTTAACCAATAATCTGCTTCAAGCTCGGCTCTTAGATCATCATCTTTGATAAGATACCCATCCATGGTTAAGACGACATTATATTTGGAACTGGTTTTTGGGAAGATTTCTATTGGCTCAGAATTTACTTTTTCTGCTATACTTCTTTTTGTATAACCTATATTTCCAATAGCAGCGATAGGTTCTAAATCCTGAAAGGTTCTAATTATGATATAATCTATTACCTCGGCGATTCGGCCTAAACCTTTGTGGATATAGATACCTTTTCGATTCCCTATGGCCAATCCGGTACTGGCCTTGCCCCTGTGCTGACAGGCACCTGTTGCCAGGAACGTCTTGTTCACCAATTCATTATCACCTAAGCTATAGACACCAACAATTCCGTCCATTTATTATCCTCCGTGCTTAAAATCGTTGACCAATTCTATCACTTGATATCAGCATGATAGCTTTGAAGCGATTTGACACTTCCGTGTCCGCGTCGGTTTGCTGCAATACCCTTCGCTGCAGCAAGGGCAGCGCTCAGGGTGGTAATATAAGGTATCTTATACTTGATTGCCGCTTTTCGGATGTAAGAGTCGTCGTGCTTACTTAATTTTCCGCTGGGCGTATTGATGACCAGTTGAATCTCATCGTTCTTAATTCCATCAACGATATTTGGCCGACCTTCATGCATTTTTAGAATTGGTTCTGTCTTAATGCCGTGGCCTGCCAGAAATTTGTGGGTGCCATTAGTCGCCTTGATCCTAAATCCCAGTTTATCAAATTGACTGGCTACCTCCAAAACGGCCGGCCTGTCTTGCTCAGATACTGTGATGAGCACGGCCCCTTCTTTCGGCAAGACTTGCTGTGCAGCCTCTTGGGCCTTATAGTATGCAAGACCAAATGAATCAGCTATTCCTAATACTTCTCCTGTGGATCGCATTTCCGGACCCAGAATGGGGTCTACTTCAGGGAACATATTAAATGGGAAGACAGCCTCTTTGACACCGAAATGAGAGATCGTTTTAGGTCTGATATCAAGATCAGCAAGTTTTTTGCCCAACATTAGCTGTGTTGCAATACGTGCCATAGAGATGTTGCATACCTTTGAGACAAGTGGGACAGTTCGTGATGCCCGAGGGTTGGCCTCAAGGATGTAAACTGTGTCGTTTGCAATAGCATACTGGATGTTCATCAGACCGATCACGTTCAATTCAATGGCAATTTTTTTGGTATATTCGTAAATGGTATCAATGTGCTTAGCAGGTATGCTGATAGGAGGTATTACACATGCTGAGTCGCCTGAGTGTATGCCTGCCAGCTCGATATGTTCCATTACAGCAGGCACAAATGCATCAGAGCCATCTGCAATGGCGTCTGCTTCTGCCTCAATTGCGTTCTCTAAGAACTTGTCGATCAGGATCGGACGTTCCGGGCTCACACCCACAGCAACAGCCATATAATGCTTAAGCATATCTTCATCATGGACAACCTCCATGGCCCGCCCTCCCAACACATAAGAAGGCCTTACCATTAGAGGATAACCAATCCTTTCAGCAACTTTTAGGGCCTCTTCCAAGGTGCTGGCCATCCCTGATTCAGGCTGGGGGATACCTAATTTGCGCATTACCTTGCGAAAGCGGTCGCGATCTTCCGCCAAGTCAATGGCGTCCGGGGATGTGCCAATGATCTTTACACCAGCCTCGGCCAGTTCGTTTGCTATGTTGAGCGGGGTCTGGCCCCCAAACTGTACAATGACTCCTTCCGGTTTTTCTTTCTCGTAAATGCTCAAAACATCTTCTACTGTGAGCGGCTCAAAGTAGAGTTTATCCGAAGTGTCATAATCAGTGGATACGGTCTCAGGGTTGCAGTTGACCATGATTGACTCAAAACCTTCATCCCGGAGCGTAAAGGCTGCATGGACACAGCAGTAGTCGAATTCTATTCCCTGACCGATCCTATTTGGCCCACCACCCAATACCATGATCTTGCGCCTTTCGCTGGTTCCCACTTTGTCAGGGGCATTATAAGTGGAGAAATAGTATGCCGCATCTTCCACACCACTTACAGGCACCGGCTCCCAGCCTTCTGTAACATCTATGGAGATCCGTTGTGCTCTGATATCCTTTTCCGGAATTTGTAAAATTTGAGAAAGATATCGATCCGAGAAGCCATCTTTTTTGGCCTGCTCAAGTAGATCATCAGGGATTTTCTTGCCCCTGTACTTAAGTATCTTTTCCTCCAGGTCCACAAGTTCCTTCATCTGCTCAATAAACCAGGGCTTGATATAAGTTTTTTCATAGAGGGTATCAATGCTGACACCTTTTCTGAGGGCCTCGTACATGATAAACTGTCGCTCACTTGAGGGTTCAGCAAGGAGATCTAAGAGATCGTCTACGGGTTTTTTATGAAAATCATTGGCAAAACCAAGACCGTATCGACCTGTCTCTAAAGACCGGATGGATTTCTGGAAGGCCTCTTTATAATTTTTGCCGATGCTCATTACCTCGCCCACGGCCCGCATTTGGGTGCCTAACTTATCCTCGGAGCCTTCAAACTTTTCAAAGCCCCAGCGGGCGAACTTGACCACCACATAGTCTCCCCAAGGGGTGTACTTTTCAAGGGTGCCCTCCCTCCAGTAAGGGATCTCATCCAGGGTCAGACCGACGGCCAACATGGAGGAAATGAGGGCGATGGGAAAGCCAGTGGCCTTTGATGCAAGGGCTGATGATCTCGAGGTCCTGGGGTTGATCTCGATCACAACCACATGGCCGGTCTTGGGGTCATGAGCAAACTGGATATTTGTGCCACCAATGACCTTTATAGCCTCCACAATGTCATAGGAGTATTTCTGGAGCCGCTTTTGAAGTTCAGGATCAATAGTGAGCATTGGCGCTGTGCAATAGGAATCGCCCGTGTGAACGCCCATGGCATCCACGTTTTCGATAAAGCAGACCGTGATCATCTGGTTTTTTGCATCACGTACAACCTCGAGTTCCAATTCTTCCCACCCTAAGACGGATTCCTCCACGAGTATCTGTCCCACAAGGCTCGCGGATAGGCCCCGGCTGGCAATGGTTCGTAATTCCTCTACATTATATACCAGACCCCCACCGGTTCCCCCCATGGTATATGCGGGACGGATCACTACCGGATAACCAAGGTCACTCGCGATCCTCTCAGCCTCCTCGACGCTAAAGGCTGGGTTGCTTTTTGGCATTTCAATACCGAGCTTGTCCATGGTTTCCTTAAAGGCAATTCGATCCTCACCACGCTTGATGGCATCTACCTCAACCCCAATAACCTTCACGTCAAATTTTTCGAGCACACCGGTGCGTGCCAGTTCAGAAGAAAGATTCAGCCCGGACTGCCCCCCAAGATTGGGCAGTATGGCATCAGGCCTTTCCTTTTCAATGATCTCTGCCATGGTTTGCAGATTGAGGGGTTCGATATAGGTTGCTTCAGCCATGCCGGGGTCGGTCATTATGGTAGCAGGATTGGAATTTGCAAGGACAATCTTGTAACCTAACTTTCGAAGGGCCTTGCAGGCCTGTGTTCCTGAGTAATCAAATTCGCAGGCCTGACCGATGACAATAGGCCCGGAACTGATAATCATTATTTTTTTGATGTCGTCGCGTTTTGGCATAAAGAAATCCTTTCATTCCTATATAACAAGGTGGTTTGGGGTGTTTGACGTGGTCAATATAAAAAAGTGACAATTCTGAGTCAAGGGTAAACTGGGCCAAAATTGGTCGATTAGGTTTCCCTGGTCTTCCATCTTTTAAGGAGATATGGTTTTGTCATTTCAAATGTCATGCAGTCATCTTCGATCGCCTCTTCTGCCTCTTGGATGGTCACCCTTTTAGTTTTTTTCACAAAGGAAAGGGTTTTTCCGAAATAAAGAGGGATCAGTGAATCCATCATTAGGCCTTGGTCTATGGTTGCATCTCGATATGCAACAGCCATATCAAACAGAATTCTTGCCCATAGATCGGTCGGAAAATTAAATTCTTTTTCTTTCATGCCACTGATTTCTAAGAGCTTCTTGTATACATCTTTTTTGAGGATCTCTGCCCATATGTCGTTATATTCATCAAACCCACTGTGAAACTTGTGCATTAATTTCTGTATGTCCACTTCCACCTTGGGAGGCATTTCTACCTCTCCAAGGCCAAAGCCGTATATGGCTGTTGGTCTGCTGTATTTGACTTTTCTCCAGAATGAATCAAAATGGGTCATCATAGAAAAAATAGTGCCGACCACTTCTCTGAACATAGGCCCCAATTGGGCTCCCGGATCTTTGGTTCGATGAATTTTTGGCCTTCCCATGAAAGATTGACAGATATGAACTCGTTTGTTTATGGCTAAAGTTGTCATCCAGATATCGATCCCAAAATTTGATACGGCCTCGTCCCATACATCGCTTTTCAGATAGACTGTCCCTAACTTTCCGGCAAAACCAAAATCCCCGCCAATGGGCTGCCGGACTCTCCTGCCGTATAAGGCCCTTGTCATAGGATAGGCAATTCCGTTTGTGATTGTGCCATCATATTTATGCCTAACATATAAAGGCGCTACATAAGAAAAGCCATTGAAGAGCGGCTCACCCAAGTGTTTGATCCACTCTGGAGTAATGCTCTTCAAGTCAGCATCAACAACTACTACTGCCTTGGCCTGAAGATCAACTACTTTTTGAAATAGATTCTTAAAATTATTTCCCTTACCCTTTATGCCTGGAAGTGTAGAAAGGTAGATCTTCGGTATGCTGGTTGGAGTATTTAGAAAGGCCTGCTTGGTGTTATCCGGAGAGTTGTTGTCACAATTGATGATGACGGAAGTTCTTTCACCAAAATACTTAGCCAGTCCCTTATCCGCCTGGGTCGTGGGATAACTAATAGAGTCGGCCTCATTGTAGGATGGTATACATACCACCATCTCGACTTTTGTAATGTTTTCGGGGTTAACCTCATGTTCGAATCTGTTAGACACTATTTCCACCTTTTTTAGTGCAAGAAGACTTGATATTGGATGCCCCGCAGCTTGCTGCAGGGAGGTTCATTGCAAGAAGGCTTGTATATGCTAATGATTTTTTTCAAAGTGCTAAATTGTTGGTATTCAAAATCTCCAACACGGCTGAATTCCAGCCTTTTGGGCCTATCTCATTCGTAACCCTTAGTCGTGGGATTTTTACATTTGGTGTTTGGAAATCGGATTGTGACCGGACAAGAATAGGATAATCAGCACGTTTAAGCATTGGAAAATCGTTTTGACTATCCCCAAGAGCAAGCGAGACAATATTGTCGTGAAATTGCTTATACCAGGAAATGACCTTTTCCATGGATTGTCCTTTGTCATTTTTCCCTTGAAGGTGATAAAAACGTCTTCCAACCGTAACAACAAACCCTTTTTTGGCAGCGGCATTAAAAAGGACGCTTGTATCAGGGGATTGCTTCTCAAGTATAATAAATGGTTCGTCATATTCTCGCATAGCGGCAAGACGAGATGTTTGTCGATCAAGACCTGTGAGACTGGAAATCTCTTCAATGCTCATGTCAGAAAAGCCTTTTATGTTCCATCTTAGCTCATCACGTATTTCTCGCAGCCCCTTGATCAGATGTTCGTATGGCAAGCCAAGAGGCCATTTCCAAAGGTCTTTATTCGTCTGTTCAAGAGGCATCTCCGTGCCGTTGACAAATAGGCCTTCCATTGATGGATCATTAAAAACTTCACTTGGGAAAAAAATACCGCCCCCATTTTCAGAAATAAATGGGGCGGACATGGACAATTTACGGCGGAGAAGGTCTATTTCGGCACTGGTCTTGCTGGAGACCAGGACAACAGGAATATCAAGCCTTTTACACAGGTCAAGTGCTGGTTGTGCCTCTTCCCACCTATAGCTGTTCTGATCCAGCAGGGTACCGTCTAAGTCGGTAAAGATAATCCAAAATGGGTTGGCAGACATAATTAAGAAAAGCGTCTTTTTTCGCTTTCAACTACTTCAATCAGATCATAGAAAATCCCGGGCAGCCGATTGGATACGCGTTCCCACGAAACGGTCTGGGGTATTTCAAAGACTGTATTTTTCGTTTTGCGCTCAATCTTCATGATTGTTTCAGCAAGACCATTTTCAAGAAACGGTTTAAATTCAGGATGTGAATTGATAAGTCTCAAAAACCTCTCCGTTGTCCTGTATGGTGCCGTGAGGACCTCGCCAGCCAAAAGGATCGAATTGAGGAAGACATTTTTAATCAAGTATTCTTCAGCGTCTCGGTCATATTCAAGGTTACTAAAGCTCGAATCATCCGAGTATTTTTTGACATGCCCTTCAGCCATGGCATGGTATGTGACGGCCAGGTCCCGGAAAAATGTGTCGGAAATCTCAAGACCCTCATCCATGACCAAGGCAGTCATCAAGGTTGTGACGATATCGATCGCCATTCGATTAAGCCCTTTGGTCTCGTCCTTTGGTGAAACGTCCTGATGTTTATGATCAAAGGCTTCTTTTGTGAACATGACCTGCGCTGGTGCAGAGGCCTTTCGATAAACCTCGATTAAGGTATAGATCTCCACGCCCCAATTAGCAGCAAACCGCATTCTTTTTAAGAGGTCAACATGAAACGCTACTTCGCCGGAGAGCTGATAATTAAAGCCTAAAAGAAATTCAATAAGGTTCAGCATCTTTTCTTCTTTGGTTTCAGTAAATTTCCTTTTAAGGGAAAGCAGGAGGGGGTCAAGAAGGAGCCGTTTTACACGCCCGTAAATTTCTCTGTCTGCGATTCGTGCATAATATGCCTTTGAAAAGTCGTAGTTCAGAACAACTACCGGGTATAGGAGGCGATCAAGTTGTACATGTTTGAAGTTTCGTATATCCGCATCGATCAGCCCAATGGATTCAGCGCCTAAGGCAATGGCAATACCAAAACTCAAAAACATGTTCTTGCCCTTGCCGGGCTCACCAATATTGAATTCTGCATCATTCAGTTGCTTATAGATACTACTAAAGCCTGGCCCATCGTTCCATTGAATTAAATAATTCTTTATCCCAGCCCATCTTATCAGATCCCTTAGGACAAGAGCATCTTTCTCGGTGGCTTGGTCAAGGCCAAAAATAATTCTCGAGACGTAGGTAACGGCTTTCAATTGCCTGAGGATATTTTGAAATATCGGAAGGTTATCTGATTTGGTGTACTCACTTGCAAGCAATGGAATAATCAATACCGCCTTCTTCCACTTGGAGTGAAGCCTGAGTTGGGATCTCAAGTGCTTTCCATCTTGCCGGAGTATGTGAAAGGTGGTTATTTGGCTACTTTTTTGTGAAAAATCAGAAATGGCAAAGCTCCTTAATCAAAGATTATGTTTTCAGGATGATCTGACCAAGAATTTAACGGAAACCTAAGCCTTTGTCAACTTTCCTTCAGGCTCTTTGCGATCCGACTTGACAATAAAAATATGAAGGCTTAAACTAGTCTAAATTCTGGTCGACCAAAATGGAGGTCTGTAAAATGGAGACATTATCCCTTTCTGAGGCAAAGATAAAACTTAGTCGGCTTGTAGATAAGGTCAACACTACGGATGAAGAGATCGTTATTACAAAGAACGGTCGTCCCGCTGCGGTCCTTGTCAGCCCGGATGAATTTGAGGGCTGGAATGAGACCCTTTTCATCCGTTCCGATCCTGGGTTTCTAAAAGAGATCAAGAAAGGTATCAGAACGTTAAAGCAAAACAAGGCAAAGCTCTACACCCTTGAAGAACTTTTCAAGGAATAAGCAGGATGCCCATGTATAAGCTTAGAGTACCCGATCACCTGGCCGAATTTATTCGGGGCCTCCACCCTGAAATAAAGAGGAAGATCAAGGGCTCGTTCAATAATATTGCCACTGAACCCAACTCCGGAAAGCCTCTGAAAGAAGAATTAGAAGGGCTAAGAAGCTTCCGGGTGAGCAGGTTTAGAATCGTTTATCGAATAGCCGAGCCAAGGGAGATTCAGATTATTGCAATCGGGCCGCGGGAGCGAATATATGAAGAGACCTACCGTCTCATCAGGAAGGAAAGTAAGGGGGTCTCAAGCAAATAGCTATTCTTCACACCGAAATCTGTCTGGATATCGCGCGATCCGGTCCAGCTATTCCTCGCTTCCCTCCTCTTTTGTAGTATCATTCGCAATCAAGATTTTCTTTCCTGTAGCCTCACATGTGTTTTATTGTTTTTCTATTGTTTTTCAATCGACAATCGACAGTCTTCAATCTTATTAATGTTAACTGTGTTGAGTTATTTAGTTATTTAACAGCGTCCCGCTCCCCAGTATCTAAAAAGGGAGATGTGTAGTTCCCTTATAAGGTCTTGTATGACAGTAATTGCTGGTCGTTTCAATATGGCTTTGGGGTTTGGATGATTTACCTCAACATAATAGCCAATAAAAGTTTTCGGCGATTAAATTTTCCGAAATTTCTTCCTCAAAACCAGTTTGGGCAACAGCCCGTTAATGGGTGACCCTTTTTTTTTATAATAAACTTAGAAATTTAAGGGCGTTATATATTAAAACATCGAAGGGTTACACCCCTGAGGGTACAGGA
>JACKQG010007803.1_pt1 | contig 10640 bp, 11 predicted proteins | sample 8237621 | NCBI WGS metagenome assembly JACKQG01 (sample SAMN15677084, study PRJNA649215) | marine metagenome | biome: marine; feature: Black Sea; material: saline water; isolation source: suspended particulate matter (SPM) from the Black Sea western gyre | collected 2013-06-09/2013-06-10 | depth... | reverse complement strand
TTTGCACGGTAATCTCCGTGGGCTAACTCCAAAGTCTTCTGAGCGAAAGCCATTCCACCAAGATTAGAGCTTACACTCGATTCGATGATTTCCGAAAATTCGTCCAGCACACAATCCTGCAATTCTTGATCAACTATAGGGAAATTACCGATTTCCTTGCAGATGTTCTCGGAATCCTTGGACTCAAAGCGCTTTAATAGGGTAGCCGAGGCTTGTGGACCCAACGCGATCATGAGCAAAGCCAACTTCTGTACTCGCGACATCCGCCGGTAGCGATCCTGAATACTTTCTTCCTCTTCGACTTCTGCGTCCATTAAACCTGTCTCCTTTAGCTACTCCGATTAGAACATTTAGCGATTAACTGACACCTGTTTCCAAGTATCGTTTCAAGGCGGTGCCGACGTTATCCGGCTTTTCCTGTATCAAATCGTTAAGCAATTCGGGAGTTAATCCACCACCTAGAGAGCGGGCGCCTGCAAGTGCATCGGCATCGACTTCGTCGAGCACTTGCACCTCTGCATCACTCGGCTTAAACTTCTTAACCATCCTGACGAAAACAATCAAAATGGCAATGGCGAGGACCACTCCAAGAATATTTTTGAGATAGGGTCCCCAAGTATCGATAAAGTTTTGAAATTCATTGAGGGTTTCTCCCGCAAGTCCCCCGGTGGTAGAAACGAAATCAACTTCGTGAACCGTTACATAAGTCGGGATATCCGTGATACCGATTTTTCCGTCAAATCGAACTCCTATTGCGTTGACTACTGACTCTTTTATTTGAGTCATTTCATTATCAGAGCGCGGTTGCTCTCCTCTTGCGATAAGCACAGCCGCACTACGGCCAACAATCGAGCCGGGTTCCTGAACGCTTTCCTTGACAGTCCGACTGATTTCGAAATCAGTCGTCGCCGATTCGCGCTTCTCCTTGCTCTCCGCCATGATCGGATCCTGCTGTGTGGCATCTTGACTTACGTTCGGAACGTTTGCCCCCATGCCGGTGGCCGTATTCTGGGGCTGGGTCTCGACAGTGGTTGCGTCGTCCTTATCGGTAGTTTGCGTGCGCGGCACCTGCCCATCAGGATCGAACTCCTCGTTTAGTGTAGTCAATGACTCGGTGTTAAGATTCACGGAGACTCGGGCAACTACCCCTCCTTCAACGATCTTGCTCAACATCGTCTCGATTTTCCTCTCCAAACGACGCTCTTGCGCCTCATAGGCTTTCATCATTTGACCGGCAACACCGGCAACACCACCACCGTCGTCTTCATCGGAAAGTGTATTGCCCTGATTGTCCACCACGGTAACGAAACTCTTGTTCACTCCCTTGGAAGCACGGGCCACTAAAAACTGGATCGCATTCACCTGCGATTTGTCCAACGTGTTCCCTCCGGTATCAATATATACGGTGGCACTGGGTCTATCGTTGGGATCCTCACTCAAAAGTAGATTGTTTTCGGGTTGGACAACAAACACCTTGGCCGAACGAACAGCATCCATTGCCGAAATAGTCCGGGCCAGTTCACCTTGTATGGCGCGTGTATAATTGGTTCGCTGAACAAAGTCACTGATGCCGAAATTACCCTCGTCGAAAATCTCGTACCCGACATCACCGCTTTTGGGTAAGCCTTTCATCGCCATCTCCATGCGCATTCCAGCAATCTTATCTTCAGGAACCAGAATCGAGTCCCCCGATTCACTTATCTCGTACTCGATTTGATTGCTCTTCAACAATTCCACAACCTCACCCAAGTCCTTGGAATCGGAACCACTCACAAGGGGACGCATGCTCGTTCCGCCAGCCGTCCAGTTCATTATGCCGACACTCAGGCCAATAATCCCCAAGACGGCAACGACCAGAGAAATTTTCTGGCCTATGCTAACTCTGGTCCAAATTTCTAAAAGTTTATCAAAGCGTTCTTTCATATTATTTTTAATAAAGTACAGTTATGCTTAAAGTTTAAGACAAATTAAAGAGCGTCCAATAGGGCTAGACCTGCATGCGCATTAGTTCCTTGTAGGATTCCACAAGTTTGTTACGGACTTGGATCATTAAATTAAAGGCAACTCCCGCTTCCTGCACTTTGACCATGGCTTCATGGACATTGTCGGACTTGCCCAAGATCAGATCCTGTACCTCACTGGCGGCGACCTTCTTCTTTCGATCGACACCTTGGATGAACTTCTCGAACATCTCGGCAAAACCAGGTGCAGTTACCCGATTGACCGGATCGATGTCGATGGCGTCAACACCAGTCGCCACACCGGTATTTTGCAAGAACTCGGAACCGAGGTTGGCTCCCATTTCACTAGACTGCATAAAGCGGTCGACGGAAGCGTTAGGTTTCAGATTAGGATTCTGCGAAAGCAGTTCCGACATGCTTGGAAGTGATGCAATTTCGTTCATAGCTAAGAATTAAAGTTGTGCCTTGAGTTCTACTTTCCGATTGCGATCGCTTGCTGAGCCATGCGACGAGATGTCTTTACCACCGTAAGATTAGCTTCGTACGCGCGGGATGCACTTATTAGGTCGACCATTTCACGAGAAATATCGACATTTGGCATCTGAACCATTCCATCGTCATTGGCATGAGGATGACCCGGATTATAAATCATACGCCCGGGAGTCATGTCATCGTATACATCAGTAACCTTTACCCCACGATAGAGATTTTCGTCCACATACCCGGGGATACGGCGGTCAGGAGATTTCACGTATTCCTCAAAAGCCACTTCCTTGCGACGATAAACGTGACCACTGGCATCCTGCGTGGTATTGGCATTCGCAACATTCTGAGCGATAATTTCCAAGCGGATTTTTTCCGCGGAAAGAGCACTTCCCGTTGACTCAATTCCTGGTATAAGATTCATGCCCATAATCTGAATTTCTTGTTAATTTAAAAGGTAGGGTGAAAAAACAGGAGAAACATTACACTCGTCCTCTAATGGCTAAGTTCAGTGTCTTTATCGAACCGCCGACGGCATGACTCAGGTACTCGTAGTTCAGAGCGTTTCGGTTCATTGCAAGCAATTCCTCGTCCAATTGAACGGTGTTTCCATCCATACGAACGGGCTTAGCTTGCCTGTCCTCAAGACTCCGTGGCAACAAGGCCTTGACTCGACGAAAATCCTTCCGTTCCACTGCACGACGAAGTTCAACGGCAAAAGTCTTGGGCAAATCTCTGCGCTTGAAGCCGGGGGTCTCTACGTTTGCTAAATTATTCGAAAGTGCCTCGTGCCGAAGATGGGTGGCATCGAGAAGTTTCTTCGAGATGAGATAATTTTCTTGGTTGTAAAGATTGTCGAGGAGTTCTGCCATGTCGACGCACACGTTGCAATCCTCGCGCCAACATATTCACCACATTGGTAATCCATTGACATAAAAGGGTTAGTAAAATTTCGCTCATCCGAGGGAAGGCAGAAGGAACACTTTAAAGGCGCATTTTTCCGCCCTACCCCCAAAAGGAGGAACGGCGAGTCTTTTCCTTGCCTACCAACCCCATGAAGAGTGTATGATATGAAAATCATCATACTAGGTAAACAGCTTGAAACCACCACCCTTTGAGAACACCCAGATCGCCATCGACAAGGCGGGAAAAATCATCAGGCATCAGGATGCCCTTGGGGATTGGTTAGGTTTACGCGAAGGCGAAGGCAACGGCTTAAATCTTCGCTCACTGCTACTGGAGAGAGAACCAGGATGGGAAGAGGTACTCCCCTCCCGTTTTCATATTCGAGAATTCACATGTTTCTTGCCGCTGTTTGCCGAAGGGATTGCCACCGCCTCGGGAATCCAAGTCAATTGCGTGCCTTATGATGATTTTTCGTCTGTGGTCATGAGTCCATCTCTGTCACCCCACGAATCCCTCAAGAAAGCCTTTGTGGGGGATATACCCAACGACCCTCGAACCTTCTCGGCAATATTCCTTCGTCTGCAAAAGGCGGAAGCCCGCCTGGCGGACTACTTGGTGAATTTTCCGGGCATTTTCTTCACTCAACGTCCCGATCTCTCGTTTAGCTATCTGAGCAAAGGGATTCAGAATCTCTTTCCAAATGACCACGAAGGATTTCTTCGCAACGGCGGATTATTCCTCAATTTCATTTTCGAACAAGATAGGGAATATTACCTTAAACGACTGAATGAACACAGTGAGCGACAGGGAACTTTTAGCTTTATCTATCGGGTCAAGATCCCTCCCCTCGGTCAGACGATCTACCTCATGGACATCAGGACTCCAAGTATAACTTCAAACGGTAAACTGTTGAGCTACGATGGGGTATTTTTGGATGTCACCAGACAATCCATTGCCGAACACCGACTTTCGCACTCCGTATGGCGAGAAGGCTTGGCGACCTTAACAAATGGTTTGGTCCACGACTTCAGCAACCTCATGGCAGGCATATTTTCGATCAGCGAACTGTACCATGGAATGCTTGAAAAAGACGATCCGATGGCCAACGGCATGGGCCAAATCAAAAAAAGCGCGATGCAAGCTCAAAAACTGGTTCGCCGAATCATCGACCTGCATCGCGAGACCTCTACCCCAAGAGCCGTACACGACCTGCGCTTACTCCTCAAAGACCAGATGGATCTGGTGGGCATCATTATTCCAAGAAGCGCTCGCGTCGTTACGGATTTCGGTTCGGAAACTCTCCCAGCTTATCTAGAAGAAACCGGTTTTCGGCAAGTCATTCTAAACCTCGCCATCAATGCCCGTGATGCCATCGGCAGGACGGGGCGTCTCAAGATATCACTTCGCCGAGTGAAGCGAGGTGAAAAGATAATGGACGGCGCTTATGGAGGATCTAGCAAAGCCCCTGCTCTCGGAGCCGAAATCGCGTTGAAAGATGACGGTGGAGGCATACCGGAAGAACTGTTCGACAAGATTATGGATCCCTTTTTCACCACAAAGGAATCCGATTCGGGTTCGGGTTTTGGCTTATACAATGCGAAACTCTACGTCGAAGACCACAAGGGGTTGATCGGTTTCCAAAGCATAATCGGCTCAGGCACCACATTCTATATTTTTCTTCCGCTGATAGAGGATGAAAACGCCTCCGAAAGCAGCAGGAAAAGGGCGGCGAGAAGAGCCACCAGAGAATTCGTCAGACCAAGAAAACGTAAAGGATAGCTTTCGCTTCTCATTCGGTATTGTTGCCGTTGGTTTCGAAGGGAGGCAGCAATCTCGCTAAAGTTCCACGAACATAGTGCATGCGAGTCCTTTCGCGACCTTGGCGGTCATAAGTCACCACATCGCCATGAAGCACCCCATCCACAAAAGTGGCTTCGGAGCGTGCTCCACTTAATGAATGATTAACTTGCAATCCGTGTTTAACGCCCTTCGAATAGTGTTCCTTGGATCGGTCACCGTTAGCCTGTTTTCTTTCCAAGCTTCCGGAAAAGGGAATTTCTTGGCTCTTTTCATACAAAAGCGAATCAGCTGCTGCCCCACGAAACTCAAAATCCTCAGTAAACGCTGAAGTATTTCCCTTCCATTCGGATTTTGGTTCAGGTTGTGTTTCGGTATCGGATCCACAGCTTGAACCAAAAAGCAAAACTATCGAAAAAACAAAATAAACAATCCCCCGATATCTCATTTAGCCAAGTAGTCGGAAAACTCATAAAGTTCAGGATCACGAACTAGCGGGCGACGCATAAGCCTTCGAAGTTTAGACTTTGCTCCGGATTCATCACCCTCTCCTGCATCCGGACTAGCTCCCGGCATCCCACCTTCTGCGGCATCGTCACCGAAGGCATCACCCATCCGATCCTCCAATTCGTCGGGATCCATGCCTTCCTCCAACTTGCGAACCACTTCCTCCATCGGGTCGTCCATATTCTCGCCAGTCAAATCGCACATGCGGCGCATGAGTTGCCCCATTTGGCGAGGATCGGGATTATCTTCATCCATACCCTCGATAGCCCCTTCCAATTCTTGCATAGCCGCTTGCGCTTTGGATTCGTCCATCCCGGCAAAGGGATCGTCCGGATCATTCGGAATCTGAGGCAGTTCCTCGGTTTCCTCCCGTTTCCCGGTAATGGAAAAACCTGAAATCACTTTGCGCATAAGGTATTTTTTTCCGTCAGGGCAAAGAGGCACCTCTTCAGCGCAAGATAGGGAACGAGCGAGAAATGAATAGATTTTTCGCGAATCGGGAGAATAGAATTCGTAGATTGGCATAATGTTTACTATATAAGGTCTTTCACTAAGGATGACTGCCCAAGGAATCAAGCCCAAGACTCGATATCTGATTGCCTTGGAACAAAGTTTAAGCGAAATGGCAATCCGATGGTACGAAATTCTCTAGAGTTCTGGTCAAGGAAACCCCTAAAGCGCATATGGATAGCACTGCCCATAGGATACTTGCTTTTCCTTCAACTCCTTACGGGAATCCCCAAACCCGACTTCATTCGCGAAGCGGATGGACCGGAGTTCTTGGCAAGGTTTGCCGAAGATCTCTTCGGCTATCCCTACTGGGCACAAGACTTGAGCCACCTTCCCCTCTTTGCCGTATTCGCGTGGCTATGGTCTTGGTACTTTGGGGGACCGAAGACGGGGAGGCAGTGGGCAGTCGCGGCCGCTTGGATTTCATTCACCTATGCCGTCCTAAATGAAATGGGGCAATACTTCGTGCCAAAACGCTTTCCCTCGGCGGGAGATCTGATTATGAATATATTGGGGGTCTCAATAGGATTGTTGGCACATTCAAAGCTGGTTAGAGCAAAGAACCGAGAAATACATTCGAAGTAAATTCAATCCTTGGGAGCGCTTTCTCCCTTTTTCAGGTCTTCGGTCGCCCCAGGCCCAAACTCTCGAGCCATTTCTCTCCCTTTTTCAAAAACTTTTCGGACGACAAGATCACCTTTTTCGTTCCAGCGAAAATATTCTCCGTGAAGTTTATGATCCATAAAGCTAGCCTTGTAGATGAGCTTCCCGTCCGAATTCCACTCGCGAAGCAATCCATTTAGTTTCCCATCCGCATAAATGCCCTCGGCTCGTTTTGAACCATCCTCTCGCCACGCCACATGAATGCCTTCATGCCTGCCGTCCACATACGTCGCCTCTAGTTTTATTTTCCCATGGGCCCACCATTCGCGAACGGGGCCATGTTTAACGCCATCCTTGTAGTTTTCCAATATGCGTTTTTTTCCGTCGGGATAAAATTCATTCAATTCACCTTGAAGGCGCCCGTCTTCGTAGGTCGCCTTACGCAAAGTTGATCCGTCAACTGAACGCTCCACTTCGGGACCATGCTTGCGATCCTGCCTGAATCCGCACTCCGATCGTATTACCCCATCTTCGAACCATGCCTTGTAATCGCCGGTTCTCTTTCCTTCGATAAAAGTGACTTGTTCCTTTAGCTTTCCGTTTTCATACCACTCCGAGGCATCTCCCACTAATGAACCGTCCTTGAAGGTCGCTTTTTTTCGCAACTCCCCATTCGAATACCATAATTGGGACAGACCAATCGGTTTACCTTTGGCGAATGTTTGTTTGCTGGCGGGCTTCTCATCGGCAAACCAACCCAACACTTCGCCATCGAAAACACCGGCCACGTAATTTGCAGTAAACTTTTTCTTTTCGTTTTCGTGGAATGATTCAGCTTTTCCGGTGAAGGGTTTGCGCCGGAGATCGAAATACCAAAGTCGATCCTCGCCCAATACCATTAACGAAGCATCCACCGCTTTTTCTGAAAAAGCAGGAAGTGGGCAAAATGCCAAGGTCAGTAAAACCGGAAATCCCAGAAGCTTCATATGTCGGTAAATTAAATAGTAAAACCTCCCGGCACAATGGGAAATATGTCGTCAACCAAGGTTATCTCTACGAGCGAAGAGCACCTTCGCGTTCCGGCAATGTGGGATGAGAGTGATAAATAGCGGCAAACAGAGGATGCGGCATCGGGTTGGAAAGATTTTCCACATGTAGCTTGCGAAGGGCGCTGACAAGGTAATCCGGTCCGCCAATCGCGGAACGCGCAAAGGCATCAGCTTCATATTCGTGCTTGCGGGAGAGAAAGTTGCTCAAGGGAGCGAACCAAAAGGTAAAAACGCCCGAAGCAACCGAAAGCACGAGAAATACAGGTCCGAGTCGGCCCAGCGTGTTCGCATTGAAGCCTAAATCCTCGAAAAGCCAAGGTGCTTCGGTCAGAAATGCGACAAACCAAAAACCGGCAAGGCCAAACAGAGCGGACACGGCGAGTCGCTTGGGAACATGACCACATTTGTAATGCCCGATTTCGTGAGCAAGAACGGCTTCCAGTTCCTCGGTATTCATTTGCTCAATCAAGGTATCATACAAAACGATGCGACGAAACCTACCGAAACCGGTAAAAAAGGCATTAGAATGGCCGGAACGCTTGCTCCCGTCCATCACCTCTATCGTCTTAGCCCGAAAACCAGCCTTATCCGCCAAAGCTATCAGGCGATCCTTTAAATCCCCGTCTTCCAAAGGTTCCAGTTTATTAAAAAGCGGAAGAATAAACATAGGCCAAAGAGCGAAAAGAAGAAGTTGGAATCCAAAAAACGCACCAAATCCCCAAAGCCACCAAGAATGCTCAAAGACTTGGCTCAACTCTCGATGAATCAAGAGCAGTATTCCCACCAACAAGTATATGAGCCCGAACCCCAGCAAGACTCCTTTCAGCTTATCCTTCACCCACAGCCCAATCGTGGACTTGTTGAATCCGAAGCGTTCCTCCACACGAAACTGACTATACCATTCGAAAGGCAGTTCAGGAACTTGAAGTAATACAAGGATGACCGACACGGCCAAAGCCTCTCGCCAAGGGCCGACAGCTCCTGCTCCACCAAAAACATCGTAGGCCCACGGCAGAAAGAAAGCCACGACCAAAGCGAACACGAGGGCACCATACCATTCTTCCCATAATCCCAAGCGACTTTTGGTGAGCGAGTACTCGGTTGTGCGGTGCCAAGTCTTCTGGTCACTTATTCCCTCCAGGCATTCGGGCAGGGAACCTCGAAGCTTGGACACGTGATTGGCATTGAGCAGATTTAGAAACGTCTCCGCTATCGTCCGAAGACCTAGAAACAAAAGAATAACTGATAAGGCGCTAATCATAAGCTGATTGAAACTAACCTCCGACCGGCATTTAGTCGATGGAAAACAGGAGGCGAAAAGCATTGCCCGAAACTACATAGGCGATCAGAATATGGTTCCCTACGAAAGGTAAGAAATTATTTAGCTACATGAATGACACTGGAACAAAGGAACTGGCAGAAGATGAACTTGGTTTCGAAGAAGCCATGAAACGACTGGATGAATTGGTCGAATCGATGGAAAGTGGCAGTGCCCCACTAGCTGAACTCGTCGACCGTTATGAAGAGGGTGCCAAGTTGCTCAAGAATTGTCGTAAACGTCTTGAACTGGCCGAGCTTAAAATTAAAGAAGTCCGAGAAAAAGACGGTCAAATGGTTGCCGAACCAATGGGGCAAGACACGAATGAGTAATTCCTCTGTACTTTCAACTATTACCGATCCGAAAGATCTCCGGAATCTTTCCGATGAGGAAATTGACACATTAGCCGAGGAAATCCGTGCTCGAATTATTTCCGCCACCTCCACAAATGGAGGACACGTAGGCCCGAATCTGGGCGTAGTGGAATTGACTATTGCCCTGCACCTCGCCTTCGATTCCCCCAAAGACAGTTTTGTCTGGGATGTTGCCCACCAAGGTTACGTCCACAAACTGTTAACTGGACGCAACGACGAGAGATTTGACAAAATCCGAAAAACAGACGGTCTCAGTGGTTTCCTCACTCGCGAAGAAAGTGAGCACGATTCTTACGGTGCAGGACATGCGGGCACCTGTCTCTCGGCCGCACTGGGCATGGCCGTGGCTCGAGACCTGAATGGCGATGACGAACATGTCGTGGCCATCGCAGGGGATGCGGCTTTCACTTGCGGCATAACCTTGGAAGCTCTCAACAACATTGCCGAGTCCACCAAACGGTTCATTCTCGTCCTGAACGACAACGAATGGTCTATCGCAAAAAACGTAGGGGCTATGGCTCGCTATTTCAACGAGCTGATTACCAATCCAGTTTATACCCGCCTGCACAAGGACGCGGAATCGTTCCTCAATCAGTTCCCCGGCGGTCGTTCCCTGATCCGTCTGGCATCCAAAGCAAAACGCGACACCAAAGAGCTTCTAGCCCCTTCCAGCATCTTTGAAAAGCTCGGCATTCGTTACATCGGCCCGATCGATGGACACGACGTCAAAAGCCTCGTTCACTTTTTCGAATTTGCCAAGGAATCGGATGAACCCGTGGTGCTACACCTTCTCACCCAGAAAGGGAAAGGCTTTCCCGTAGCATTGGAAGAGCCTGAAAAGTGGCATGGATCTGGTCCATTCGATCCCATAAACGGTCTATCCAAGCCAACAGCCCCGGGATCTCCTCCGAAATATCAAGATGTCTTTGGCCAATGCCTCGCGCGCCTCGCAACGGAAGACAAACGAATCGTGGGCATAACGGCCGCAATGCCTAGTGGGCCGGGGCTGAACGCCTTGCAACAAGCAATTCCCGATCGCTTTTTCGATGTTGGCATTGCGGAAAACCACGCCGTACTTTTCGCCGCGGGAATGGCGACCAAAGGGATGAGACCGGTCTGTGCCATCTATTCG
>JACKQG010007802.1_pt1 | contig 10641 bp, 12 predicted proteins | sample 8237621 | NCBI WGS metagenome assembly JACKQG01 (sample SAMN15677084, study PRJNA649215) | marine metagenome | biome: marine; feature: Black Sea; material: saline water; isolation source: suspended particulate matter (SPM) from the Black Sea western gyre | collected 2013-06-09/2013-06-10 | depth... | reverse complement strand
AAAAATGGTGCGCCTTTCTGTCTAATGTCCCCCTGAGGGATGAAATGCAGAAGAGGCCAACCTATCCGATTGTGAAGAGATCATACCACGAACCCACTCGTTATGCAAGTACGATTGAAGCTCCGGACACACTCTCGTGACACAGCGACCCCAACGACGACGTCTCGATCAGGCTTGCCCTGAGCTGGGCCGAAGTGTGCGCTGCTATTCGCCTCAAGCACCATGCCTGGGTAGCCTCCCCCGGCCGTGTTGACGCCGCTCACGACCGCGCTTTTGCCGCAGAGACCGCCGAGAAAACCAAGAGGCCTCTGCCTGCTCCGCCTGCTCTGCGCTGAAGAAAGACCAAACACGACTACTGCACAGCGATCAAGTCCTTCAACTTCTCGAAAGTCGCCTCGCCGATGCCCTTGACGCGCATAATGTCTTCGATGCTGCCGTAGGGGCGGCCCTCGATGATGCGCTGGGCCATGGCCGGGCCGATGCCCGGTAGGGTGTCCAATTCCTCCGCCGTGGCCGTGTTGATGTTCACGCGGCCCGCTGGCCCGCTGCTGAAGCCTGACGTGGTCTGAAGCAGAGGCACGCTGACGACTGGGGGCGTCGGGGAGTTTTCCTGGCGACGGGGCACGTGCACCTGCATGCCATCGCTCAGCGACAGGGCCTGGTTGATGGCTTCCAGGTCTGCGTCGTCGGTGGCGCCGCCGGCGGCACCGATGGCATCCTCGATGATGCTGTCGGCGGGGAGTTCGTAGACGTCGGGGGCCTGCACGGCGCCGCTGACGTAGACGCGCAGCGGCCGCGGCGTGGGGGTGGGGGCTGGCGTCACCGTGGGCGGCGGCGGCAGGATCTCCAGCGGCGCCGGCTGCGGCCGCTTCACAACAAAGAGCACACTGCCCAGGGCGATGAGCCAGGCCAGGGAGAGCAGGATGTAACCGCGGTGACGACGCAGGAAAGACATGGCGGGGCCAAACTCCAAACTTCAAAGCTCAAAGTCCAAAGCCCGACTGTCTGATCACGGATCACGCATCACGGATCACGCATCACGGGTCACGGCCCGTGGCGAAAGCAGTAATCTGATCCAACACGGCCGGCAGATCCTCGGCCGTCTCCAGCTTCGTGGTCACGGTGAGGGTGATGTGTTCTTCGCGCAGCAAGCGGTAGCGGCGGTAATCCCGCTGCAGGCGACGGCCCTGGGGCACTTGCGCCGGCCGCGTGGCCGTGAAGCGCAGCCGCCCGCCGTGGTCAATGGCGACGGTCCAGACGCCGGGCACATCCTCCCGCCGCCCGACGACTTCGTCGTACGCCGTCACCTCCCAGCCGCGGGCGCGCAGGATGTCAACCAGAGGGGCGTATTCCAGATGGATATCTGCTTTCATGTGTCTTCACGTGGCCAAAGTAGACAAGTAGACAAGGGCGAAGGGCTATTCTGTGAGCGATATGGGCGTTTCACCGGGGGAGAGGATGTACTTGTTGCCGTAGATTTCGCTTCCCGTCTTCTGGCGTCGCACGTAGCCGATGTAGCCATTCAGCGTGCGTTCCGACTCTCGCCCCAGTCCGTACCATTCCTGAAAGCAGGTCTCGTCAATGTACCCCAGGTCATGAGCTGTGATGATGTGGTTGATCGTCTCATTCAGGGAGCCGCGGGCTGTAGTAGAAGCGCAGACTGTCCAGGTAGTGATAGCGGCCATAGCCTTCGGCGATGTTGGCCATCACGCTTTTGGACGAACGGCGCATCTGCAGGGCCAGATCGTACCGTTCCTTGGCTGGCAGTGAATCAGCCACCTTGTGGCATTCGATCATCAGCCGCCGCGCCAGTTGCCATGCCTTCAGGTCCTCGAAACCTTTCCCCACCGTCTCGCCGTTTTTTGCCTGCCGCTTCATCTGCTCTGCCTTGTCTACTTGTTTACTTGTTTCCTTGTCTACTTGTTTCCTTCCAGAACTTCAACCTGCTCCGGCCCGTCCACGATGATCTCCGGCCAGCCCTGGTACTTCTCGATCAGCCCGCTGACGCGGATGGTCTTGCCGTCGTACAGCACGTCCGGCACCTCGGGGAACTTGTCCCAATCGCTGGGGAAGATGACCACCTTGAAGTTGTTGTCCCGATCATCGTCGGGCATGAGCCAGATGACGCGGCCGCTGTTGTAGAGGTGGGTGATCGTCAGCTCCACCGTGAGCTCCTGGTAGAAGAACTTGCGGGCGTCCTTGTGGGAGATCACGCCGTCGGCGGGAAGGGCGGCATCGGCGGCGGGGAAGGGCTCTTCCGTGGCCACGGCCCAGTCGGCCTCGAACTGGGCGGCCAGTTGCGCCACCGGCTGCGCTTCGTCGAAGAGAATGCCCAGCTCGCGGTTGAAATCCAGGGAATTGGTGGTCAGGTTCTGCGAGCCCACGAAGCCGCGCCGGCCGTCTATGATGAACACCTTGGCGTGGATGTAGGGATCGTCGAAGTAACGCACCTGCGCGCCGGCCTGGCGCAGTCGGTCGCGGCCCGGCTCGTCCGTGTCCTCCTCGATGGGATAGCGGGGCGAGGAGATGATGCGCACTCGCACGCCGCGCTGCAGCGCCGCCGCGATGTGCCGCGTGACCTCGGGATCCTGCATGTTCTGCTGCTCGACGTCCAGCGTGGTCTGGGCCTCGTCAATGAAAGCTGCGATGCGCTCACGGGCGTTGTCGGGCGCCCAGACCAGGCGGCTCTCGTCCAGATCAATCCCCTCCCGCGCCCAATCGGCCTCGAAGACAGCCGTCACCTCGGCCACGTCCTGCGGGTTGCGGGTGATGACGCCGTACTCCCGATTGGCGCTGAAGGACGAGGCGGTCATGTTGCCGGTCATGATGAAGGCCACCTCGTCGTCAATGACCATGCTCTTCTCGTGCGTGTAGTTGAAGACCATGCTATCGCCCTTCAACTCCACGCCGCCGTCCTTCAGGTCGGTGACGATGTTGGGATCGAGGGCGCTGCCGTAGGGGTTCAGCTCCAGGATCATGCGCACGGACACGCCGCGCCGCACGGCGGCCTTCAGCGCGTTGATGACGTTGGGATGGGTGAGCAGATACACCTTCAGGCGGATGGACGTCTGTGCGTTGTTGATGGCCTCGAGGACGGGGGCTTCGCCGGCTTGCGGCTCGACGAAGAGGGTGAGGAAAGGACCAGCGGGAGTAGGCGTGGGCCGGCGCAGGAAGCCCGGCGGCTGGCAGGCAGTCAGCAGGGAGACGACCAGGATCAGAACCAGGGTCAGCAGCAGGAGCCTGGATTTCATGGAGATTTGCTCCAGACAGTGCCTATGACGTGGTGCGTGTTCCGTCTCGTCACACAACACGCACCACGTTTTACGCTTCACGTTTTACGTTTTACGTTTACTATCCCTCAGAGCCGCCGAACTTCTTCATGATGCTACTCAGAAACTCGATGGGCATAGGGAAGATGATGGTGGAGCTGTTGCCCTCGGAGATCTCCATCAGAGTTTGCAGATAGCGTAACTGGATAGCCGCCGGCTCCAGGGACATGATGTGGGCCGCCTCCGAGAGCTTCTGTGAGGCCTCCAACTCCCCCGCCGCGTGGATGATCTTACCGCGTTTCTCACGCTCTGCCTCGGCCTGGCGGGCCATGGCTCGCTTCATCGTGTCCGGCAGCTCCACGTCCTTGATCTCCACGATGCTGATCTTGACGCCCCAGGGCTCGGTGTGCTCGTCAATGATCTGCTGCAGGCGGTGGTTGATCTCCTCGCGGTGCATCAGCAACTCATCCAGCTCGGACTGACCCAGCACGCTGCGCAGCGTGGTTTGGGCGATGCGCCAGGTGGCCTGCCGGTAATTCTCCACCTTGACGATGGCATTGGCCGGATCCACGACGCGGAAATAGGCCACGGCATCCACCTTGACGGTGACGTTGTCCTTGGTGATGGCCTCCTGGGCGGGGATGTCCAGCGTGATCACGCGCAGGTCTACCTTCACCATGCGATCTATCATGGGGATGACGAAGAAGAGCCCTGGCCCTTTGGCTCCCACCAGCCGGCCCAGCCGGAAGATGACCCCCCGCTCGTACTCCTGCACGATCTTGATGGCCGAACCGGCGATGGCCAGCAAGACGACGATGAACACCCCGAACGTGGAAAGAAAAGCGAGAAACTGTCCCATGAGCATGCCTCCTTTGAAGATTTGCAGACACACCTGTCGCGAGTCCAGGCGATCTTTGCACCGAACAAGGGCCTAAAACGTGATGCGTAAAACGTAACCTGCTTCAAAGTCGCGCTTTACGTTTTGCGCCTTACACTTTGCAGAGACTGCTGGCTTCTCGCACGCAGGTTTGTGCCCTGCACGCCGATTATACCCCACATCCGGGCAAATGGCAAGTAATCCGACCGCCCCTGGGGTTTTGGCTGTGCCTATGGCCCATGCTATAATGAGCGCATCCCTTACGACCAGGAGAATGCTATGCCCAAGATTCTGATCCGCGACGTGGATATCATCACCCTCGATGAACAGGGGACGGTGCTGCGGCGCGTTGAGCTGGCCATCGCCGACGGCCGCATCGTGGCTGTGGGCCAGGCCCCTGCCGATTTCCTGCCCGACGAGACGGTGGACGGCCACAATCACGTGGCCATGCCCGGCTTCTTCAACGCCCACACCCACGCGGCGATGACCCTGGTGCGCGGCTGGGCCGACGATCTGCCCCTCGACCGCTGGTTCAACGAGCGCATCTGGGTGGCGGAATCGGCGCTGGAAGAGGAGGACGTCACCTGGGGCGCGGCGCTGGCGGCGGCGGAGATGATCCGCTCCGGCACGGTGGGCTTCGCCGACCACTACTTCTGGATGGATCAGGTGGCCAAGGTGGTGGAGGAAAGCGGGCTGCGGGCCACGCTGGCCTGGTGTGTCTTCGGCCTGGAAGAGGGTGAGATCGGCACCGACCTGCCGGGCACAGTGGACTTCGTGCAACGCTGGCAGGGCGCGGCCGATGGCCGCATCCGCACCATGCTGGGCCCGCATTCGCCCTACGTCTGCTCACCCCAGTTCCTGGCCCGCACGGCGGCGGTGGCCGCCCGCCTGGGCGTGGGCATCCACATCCACCTCTCCGAATCGCAGGAGCAGGTGGACAATTCGTTGGCGCGCTACGACCGCACGCCGGCGGCGCTGCTGGAAGCCAACGGCATCTTCAACGTGCCCACCATCGCCGCCCACTGCATCTACCTGCAGGAATGGGAGATGCAGGAGATCCTGGCCCAGCGGGCCGTGCACGCGGTGCAATGTCCCAACTGTCACATGAAATTGGGCATGGGCACCACGCCGGTGCCGCAACTCCTGGAACATGGCGTCAACGTGGCCCTGGGCACTGATGGCGCGGCCTCCAACAACGACCTGGACATGCTGGAGGAAGCGCGCCTGGCCTCGCTGCTGCAGAAGCACGACCGGCGAGACCCGGAGGCATTGCCCGGCGATCTGGCGCTGCGCATGGCCACGCGTAACGGCGCGCGGGCCTGCGGCTTTCCTGAAAGCGGCGTGCTGGCGCCCGGCCGCGCCGCCGACCTCATCCTGTTCGACTTCGACAGACCGCACCTCTGGCCGCGGCACGACCTGGTGTCCAACGTGCTCTACGCCGCCAAATCGCCGGACGTCAGCGACGTCATGGTCGCCGGCCGCTGGCTGATGCGCGACCGCGAGCTGCTGACCCTGGACGAGGAGCGCATCCGGCACGAGGCCGAGCGGCGGGCCTTGCGCATGGTGGGCAGCGAACTGCAGATCGTGCGCCAGTATAAGGGATAGGTGGTCCGTCAATGTCATCAAGTTAAGGTGTAGCGTAGGGCCTTGTGCCCGTTTTTGCCGTCCCAAAACGCCCACAAGGGGCCAGGCTACGCCTAACTTACTCATGCACCACGCAAACGGTGGTCGAAAAGGCAGTCTACCAAATCATTCTCAGCGCCGTGATCGAAGAGCACGCCTTGCCTGGCGACGCGGCATTGGCCGAGCGAGTGAACCAAGTCTTGCAAGAGGCCCAGGTTCCGGAGGCGGGTCGTGTGACAGAGCGGGCCACCAGCGGCAAGTTGGCTGCCCGGCTCAGCTCGTGATCGGTGACGATGCCCACCAGCCGGTCCCCTTCGACCACAGGCAGGCAGAGGCAGCCGCTCGCTCGCATGCGCCTGACGGCCGTGCCGATGGAGTTGGCTGGGGATACCGTGATGGGATTGGCGATCATGATGTCTGCCACGCACATGGCAGGCTCTCCTGACCATCCTCGGGAGATGTTGGTCCAGGCGAGGGCACTGCACAGCCTTCACCTTGTCACCATCATACCACCAATTTGCTGAAGTGTTCATGACCGAGGTCATGTCGTCTTTCGCGCTCCGAATTGCTGGTTCTTTCTCCCTTGTGTATCTGAGCCAGCTACGGCTTGTGTGCTGTGACTTTGATGCTGGCTACCTTGCCTCGCAGTTCACCCAGACCCTGAATCTGTTCCTGTGCCTCGTCTGCCTCAGCCCATTGTTCTATCTCGGCAAAGCTGCGTGCCGTGACCTCGATGTCGGTGAAACCTGCTTGCCCCATCTTGTCCAGGTAGGCCGTCTCGTCTAATGCCCCGGCCACGCAGCCAGCCCAGGCCTCGACGCTGCTGCGCACGGCCTCCGGTAGCGGGCCGTAGGTCACGATGTCGGAAACGGCCAAACGTCCTCCGGGTCTGAGGACACGATAGGCCTCAGAGAAGACCTTATCTTTGTCCGGAGACAGGTTGATGACGCAGTTGGAGATGATGACGTCCACTGCTTCGTTGGAGAGAGGCATGTCCTCCATCTCGCCATAGCGGAACTCGACGTTGGTGGCTCCTACCTTTTTGGCGTTCTGACGGGCCAGCCTGATCATCTCCGGCGTCATGTCCAGGCCGATGACGCTCCCTTGGGGGCCAACCTGGCGCGCCGCCAGGAAACAATCTATGCCGCCACCGCTGCCCAGGTCCAGCACCACCTCGCCCGGCTTAAGTCCGGCGATGGCTGTAGGGTTGCCGCAGCCTAATGCCATGTCGGTCACGCTTTCCGGGAGGTCGGTCAGTTCCTGGACCGAGTAGAGCCGCATGGCATGGGTGAGCCGGGCCACGTCGGTCTGGTTGGGGCCACAGCAACTGGCTTGCTGCGGTGGACAGCAACTGGCCTGCTGGGGCGGACAACAACTCGCCGCTCCCCCTGTCTCTACGAACTGGGCGGCTATCTCGCCGTACCGCTCGCGCACTCTCTCCTTGACTCTAGTTTCGCCTGCCATTTTCTGTTGCTCCTTTCTTCTGCTTTTGTTCACAAACTTAAATATTTGAATATGTCTATACATTGTCCCAAGAAAGAGCCCCAAGACCAGTAACCTTTCTCACCGGCGCTCAGGGTTCTTGTTCAACGGTACAGGACATTTCAGGGATGAATTTGGCCATCAACATGCCACAGCATTCCTGTATGTTCTCCCGGTTGAGGGAATAGTATACCTGCTTGCCTTCCTTACGGCTTCTCACCACCTTGGCGTTTTTCAATATATTCAAGTGGTGGGAGATGCTAGGCTGAGATAGTTTGAAGGCTTCGGCGATCTCGCCCACGTACATCTCTCGCTCTCGGAGCATCTCCAGTATTCGCTGCCTGGTGCTGTCGCACAGGGCTTTGCAGAAGTCAACACATTGGTCAGACATTACACTCACGCTATATGCATAGATATTTTTCAATACATCTATATATTAGCGCGCGTTGAGGGATTTGTCAAATCTCGAACCTTACAATCGCGATCTCTAAACCTGAAAATCTCATGCGGAGCTCGTGATGGTGATCAGTAATCCGTGATTTCCCCGCCTTCGATCTGGCGCGACTTGTCTTCGAGATCCAAGGGATGGTCAAAGCCGGGTTGGATGACGCCTTCTGGGGAATAGGCGGCCACGGTGGACCAGTAGCCGCGGCCTCCCTCGGCCTTGAATTCCAATGTGGCGATGGCCTTGGCTCCCTTGTAGCCATACAGCCAGGGGAGGATGAGCCGCAGCGGCGAGCCGTAGGGCGGAGGCAGCCGCTCGCCGTTCATCCGGTGGACGAAAAGGGCCCGCGGCCGCGCCAATTCCTCGATGGGCAGCACCTCCCAGTAACCGTCCAGGCATTGCATGTGGACGTGGGTGGCCTCGGACAGGGGCTGCACGAGCTCCGCCAGCGCCTGGTAGGTGAAACCGCCCCACTCCGCCTTGGCCGACCAGCACTCCACACACTTCAGGCGCGAGACCTGCTCGACGAGCGGCAGCCGCGCCTCGATCTCGTCCAGACTCAGCGTGATCGGCTCGGCCACCAGCCCTTCCACGGCGAGCCGCCAGGCTTCGGCGTCGGGTGGGGGGAAGGGCTTGACGTAGCGGATGTAGAAACCAGGCCGGTTCTCGTTGTGCAGCAGCTCAGACGGTGCTACCCGCCGCACGGTGGGCGTGGGCGAGGGTGGGGGCACGGCTGTGGGCCGTGGAGGCAGCGGGCTGGGAGCAGCCGTGGCCGTTGGCGGCACTGGGCCGGGGAGAGGTGTCGCCGGCGGCTCCACGCGCAGACCGCAGGCCGCCGCCAGCCAGCCCAGCAGCCCCAGCCCGCCGTAGCGCAGGAACCACCGGCGGCTGATCAGTTCATCGTGCCTTCTGCTCATGTGCGCTTCCTCCAACAACCACCTGTTGGGGCGTGCGCCCCAACAGGTGGTTGCTATTGTTGGGCGATCAGCGCTTCGAAGCGGTCAATGTCGGCGCGGATGACGTGCAGGCTGGATCGCCAGAAGTGGGGCGTGCGGATGTCTATGCCGAAGCGGGCGGCCAGCTCCGCCGCATTGCCCATCCCCGTCGAGGAGAGCAGGTCATCGTAGCTGGCTTTGAACGTCTCGGGATCGTCCTGGTAGCGGGCATAGAGTCCCAGTCCGAAGAGCAGCCCGAACATGTAAGGGTAGTTGTAGAAGGAGCGGCCCGTGCTGTAGTAGTGCGGTTTCAGGGCCCACATGTAGGCGTGGTAGGTGTCGGCGTCCAGCCCATCGCCGTAGGTCTGGCGTTGCCCGTCCAGCATCAGGTTCTTCAACTCCGCCGCCGACAGTTCCCTTTGCTTCCGTTTCTCGAAGACGTTTTGCTCGAAGATGAAGCGGCTGGTGATGTCCACCACCACCTGGCAAGCGTTCTGCAGGGAGGCTTCCAGGATGGTGATCTGCTCCTGCAGGTCGGCTTTACGCAGCGCCGCCTGCCGCACGATGGTCTGGCAGAAGATGCTGGCCGTTTCGGCCAGGGTCATGGGGGTCTGCCGCTGCAGCACCGTGCGCGAGGCCAGGTTGAGGTTGTGATAGGCGTGCCCCAGCTCGTGGGCCAGCGTGCTCAGGCCGCCGTAGACGGCTTTGTAGTTGGAGAGCACGCGCGACTCGTCGTCGCGCAGCCACATGCAGAAGGCGCCGTCCACTTTGCCGGGGCGGGGCTCGGCGTCTATCCAGCGCTCGCCGAAGGCCCGCTCGGCCAGTCCCCGCAGCTTGGGCGAGAAGGTGCCGAACTGCTCGACGATGAACTGCGCCGCCTCTTCGTACGGCCATTCCCTGACACCCTCTCCCACGGGGGCGAACATGTCATACCAGGCCAGGGCGTGCAGGCCCAGGGCGCGGGCCTTGGCCCGCAGGTAGCGTCGGAAGTCGGGGAACGATTCGTACGCCGCTTCCATCATGGCGTCCAGCGTCTGGCGGTCCATGTTGTTTACGAACAACATAGCATCCAGAGGAGAGTCCCATCCCCGCCGTCTGGCCAAAACGTTTACCTCGCCCTTGATGCTGTTCATGGCTGCGGCGAGGGGCGTCTCGACGCTCTGCCAGGTGGCGACCTCGGCCTCGTAGGCGCGGCGGCGCACCTGGCGGTCGGGGTCGTGGGCCAGGTTGCGCACGGCGCTCATGGGCAGCGTTTGCTCCTCGCCGTCCAGTTCCAGGGTGACCAGCAGTTGCGAGGTGAAGTTGCTGTGCAGCTTGCCCCAGGCAGTGCCGCCGGTCAGGTTCAGCTCGGTGGCCAGCGCTTCTTCCGCCGGGGACATCAGGTGGGTGGCCTCCTCCTTGGCTTTGCGCAGCATGAAGGCGTGCTCGCGGGCCAGTGCGGAGCGCTCGATGAGGGCTGCGACGTCCAGGGAGCCGATCCAGGCGGTGAAGCGGGTGTCCAGCAGGGAGAGCTTCATCGTGTGTTGCTGATACTCGCTGTACCTGGCCTGAGCCAGCTCGTTGCGGGTGTTGGTGGTGACGAAGCTGGCGATGTAGGCACCCAGGGTGTGCGTTTCCTCCAGCACGGTGTTGAAGCGCTCGATCACCGTTTCGAAGCTGTGCACCGTCGCCGCGTCGAGCGGGGCGGGTTCCCGCAGGCCGATGTGGTGCTCGTCGAACAGGGCCACCAGTTGGTCAATGGCCTGGACGGCGGCTTGAAAGCCGGTCTCGAATTCCACCGCTTCCAGGCTGGGATAGACGGGGGTCATGTCCCAGTGGGGCAGGGTGTTCTGCGATGCAGTCATTCACGTTCCTCCGAGGGTTGATAGATTGGTAGGTCGGTAGATTGGTAGATTGGGCTCTGAGTCAACAGGGTAGCACGTTAGGAATGTCAGGACAGCCAGGTTTTGCTCACCTGTGCTGACGCACGAAGCGCGCGGCGGTGGCGGCCTCGTCTTGCACCGCCTCCAG
>JACKQG010007801.1_pt1 | contig 10641 bp, 6 predicted proteins | sample 8237621 | NCBI WGS metagenome assembly JACKQG01 (sample SAMN15677084, study PRJNA649215) | marine metagenome | biome: marine; feature: Black Sea; material: saline water; isolation source: suspended particulate matter (SPM) from the Black Sea western gyre | collected 2013-06-09/2013-06-10 | depth... | reverse complement strand
GCTGATTCGCTAGGCGTTTCGCATTATATATATTCAACAATTTCTGCTTGGCGATTCCCGCTAAAATGGCGTCATCTACCCCATAGGGGAAGATTGCCATCATGCCATCGCCCAGGAATTTAACGATAAAGCCGTGGTTTTCTTTGATCAATGGGCTAACCAGCATCAGGTATTCATTTACAAAATCAAAGTTCTCCTGCGGTGTCATTTTCTCAGACATGGTTGTGAAGGAACGAATATCCGAAAACATAATCGCCATTTCAGCGCTAATATGATCGCCCAGGTTCATTTCGGTTATATCGCGCTTATCCAGAAATTCCAGAAATTCAGTAGGGACAAAACGATTGGCAGCTTTTAAAAAGCGTTCTTTTTCTTTGACAGAGCGCGAAATCGAACCCGCCATGCTCTGTATTGCACGCGCCAACTGTCCCATTTCATTTTCCCCGCGAACATATTCTGCCAACAAATCGTCCTGATACGCATTATTTTCGAAAGAAACAACGGCATTGGTCAAATAAAGTAACGGTTCCGCAATCTGATTCATGATAATAGCAGCAAAAACAGAGAGCGAGGATATTAACAACATCCCCGCGATATTCCCAATAACTGCGCGCTGAATCTGTTGGTCGATTTCAACACTCTCTGCACGAAGCGAAATTTCACCCGCATAAATCAAAGTGTCGAACTGCGCCAAAACGGCTGAAGCATGTTCATTAGCTGTGGGTATTCTCAACCCAACTTTTTCAAGGTCTCGCACTTGCCAATACCTGATAATTTCTAAAGCGACATCATGAAACGCGCCGATCATTGCCTGAAGATGCAACAAATCTTCTTTGGCTTCCCCCGAATCGGTTTGCATCACCAGATAATCCATATCCTGACGGACCTGTGCATAACTGACGGAATAGCTCACGCGCAGATTCTTATCGTTCGTGAGCAAATAGTTTTTCAGGTCTACTTCAGATTGTTGAAAAAGAAGCCGACTTGCTTCAAGCTTTGAGAGCTGCTCATTATCGTTTTGAATTGCTTTCATTTGATTATTGATTTGAATCAGATGATAAATATTCCACCCGGCAAGCGCCAAACCCGCCATCACGATACAAATCATGATGATCATTAGATTATGCCTAACTTTCAACCGACTCACAAATTTCAACACGCCCGAATCTCCTGGAATTCACGCACTTACAATCATAGAAACCCCAAACACGCCCGTTTCAAATTAACCTTCTTCGATCATACCGCGTATTTTTTGCGAAAGCACCTGGATAACACCACGGGCAATTTCAGAGCGGGTATCTACCGCCTCGTAAAAAGGATCGTGATCCAAACACAGCAAATATGTATCTTCGCTGGCCGTGATCGAAGCCGACCTGGGGGCCGGGTCGAGCAGCGCCATTTCGCCAAATACATCGCGGTCGCTAAGTTCATTCAGTGTGCGGCCGCCATCATGAACGCGCACTTTGCCAGCAACAATAATATACATGCTATCACCCGGGTCACCTTTTTCGAAAATCACCTGCCCGGCAGCAACATGCCGTTCTTCCAGATAGGCAGCAAGCTCTGCCAGTAAATCATCCGGGGTTTCGGCAAAAATACTCACCGTTTTTAATATCAGCACTTTTTCGATTGTCAGCATCATTGGAAAATCTCCATCCGTCTTATCGCGTCTACGCAATACACCCCGGGCAGTTTTGCGCACAATATCTTCCGGATGTCCCAAGGCTGCTTCGAGAAGCGTATTGGCAACCTCCGGAGCCAGTTCCAGGAGCGCGTAAAGCGCGCAGATCGCTAACCAATTGTTCTTCAGTTGGATATCCTCTTGCGCGTATAAAACCTGTAGCTGTTCCGCTATCTCCCCTGCAGGTAGAGAAAACTCTTTTGCCAAATGCAGCGGCGTTTGCGAGGTAATGATCGGTATCAGGCGATCGCGCAATTTCCGGTCTTGAGAGAGAATTATATCCAACACCTCGATAGCATTGGCACGCTTATCTTTTTGCCCGGATAAAAGGTTTGCTTGCACACGCAGGATAGCTTGAGCATCATAAATCAATGCCAGTAAATGGATGATACGCTCGCGTCCGCGCGCGAGCATTTGAGTCAGAATATTGCTCAATGGCTGAACTACATGGGAGAGTTGGCCGGTTAACTCGATGGAGGTCTGAACGAGTTGGTGGAGTGCTGCAATTTCAGCATCGACCTGCCGCAAAATATCCGCGCGTGTCTCAGGCGCAGCCCGATAGTGGTGACGCGCCAAAATGTGTAGCACTTCACTGCGCACGCGTTCGCGCGGGGTTGAGATCATCGCCTGTAGAATCGGGATCACGCGCGAGCCGCCAATCTGACCACAAATACGGACCAAATCAAGGGTTACGGGCGCAGCATCCACTTGATGAAGAGCATCCGCAATAAAAGGCAACGCGCTTTCACCGCCAACCACCAACGCCCTGCGTGCAGCCTGACGTGTATCTGGCGAGTAAAGCGCAGCTACCACTCGCGGCCATATCCGTGGGTGATGAACGGTTTGGCAAGCCCGCAACGCTTCCTGCCGGACAACGATCTCCGAATCGTCGAGCAAGAGTAGCAAAATGCTATAAAATCGCGCAGCACCTATAACACCAATCACCCGTGCGGCGAAACAGCGCATTTCTGGGGACGAGTCGTTTTGTGCAGCGGCCAGAATCTCACCGGCTACAAAAGTACCTTCAGGTGAATTGCTATGCAATACTCCCACCATCGCTGCCAAACGGAGTTCAAGGTTGGCATCAGACAGGTATGCTGACAATACCTGTGCGGCGGCGCCCCCTATTGTTGCAAGTTGCCGTAGAGCGGCTGCGCGTACCGCTACAGGCTGCGATATATCTTGAACCAGCACTTCAAGCCAGGGCAGGGTATCCTCATTCTGCAAAGTAAGCTGCTGAACGGCTGTCAGACGCACAGATGAATTGGCATGTGTCAACAATTGGGGTAACGCGTTCACCAGTTTTGCAGGATTGTTTTGTGCCAGCATCTCAATAGCAAACAAAACATCGCGGGGATTTTTACTTTGAAGGTGCTTTTCCAACGCGGCCAAACCAGCGCTTTCGGCAAAAATATCAACTTCACTATCGCCCAGATAACGCTTATCGAGCGCATTTTGCAACGCGCCGTAATATTGCCGCCCCAACAAAACACCCATCAACAACCAGAATACCAGAATGAACACCAGGATATAAACTGCCTGTAACGGAGTCAGATTCCACAACGTCGTAAACAAGAGTAATAGCACGCCAGAAATGCCCATCGAAAGCGGGGCAACAACCGACTCGACCATAGTTTGCACTCGCGAGCGCGCATGCTGGGGAAGCGGCTGATACATAATGCGCACCGAAGTATTATTCATCGCCACCACGCTGACTTCATCTGACATTTTGGTAGCCACCACCACCCAAAAGAGAATTCCGGCCACGTCCGGAAAACTCGATAGCAAAATCACCCCCAGGGTTCCAATCGCTACCAGAACAGGGTCTACCAGCAATCCGCCGCGCACACCAAAACGGCGAAAAAATCGATTTGAAACCATCAGCAGAACAATCAGCATCATCAGGGTGCTGATTCCCATATAGTTTCCAAAGAATTTGCTGAGCTGATCGGCTCCAGCAAACTGAGCGCCTGCCTGCCCTACAAAGGCAAAATCGAGCACATACGATCCGATGGTAGATAGTATCGTAAACAAAAAGATCAACCAGATATAACGGTCGCGAAAAATAGACCGGTGATTTGATTGATTCTGTTTCGGCGTGATTTTTGGCTTTTCCCCGGGTAGCGCCAGCGCAGCTTGAAAGCGACGGATCGTTACTACCAGCAAACAGAATGCGGCTAATAAGCTGACCGCTGTAATCCATAACATATTGTGCGTTCCCAGCCAACGGTTTAGCACACTATTTAAAAAACCCATCAGGATAATCGAGAGTACGCCACCGGCCATTATCAATGAAAAAAGCCGCTTTCCTTGCTGACTGGTGAACAATTGCCCGGCCAGAGTCCACAATCCGAGGTTGCCAAGCGCCCACAAAACCCGCACCCCCACCAGCATCAGAAAGAAAATCCAGCGGGCGTCAGACCACGCCAGAAGCAAGCGCATCACCGTGATGGCGGCTAACATTGATCCTAGGTTTCCGATCAGCAGGGTTGAGAAAGGCAGGTTAGATTGCAATCGTAAGAAAATCAATCCGGATAGAATGATAATCCCCGCAGCAATAATATACACATAGGGCAGCTTTTGGGCGCTATAGTGCGAAAGAAATAGAGCATTGGCGCTACTGAAATAGGTTACAAAAGCGATGCCAAAGAAAAAAGACTGGCCGAATAATAGCGAGAAAGCAATACCCTCGCCATCGTAAATACCTGCGCCACGCGCCAGCCGCTGCCAGAAACCCGTCTGCCGCGTGGTGATTTCTGCCTGTATCATAGTTGATCCTGCCATTCCGCGAGGGCTTTTTGCCCGGCCTGATAGCCTAACTCGATCAGTCGATCAAAATCATCAAACTGGAAGATATTGACCCCCTCCACATCGGGGCGAATAATATAATTGGTGATATCGTACTGCCGGTGCTTCTGACGCACGCTGCTGAACTCGTTGATTCGCATAATTAGATTCATGATTCCAGGCAGGTGCGGCTGCGCTTGCCGATCCCGGAGAGGGTTCAATTTTCTCCAGAACGCAGGCCAACCCGACAGGCCCGGATCAAAATCGTAGCCTTCCGGCAAGGCCGACTCGCTGCTGACATCCACCCCGATAATCGTGCAATCGGGGCAAAGTTTGCGCATCACATCGAGCGGTAAATTATTGACCAACACACCATCTACCAGCAAATCGCCATCATCAGTAACCGGCGGGAAGAAAGGCGATAAGGCGCTGCTGGCGCGGACATATTTCCACAATAAGCCTCGCTGGTGAACAACCTGCCGCGCCCGGGTTAAATTGGCAGAGACACAAAAATATTCAATCCAGGTATCTTCGATCTTCTGGCTGCCAAAGAGGCCCTTCAGCAAAGTGATTAGCGATTTTCCCGAAATCAGCGAAACAGCCGGAAAAGTATAGTCGAGCAATTTTTTATCTCGCAGTCCATTTTTCGTCAATTCGCCGATCTCTTGCCAATCCATACCCAACGCGAATGCCGCGGCAATAATCGAGCCAATGCTGTTGCCGCCAATCAAATCGACGTTTAGGCCAGCTTCTTCGATAGCCCGCAGCACGCCAATGTGGGCAAAACCGCGCGCCCCGCCACCGCCTAAGACTAACCCAATGGCTTTCCCCGCCAAAATGCGCGCCATACGCTGATAGTCTGTGTCGTGGTCTGTCCGAATATGATAATGGCGGCGAATATCGCCAATTTGATCCAGCCAATGCTCGGTGTTCATCGGCTGCGAGTCCGATTCATCATAGAGCAAGACCAGCTCTTTATGAATAGTTCCATCATGATAATCAGGCATCATGGCGCGCAGGAATTCGGCGTCAAATCCGGAGCCTGCCTTGCCAATGAAGATCACGCGATCGGCGCGCTGGATGCAACGGGATGTCCAGTTGGAGGGGGCGGAATCCACCTCGTAAATGCTGCTCATGCCCGCGTGTCGTTTCTCTTTTTCGTCCAGCCAGGTGACCAACCTGATTTCGTTGAGATCATCCCTCGGGGTTTGAGAAATCCCCGTTTGTTGCAATTCATCATCCACTGAAGCGCTGCTAAAATGTAACGTGTGAATATATTGGGAAATTAGTTCGGTCAATCGGTTGGCGAAATCCGCCAGAGGAATATTGGGGCTGAGCGGTACCAGGGCAAGACACAGCGACATCGAGGAAGTTTTTTCGATCATTGTGCGATGCAAGCGGGTGATAATTTGCTTGGTAAACTGGAATGTGGATTGAGGCAATTGACACTGGATTGCATAAAAGCTCTCTTTTGAAAACCGAACCGCATCCGTATCGCGCAAGGCATAGATATTGGCCGATCTCGGTTCACCGGTAAAAAATCCCATCTCACCGACGTTTTCTCCGGCCAATATATCGCTCACGATTTGTTCTTTGCCATCCTGATCCGGGATACTTACCTGAACCCTGCCATTAATCAGTATACAAAAATCATCACTCGGGGCCTGATAACGCATTAAAAATTGCCCCCGTTGCAGATGCACCCACTCAATTTCGGCTTCAATGGCCTCCATTTGTGTCAGGTCTAAATCGCCAAAATAATTCGGCAGAATCTTGAAGAGTCGATTGCGCTGCTGGCGCTGGCGAATCACCGCTCCAAGTAAATTCAAAATTTGTGGTGTTTCAGATGCAAGTTGGTCGAAATCGGGTTTTGACAGGAATAAAAGTTGAGTGTCTTCTACGGCCATAACATCTGCCGTGCGCGCTTGTCCGGTCAGCAATTGGATCTCGCCAACCGATTCTCTCGGCCCAATTTTTCCCACTATTATTTTTTCGTCCGCATCATCACATATGGAAACTTGCAATTCCCCATCGACTACAAGATACAGTCCGCTGTTCCTGGTTTCGCCCTGACGGAATAAATATTCACCAGCCCGGATAGAAACTGGCATAACCAGACCCGATGTTTTTTCCACAACCTGACGATCAAATGAAGAAAACAATTCACTGGATGCCAGAAATGCCATCCGATATTCATCCATCTTTCGCCCGTCCATAAGCAACTATTCGCGAAACATGTTTATGCGTTTGCGGTGCGCCGGAAAAAATCGTAGACGACATGTGCATAAATATAAATCGCGCAAACAAAAATAAAAAATATAGCCAGCGCCGCTCCAAACGATTTTAGAAAATCATAGGCGAGTACCCCAGCCAAAATTGAAGTTGCAAATTGTATACTTATGCCCCGCCTCCCCCAACGATAAAAAATAATCTGGCTGCGTGTCATTAAGTAGGCATGAAAGGCTGCAACAAAAAACACAAGGACTAAAACAAAAGGTGTATATAGTTTTTCCGGATAAAAATTCACCAGAGACATCACGGCCACATTGAATCCGGCCGGAGGCGCGATGCCAAGGCCGATGAAACCCTGACTGCGCTCGCGATCAAGTTGGGATGTGATAAAGCGGGTTTCGCGCAGCAGCCCCGCGGAGGTATAGCCGATCCCTGCCACCCAGGCTGCGATACTTGTGATTAAGTCTTCACCAGGCGCCAACGCAAAAAACAGGTACAATCCAATTCCCGGCAACACAGCAAAAGAGACCACATCGGCAAGCATATCAATGGTTCCCCCAACATCGCTTTGTGCATTGAGCATCGAAGCCACCAGCCCATCGATCGCATCAAAAATGACCGCCAAGAACATCCACAACATGCCATGAATATATTGTGCTTCGACAAGTTTGATCATGGCGACAAAACCACAGGCGACATTTGTGAACGTCAATAGATTTGGTATCTGGTTTTTTATCGATTTCACTGAGTTCCCTTCCCGATAAAATTCGATCATTGTGTGACAAAAACAAAATCGCTATCTGCCCCCTGTTGTCCTGGCTCCGAAATGCAATATAATAAGGCTAAGGGCCAGGTGCGCCATGTTGAAAAATTATATCACGAACGATCCGTTCATTTTATTCGCGGGCTTTGGGTTTCGGGAAATCCCGGGGTGGTTGCCAAAACCGTAGGATATTTTTGGAATCGATGCATTGGGAGATTGCTTGTCTGAGAATCTGTTTTTTCAGTATGGATACGCCGGGCTTTTCGCGATCAGTTTCCTTTCCGCCACCTTACTGCCACTGGCCTCGGAAGCATTTGTTGCCTTAATGCCAGGCGCAGGCTATAACCTTTGGCTGGTGCTGATCTTTGCTACAAGCGGTAACCTTCTGGGCTCGTTGACAAATTACTATATTGGTAAATGGGGCAGCAATTTTATCCTGGCGCGTTTTGTCCGGACCGATGAAGAGAAAATGCAACGCGCAAGGGAGCTTTTTAGCCGTTGGGGCACACCGATCCTGTTTTTCTCGTGGGTACCCATCATCGGAGACCCACTGACTGTCGTGGGCGGCATTATGGGTATTCGACTCACCACATTCACGCTTTGGGTATTTTTCGGAAAGGCGTTACGGTATTTGGTCATATTGGGGGTTATCCAGATGTTGGTGTAACATGCTCAGAGCGCGACAAAAATGGGTAGAGAAATCGCTTCAACCCGGATGAGCCGTAAAGAATAAGAAAGGAGATAAAAATGGAATTTATGGACATCCCAACCGAACTGACAACAGCAGCAACGAACGCTGTCATTGTCGTATTTATGCTGGCCTTTATCACATATTTCCGGCGTTTTGGCAATAAAGATCGCTGGAAGGTCAATCTCTGGGTTTGGGCGGCCGGCCTGCAATGTGTGGCTGTCTTTTTTGGGACCATCGTTCATGGATTCAAATTACCCGATACAACAAAACTCATCCTCTGGCAGCCGATCTATCTTTCATTGGGCTTGTTGGTGGCAATTTTTGTTGTAGCGGCCATCTATGATGTTTGGGAACAAGCCGCCGCACGACGGATGTTGCCAATCATGCTTGTCATCGGTGTGACATTTTTTGGCGTTACCCTGATCTGGACCAATAGTTTTCTGGTATTTGTCATTTACCAGGCCGTGGCCATGCTTGTTGCGCTGGGAGGTTATACCTGGCTGGCATCTAAGAAGCGCCTTGAGGGCGCCTGGTGGATGGCTGCCGGAATAGTGACCTCTATTGTCGCATCGGGGATACAGGCCAGCAAAGCCGTGTCTTTTACCTTGATTTGGCCGTTTGACCATAACGGTACTTTCCATCTCATTCTAATCGTTGGTTTTATCTTCCTGACAGTTGGGCTGCGAAGCGCAATTCTTGCCGAGAAGTAGTTCACCGAGATTATTGGCATTGGAGAAATGAATTATGGCACACCATACGATTAAATCAAATTACGAGCAATTAGTTGACCGGCTGAATCGCTTTCCTCAGGGAGCGCCGCCTTCCGATGTTCTTTACGCCATTCTAAAAATGCTTTTCAGCGAGAAAGAAGCCGGTCTGGTGGCGTTACTCCCCATTAAACCCTTCACGGTGGAGAAGGCCGCCCAGATATGGAAGACCAGCGTTACCGATGCCCAAAAAACGCTCGATGTTCTCGCCAGCCGGGCAATTCTGATTGATGTTTACAATAATAACGGCACAATTACTTATGTTTTGCCACCTCCAATGGCGGGTTTCTTTGAATTTTCGATGATGCGCTTGCGCGGCGATATTGACCAAAAAGTACTCGGCGAACTTTTTTATCAATATATGAACATAGAAGAAGATTTTATCCGTGAGTTATTTACCCGAGGCAAAACCCAACTCGGGCGCACCTTTGTGCAAGAAGTTGTCATTCCGCCCGATAACGCGATACATGTACTCGATTACGAGCGTGCCAGTGAAGTCATCAAAACGGCGAGTCATCGCGGCGTAGGAGTGTGTTACTGCCGCCACAAAATGGAGCATGTCGAAAAAAATTGCGATGCGCCCATGAATATTTGTATGACCTTTAACAATTCAGCGGCATCTCTGGTCCGACACGATTTTGCTCGCGAGATCGACGTTGTTGAAGGACTTGATCTTCTACAACAGGCTCAAGAACATAATCTCGTTCAGTTTGGCGAAAATGTGCGTGAAGGTGTATCTTTCATTTGCAATTGCTGCGGCTGCTGTTGTGAAGCCATGATAGCCGCTCGTCGTTTCGGCTGGCTGAACCCGGTGCATACCACTAACTTCATCCCCAGGATCGACACCAAAGATTGCAATGGGTGTGGCAAATGCGTCAATGTCTGCCCGGTCGAAGCGATGACGTTAGTATCAGCTAACAATCCCCACAAACCGAAGCAAAAAAAAGCCTGGTTGAACGAGGATGCTTGCCTGGGCTGTGGTGTGTGCGTCAGCAATTGTTCACAAGAAGCCATTGAACTCAAAACCCGCCCAGAACGCATACTCACCCCTCTGAATACAACTCACCGCACAGTGGTTATGGCAATTGAACGTGGTCATCTACAAAACCTGATATTCGATAATCATATCTTAACCAGCCACCGGGCAATGGCCGCTATTTTGGGTGTCATTGTCCGCTTGCCGCCGGTTAAGCAAGCACTAGCCAGTGAACAATTGAAGTCGCGTTATCTGGAAAGCTTATTGACAGATTATTACTCGTAGCTGCATAGACAATCCCCTTTCGGGTTGATCCTGCACAAAAAAGAACAACCACCTTCAAAGGAAACCCCACGAATATTCCGATGATGGAAATCAGCGTCAAACCCGTTGCAGTACATCCCGATGCTAAACTGCGCCGTGCTGCCAAACAGAGCGGTTGGCGCATTTTAGAATAAGTTCAGACTGACTAACTCGGCGTGGTAGCCTGATCAGGATATTTGCCGGTGATACCCGCATAAAAGGCCTGGATTTCCCTTATATCAGCATCCACATCACCCGTGGGGATGAAAGTTGGGCCAAGCCCGGCAATTTTTTTCTTGTAATCGAGAAATCCTAGCACAATGGGCACACTCGCCTGTTTGGCGATATGATAAGGGTGTGTTTCAAATGAGTTGAAAGTCAGGCAAACCTCTGGTAAAGTGAGTTTGCACAAACCACTTTTGGAGGCAAACCATGACTTTC
>JACKQG010007800.1_pt1 | contig 10643 bp, 13 predicted proteins | sample 8237621 | NCBI WGS metagenome assembly JACKQG01 (sample SAMN15677084, study PRJNA649215) | marine metagenome | biome: marine; feature: Black Sea; material: saline water; isolation source: suspended particulate matter (SPM) from the Black Sea western gyre | collected 2013-06-09/2013-06-10 | depth... | reverse complement strand
TGAAAATTGATTTTCTTCATCCTCTATTATTGCGTTAAACTTTCCATCTGAATCTTTTATACAAATGAAACCATCAATTTTCTCCTCTACAATCGCCCGATATACCGTTTCGGATTGCGAGTTAGTTTGGTTTTCTAGGCATAATATTTTAGACTTATCTAAAACGCCCAACCTATCTAATTGCTTTTCCAACCCATTGGTGAAACAGAATTTATCTTCATGTTCCTTTAATGTAACAAAAATAATTCGGTCAAAAAAATCTAAATTCAAGCCAGAAATAGATTCTATTACCATGAAACAATTTTTTCTTGGGTGAGTTAACATCCATTTTGGTTTTTCGTTTGGAAATCTACTAGATTTTCCTGCCATCGGCACTATTAATGTTTTCATAATATACTGTTCCTTTTATTGTGTCTTCGAAGATGTTTCTCTGGTGTTCATTCTGAAGATATGGTTCTATCCGAAGAATGTTCAAAATGTCAAAGAAATTAAACCACTCACTGTCAACTATTTCTTTATTATTTTCACATATTCTCTTCCATATGTATCTCTTAGTTTGAGATATGCGAATATCATCAACGCCTTTTAATTTGGTTGACCATTTATAGAATAAGTCTTGTTTGAGTTTTACTAAATCTAGAAGATAAGAATTTATGAAAGTATCCAAAAAGTCAATAAAATATAATCTGTTCTTATGAAAGAGTATGTTTGCAAATGTCAAATCTCCATGACAAAAACTATAAGGAATACCTGTTACATCTATTTCTTCTACCTTCTGTAATAAGTGGTCAATAACATATTTGTGTTTTGTTTTGTTTTGAAGAGATTTCACCTTTTTCTTTATCAGTGTAGTTATTCTTTTGTTGGATGGTTTTGCCCTTTCCTTTAAGAATGAAATATAATCACACAGAGATTCGGATATAAACTCAATGTCTTTTCTAGTAGAAGAGTTGAGAAAATTATCAAACGATTGTGCCTCAATATATTCCATCTTTATGAAATTATCACCTACACTTAATACCCTTGGTGTGTCGATGTTCTTTAATATAAATTTCGAAAACAAAGATTGTTTATTTCCTTGACTCCTTAATCTTTTTTCATATGATTTTGAATCAGTGGTTTTGGTAACAATTCCATCCTTCCCTAAAACTACATCACACCCAGAGATACCACCTAATAATTTTTTGTTATGTCTTGTCAAGAGCCAACACTTTCATATTTTTCATAAACGAATCCAATCCTCACAATATAAGTCTTTTGTGTCCTTTGATTCTTTTTTATTTGGTGCAAACCATTCAATGGGTGCAATAACTTTTTTATCTTTATTTTTGTTTAACCACGCTGACCACCAACTAAATGAACTGTTGGATATAATGTTATGGTCACACATACTCATAAGACACATATCCTGTTCGGGTGTACCGCCTTCTGCAAAGGCGAATTGGTCCCCTCTGAATATGTTTCTACATGTATTTATTTCATCACTAAATATGACGAATAATTTTTCGCCTTTAATATTATTATCAATATATTCTATTGCTGTGTTATAATATGGTGTTCTCAACAAAGGAATGTAAACATGTTCTAGTGCTTTATAATCCCCTAAACGAACATGAATTGAAATAACTGTTTTATCATTTTCGTGTGCTTGGGATATTTTTGATTCACACTCTTTGGTTATGACATCCGAAAATTTAAATTCTGACCTAATATCATCTTCAATGTGTTTAAAATATTTTTCCGATTGAAAATATCCATTCAGGCCTACATTATCTTCAACTGAAAAAGCATCTTCATTAAAGTGAAAGTTTGGTTCTTTCCATATCTTTCTAATAGAATGAACCTGTTCGTGGGATGGCATTTGTGTGTACTTATTTAAATTAAACACATCATGAAGTGTTACCATTGTACCTTTCTTTGTATCATCATAGCATACTTCATACCCCTTTTTATTGGCAATTCCCAATAATGCAGAATATTGAAACATCGCATTTCCGAGATAACCATAATCACCTAATCGTGGAAAACATAACATTAATTCGCTCCTTGTGGTCCTGCGCCAAAACCAGGTCCTAATGCACCTGCACCTTGGGCTAACATTCTTAGTGGTTGTCGAGTAAGATTCTCCCATTTATTTGCACTCGACCTGTCATCCGCTTGATAAAATCTTGGAAGATGTGTGGAAATGACATTAAAAGAGTGTTGCACCGTTGCACACCCTAAATCAAATGGGGTATTTTTATTATATACAAAATCTTTTGCTGTTTCTATTACTGCTTTTTTATATCTTTCTGTAAGAAAGAGAATTGCGTGTGTAGCAAACACACCTTTAATAGAACAAAGATTATTTCCTATATCCTGCGCGAAATATCTGCCATCTCCGTGCGATGTTCCTAAATAAATCGCATCAGTATCTTCTGGAACATTTTCTATAATGGGGGAATAGTAATCATCATTTATCTTTGCATCATCTTCTAATATTAAAAGGGGCAACTTAGTTTCTTCCTCTAATATATCAATATGGGATTGCGCGCATCCAACATAGTGGTGGATTGATTTTGGTGTTGTTGGTGGTGGTTCAATCTGTCTAGCAGAAAACCTCTCATGGTCTTTTAATCCCATCTCCTCAAATTGATTGAGCATCATATCTTTATTTTTTTTGGCACTGTCTAGATTAATCCATCTGCACCTAACATTACGAATATCGATTTTCATCATTTCACTCCATTAATATTTCTTTCCTATATGATATTTAGGACACAATTCCCAATCACTTTTTTCTTTGTGAGATAATATCTTTAGTTGTTTGACGCTTAGAACTGGTTCTTCTGTTTTGTTTTCTTCTATCAGTTTACAAAGACCCCATTCTGCCAGAAGATTTGCTATGGTGTTCCTTCTTGCAATATCTTTTTCGTCTATGTTGCTTTCTAATCCGTCCAACTCGAACAGTTCTTTAAAATGAACAATATAATATCTTCCTCTTTTATGTAAAATGTGACAGGACTGATATAATTTATTCTCTTTTCTTGAAGATATGCCTATTCTGGTTAGAGTTTCTTTGATTTTCAAAAAATCCTCTTCATCTTTGAGTTCAATCTCTACCAGATGGTCTATATTTTGGTTTTCACCCATTACTACTTCCTCTCATCACTTGTGATTAATTTCCTGTTTGTATTTAGGAAATTCCCCCTTTTGAGAGTTTTATTTTTATTTTCTCGATATCTTCTTTACTTAGAATGTCGAGGGCCTCTTTTGCTTTTTTGTTATTATAACCAAAATATTCTTTTACGATTTCTATATTTTCTGGAAGTTCCTCTTTAATCCACGGACTGAATCTCTTACTCTTTCTTATAGTACCCATAAGAAAGTCAAATTGCATCTTTTTGTCTATAGTATTGTGTAGGTTCATTTCGTTTGTTTGTATTATGGTATCTGGAAAAAAGGACAAGCACCTATTCACAATAAATGGCAAATATTGTTTTTCAATATAAGTATCCTCTGAATTCATCAAAGGTTCTTTAGTATAATTAATTGCTTTTAAATAATCTCCAAGTTTCATGATATATCGGTATCTTTATCTACAATTGCTATTATAGACTGTACTTTAACCAACGCATATCCCATATAAACTTCAACACCTTGTCTTTTATCGTATATAATATAATCCCCTTCCTTAAACTCAGCAGGATATATTTTACCCTTTTCGTTTAATATTCCTGGACCTATGGAAATTACTTTTCCTTTACAATAAAATGGATGTTCTCTTGGTTTTACATACAATCCAGTTTCTGTTCGTTCACCCTTGCCTATTACTTCTACGGCGACATTATCACCATGTGGTTTAAATCCCTTAGACACTTTTCTACCTTTCTTTGCCATCAACCTTTAAACTCACACTCTACCATAAGTTCAGTTAAACACGCAGTCATATTAATCTCTTGGTCTGCTACGAATGCAGATTTATATTGATACTCTGCTAGGATTAGAATTGCTCTAGGAATGCTCTGGGGTTCTAATGTTTCATATAAACCATCATAAATCTTTCGGAATATTCGTGTTTGGTCGTTGTCTAGATTTTCTACTACCCACTTACGAACATCTGAAAATGTTTTGGTTTTCATTGCAGTCGTTAATTCTTTAATTCTTACACTGCCAATCTTAGACAAGATACCGATATCTATTACACCTGCAACTGAGTATCTCTGTAGTTCGTTTAACACTCTACGGAAATCGGGGAAATGTCGCATTACTAATTGCGCTAAGACCCTTTCTTCATAATCAATTCCTTCTTCATCCAAAACATATTCAATTCTTTTTAAGAATTGAGCGGCCATTTTGGGTTTTTCTGCATTTGGTATTCTAAATTCTATATTTGTACATCTGGAATGTAGAGGTTCTATGATTCTATTCTTAAAATTACAAGTAAGAATGAACCTACAATTATTGGCGAACTCTTCAATGAAACCACGCAGGGCGGGTTGCATACTTTGAGCATTTGCATAATCAAATTCATCGAGTATAACCACCTTACTTCCACCAGAAATTGAAACACTGCTTGCAAAGTTTCTAATTTTTGTTCGGAGAGTGTCTATGTTACCATCCTCTGAACAGTTAATTAAAATCCAATCTATATCCAATTCGTTGCATAGTGCTTTTGCAATTGTGGTTTTGCCACATCCTGCACCACCAGACAAAAGAAGGTTTTGAACTTCTCCACTTTCAACTATTCCAGTAAAGGTGTCTTTAATATCTTTCGGTAATACACATTCGTCTATTGTTGAAGGCCTATATTTTTCGACCCATAAAAAATCTTTAGTCATTGTAGTCATAATTATCTCACTGTGTCATATGGAACATTGACATCTTTAAATGCCTTATAATAATTTTTATCACTTACCATCATATCATCCAAAAGAGTTTCAAATGTGTGTTCTGGTTGCCAATTCAATTCTGTTCTGAGTTTTGTAGCGTCGCCCTTTAAATCTTTTAATTCTTCTGGTCTTAAAAATCTTTCATCCAAAACAACATAATCTTTATAGTCCATATTAAGTTTTCTAAAAACATATTCACACACATCACGGACACTGTGGGATATACCCGTTGCACAAACAAACTCATCCGGCTGGTCGTGTTGCAACATCATCCACATTGCCTTGACATAATCTTTTGCATGACCCCAATCTCTTGTTGCATCTAAATTTCCCAAACGGAGTTCTGTTGCTTCTCCCGCGGCAATTGCAATTGCACCCTTAACAATTTTGCTTGTTACAAAATTAGAACCTCTTCTTGGAGATTCGTGATTAAACAAAATTCCATTACTGATGAACATATCATATGAGTTTCTATAGTTTCTGGAAATGTTATATCCAAATAACTTTGCACAAGCATAAGGACTTACTGGATTCATAGGAGTTGTTTCTCGTTGAAATCCATCGTCATCAATACAATTACCAAACATTTCCGAAGATGATGCTTGATATATTTTTGTGTGTGGGTTTACGATTCTAACTGCTTCTAGGACATTGAGTGGACCCATACCTGTTGTACATGAAGTATATACAGGAATATCAAAACTTATTCGGACATGAGATTGCGCGGCAATATTATATACTTCTATTGGTTCACAATCTTGAATTATATTAATCAGAGAAGATAGGTCGGTAACATCTCCATAATGTAGATGCACATCATCAAAACAATTTTCAAGTCTTGCAGTTTGATTTTCTGCCACAGAATTTCTTCTGACAATTCCATGTACTTCATAACCCTTTTCTAATAATAACTCTGCAAGATAAGAACCATCTTGTCCGCTTATGCCTGTTATTAGTGCTGTTTTACCTAATTTTTTCATGATGAATATGTAGAATCACTTTCTAATGCTACCCAATATGTTAATTCTTTTGATTGGTGCTTGAATTCACTTACAACCTTTTCTGTTATTCTTATATCGTAACTTCCTTGAAGCATTTTCAGGTTTTCGGATTTAAAGTAAAACACAAATTCTGAACCATCGGTATTATCGCCAATGTCTATTGAGAAATTATTCGTTGAAGAATCATTCTTGTCCATAGTAACCAACTCAACAGCCGAACCATTAGACCGAATTGCGATGTCATTCACCTGCAATACAGATGATGCTTTCTTAATTTCTGTTAATTGTCCTTCTGTGAGTGTGCAATTTACTACTGTTTCGGGCATCACAATCTTTTTGTTTATTGTAGTTAAAAGTGATGGTTCTGAATAATAATATTTAACTGATGATTTGTTTGTTTTTGAGGTGATGTTTACAAACTTTTCCTCAAAGTAAAACGATGGGTCTTTAAATAATGAAATTGTACCTAAGAATTTATTCAAATCCCAAATGCCAAATTCACAATCAAAATCTTCCGCGACTTTTGCTTCTGCCATAATATTTTTCACTGGGGAAATTGTTGAAATTAAATTTCCTGGCTTTACTAAAATATTAGAGTTAATTGATGAAAAGTTTTTAAGTATTTCTAATGTTTCGTTAGAAATTTTCAATCCGCTTGTTGTTGTAGTCATAAAATATGCTCCATTATAAAATATAGTTAATACTGATTGTCAGTATGTTCTTGATACGCGTCTGGGTCTATATTTCCCTCTAACATATCTTTAAGGTAATCTTTTTCTCTGCTTCGTTTGCTAGTTTTATTCTTTTTTCTACTTTTTCTTCTTTGATTTTCTGCCGTTCTTCTATCTTCATCATAGTATTCTCTATGACGGTTTCTTTTCTTTGACATTACTTAATTATACTCCCTTCTTTTAAATATTCAATAGAATTCTTCTATATTTTCAAGTAATTTTACAAGTTTGTTTTTTATAAAATAATCATATATCTTTCCGTCCGATGGAACACAAGAAGTATAGGCTTCTATTATATTGTGTTCTATATCATCTGGTATTTTATTAAAATCTACAAGTGTTTGGTTTCGTTTCCATTTTTCTGTATTGTTCCATTCGTTTAAATTTTCTATTATTTTAGAAGCCTTTTTGACCCCGCATGGCTTTTGTCTTTTATTTTCGTCAAAGAAAACATCATCGTCACTTAATATGTTTGGGATACCATCAGACGAATCCCCTTTAATAATATGTTCCATTAAATAATATTCTGGGTCTTCACACTTAATAAAGGATTTCTTGAGTGGGCTATATTGTTTAACATTTTTATAACGCTGTAGTTGTTGGAAATCTTTGTCGTTTGAAACAATAACAATTGGTTCTGTTGAATGGTAATGTTTAGTTAATATTGCAATTATATCGTCCGCTTCTGTATTTTGAACCGATACATTTTTCCAAGGAAATACCAACTCCACTTCCTTTTTTATTTTTAATATACAATCAAAAATCGCATTCCAATCATGTTGTGATTTATCTTTGCTTTTTTTCCTGTTTATTTTATAATATGGAAATTCTTTTTTTCTCCAGCAGTCTGGAGAATCATGACATATTACCACCTCTCCATATTTGTTTTTAAATTTGTTTAAATAAATCCTATATGAATTTAAAACCATATGCCGTATCAAACTTTCATCTGATATATCGGAGTATTTGATTGCTTGGAATATGCTGGCTATTAATATCTGATTGTTGTCTATTAAAATCATTTACTTTTCATCTTTTCAAAAAGTTCTTGTGTTTGTCCTATTTTAGACTTCAAAGTAGTTTTTGTTTTTGGGGTACTAACGGTGGTTTTATTTTTAACCAAAGATTTTTTACAAGCATTTAATTTTATATCCACATGATTTCTCATATGGATTCTATCTTCTTTGTTTGTATTTCTTTGAAGCCAAAAACTCTTCTCTATTATCCATTCCCAAATACATTTACCCTTCCATTGTATTTGTATTTTCAAATCTAGACCTCTTTCAAAGCCATACCACTCTTCTTGGTTTGCCAGTTTATATGTTTTGACTGTAAAGTTTTTAGACAACGAAAAAAGACCCTCTGTAAGATAATCTTTATATGATGAATTATTCATTTTTCTCATTGCTATATTATACTTTATTTTTTTGGTTTGTCAAGGAAGATGTTTAATCTTTCTAATCCATTCCCAAGCCGACCTAGTGATATCATCAATATTTGTCGTTTTTGGTTTCCATTTTGTTTTCTCTTGGATTTTTGTGGCATCTGCACATAGAAAATCTGGGTCGCCCGGCCTTCTATCAGTTTCCACAACTTCCATCTTACGGGCAGTTATCTTTAGGCAAGAATTAACAATATCTCTAACAGAATATCCCACTCCGTTCCCCACATTATAATAATCGTTATTAAGGTGTTCTACGATTTCTATATGGGCATTTGCCAAATCATCCACATGAATATAATCACGAATACAAGTTCCATCCTCTGTATTATAATCTGTGCCATATATTGAAATTTTATCTCTAATCCCAGCGGCACAGGAAAGACACATCGGAATTAAATTCTCTTTGTCTGCAAATAGAACATCTCCTATCTTTTGGTCTATGTTACATCCCGCCACATTAAAATATCTAAGACTTGCGAATTTGAAATTGGGGTTTCTTTTAGCATAAGCATCCAACATTTGTTCTAACATTACCTTTGTTGTTCCATACGGACTAGAAGGGTTTAGTGGTGTTTCTTCTTTTATGGGGGCATTGTCTTTTTGGTTTCCATATACAGCCGCACTGCTTGAAAGTATAAACTTTTCTATACCATGAAATACTACACTAGAAAGAAATTTAGGAAACTGTGCCACATTATTTTCAAAATATTGTATTGGATTTTTTGTTGATTCTCCGACAGAGATAAAGGATGCAAAGTGGATTACACAATCGTGATTTTTACCAGTCAGAAATTTACCTACCCTGTCAATGTCCCCAATATCAGATTTTAAAAATTCTCCATTCCACCCATTCGATTTAAGATAATCAATAATTTCTATACTGCCTCTTGAAAGATTATCAATGATGTTTACATCATGTCCTTGTTCTATTAATTTAAGAACAACATGAGAACCGATATATCCTGCGCCACCTGTTACTAAAAATTTCATTGTTTTGGTTTCCAAAATACTAATACTGGTTCGTATTTAAAAAATTTATCATTAACTTTGCAATAATTTTTGCAGGTTGGTAGGCCGTCTTCACCCATTCTGTTTTGACCTGGCATTCCCTCTAACGCCATTTTGATTGTGTATCTATATTCTAATCCGCAAGATGCAAGAATATCCTTACTGTCTTGTTCTAATGGAAGGTAGTTTCCACCCACCAACAAGTCTGCAATGTTCCATGCCATATATCTTCCCGGTTTCAAATATTCTGCACAAGTTTCTAATGTCGGTGCAAGGAATCCATGCCTCCACGAATCATAAGATGAACCATACTTTTTATAAGATTGATTTTCATCCTCACTATATGCTTCTCTGTTGAAGTATGGTGGTGAAGTGAAGATGAAATCTAGTTTGCCTTTATGTTTCTTAAAGTCTGGGTTTAAATGAATTACTTCTGAACCTTCTTTGAATATTTCGTAAGTATTCATTTCGGAAAAGAATGGGTTTCCTCTATAAGTTTTGGTATTGTAGAAATCTGCGATAGAAGAATACTTACTATAACCATCATCCCCAATAAAATTATCAGGGTTAGGGTCAGTCCCAATGTAATGAATCCTGCGGTCATCCCGAACACCCATAGCACCGAGTATACGACCACCCCAACCAGCCGATGGGTCGTAGATGTTAATAACTTCTTGGTCTTTGATATCCTCTGTAAACCTTTCATATAAATATTTTGCGGTCATTGGTGGAAAGTTTACTGCGGGTTGAATGTATCCAATTCTATATGAGGCAAATGCCTTCGGAAACATTTTCTTTCCTTTGGTATATACACGAATATTATATCTTTTTTCGTCTGACATATTCTCAATATCAAATGTAGAATGGTGTCGATATTTCAACCATCCCTTATCTTTATATTCTTGTACTTGGTCTTTGGTTAGATTCAGAATTTCACTTTGTTCTACTTGAAAGTATCCACTATTCAATCCTTCTCTTATATTTACTTCCTCTAACATAAAGTCATACCCCCTAAAGATATGCGGTGAGTTAAAGAATGCTTCAATCCAAGTTTGTGCATTGTCGGTATCAATGATGGCATATTTTTTATTGTTTGTGAATGCACTCTTTGCATGTTCATACAAACTATCACGGCGGAAGTGCCTCATACCACCCTTTACCATCTTATCTAAATGTCTGTCATCGGCAAACAAATCGTAAATGGAATATCCTGTATCTTTCTCTGTGTAGTTGATACGGACTTTCATCATGTTACTGAACCACTGGTCTGCTTCTCCGCCAATTCTGCACTTGTTAATGATTACATCATTTTCTTCATCGGATAGTTCATCCGAGAATGCAAACTTATGAACAGGATATTCTGCAATTTTATTAAACTGCTCTATAATTCCTTCTTCTGTCTTGCCAGTTCTCGGTGGACATCCATGTTCGTCCCATGCTTCTTTAACAATCTCTCTGAATTTGACAACCCATTCAACGAATTCATCTGGGGTCATTTCTAAAAGGTCTTCAAAATTGCAATTAATCTCTGAGTTAATTACATAGTCGTTTCGTTCGTAAAATGTCATGCACTCACATTCCAAAATAA
>JACKQG010007799.1_pt1 | contig 10643 bp, 10 predicted proteins | sample 8237621 | NCBI WGS metagenome assembly JACKQG01 (sample SAMN15677084, study PRJNA649215) | marine metagenome | biome: marine; feature: Black Sea; material: saline water; isolation source: suspended particulate matter (SPM) from the Black Sea western gyre | collected 2013-06-09/2013-06-10 | depth... | reverse complement strand
TCATGACATTCCAGGCAGGCGCGGGTCACATCGGATCCGCTCTCGAAGGGACCTTCAATGATGTCGGTATGGTCGGTATGGGGTATTCGGAGGGGGACATTGGCCCAAGGGTCGTCGTCGGCTTGTTTTTCACGATCTGCCGTGAAAATGACAATTGGCACGATAATAAGCGCCAGTGTAATCGCCAAGCCGAACAACCAGATAAGTCTAAAGTTTTTCATAGATGACGCATCCTAAAGTTAGATGAGTTGGATAAAATGGGGAAACCTGAATATTCATGCTGCATTCGTAGCTTCTTCAATCAAATTTGCTCGATGGGTGAGTCGGCCATATAGTACTGCGCGCAGTAAATCCAGCGCCTCGATGAGGCGCGAATCGATGAGTTGATATTCCACACTGGCGCCTTTGCGGGTGGCGCTCACCAGGCTGCGTTGACGCAAAATTTTGAGATGTCGTGATGTTGCTGATTGGCTGATGCCAATCGAGATAGCTAGATCGCCGACATTCCAGGGGCGGTCGGCAAGTTTGTAGAGCATTAAAATCCGCCTGGGATCAGCCAGGGCGGAGCAGATTTCTGCATGGAGCTGGTTAATTTCTTGTGCTAAGTCAGAGGATGAATTCATATCACCTTATTCGCATATCTACATATTGTTGATTGTGAAGATAATAACAGGTAGTTAAGTGCTGGATTAGTGAAACTTGTCACATCGCCTGATGTGATTTGTCATAATGAAGAGTGGGTTTGTCATGTTTGATGCGCGAGTGTAAAAATAATGTGTCTATTGATAATAACATTTTTGAATAGAATCAAAAAACGCCCTGGAATATTCCAGAGCGCTTTTTAGATTTCAGAATTAGGGTACTAGTGATTGTCGTGTGCGTCGGCTTGGTTGAAGATGGGTAAATACCGCGCACCCAGACTAAATCCCAATAGGGCGTACCCAATAATCCCTACAAAAACACCGATTTCTGTCCAGGTAGGCATATAGGATACTACGATCAAGTTGCCGATTACCCCAGGCGACCAATGGGGGGGAGCGACCAAACCGGAGAGTGTAACATTCCAGCGGTTGACGGTTACGCCCATGACAACGAAGGCCAAAGCGATCATTACATAACGATCATTGCGGCGTAGGGGGCGATATAGCAAGATTACCGCCGGGATGATACCGCCCAGGACAATTTCAAGCCACCAGAAGGTTTGTGTGTAAGGTGTAGTGGCTTGTAATCGGGTAAGCGCCTCTGTGGTCCCAGGGGCATGGCTGTAGTACGAAGTCGCAGCCCAGTCCCATATTTTTAGATAAAGATAGGCCAGTAAGGTGTATCCTGCCAGGCGAGAAACTTCAAATTGCAGATCGCGGCTGAAAACGCGTGCGTTGCGTAGTTTTCCAACGATAATGGATAGTAGCAAAGTCATAGAGATGCCGCCTGCAATGGCTGAAAGAATGAACATCACCGGCAACGAGGGCTTGAACCAGATTGCTCGTCCAGAGAGTACGCCATAAGTTGCGCCCAGCGATGATTGGTGGAGTAGCGAAAGAGTCAAACCAATCGCGGCGAAGACAGGAGATGCTTTGTGCAATATGTGACCAAATTTGCCAAGCCAGGGCCAGCGCTCAAAGAAGGGGTTAGCAAATAAGATGGGCAAGAATTCGAGTACCAGCACTGTTGAGTAGAGTACAACGCACCAGGTAACTTCCCAAAGCACCGAATGGACATTCCAGTAGACCAGCGCATGCCAAAAGCGATCCGGGCGCCCAATGTCCATTGCCAGCGCGATCATCGCAGAGGTATATCCCAAGAAGCCAACAAATACCGCCGCGCGTGCGATGGGTTTGAAGCGTTCAATGCGGAATAGATACACGATGGCCGAGAGTGAAAAAGCGCCCGCTCCCATGGCAATCGAACTCAGGTCTTGGGTAATCCATAAACCCCACGGTACCTGATCGTTGAGGCCGGTGACACTTAGGCCCTGAATCAACACTTTTGCCATTGCAACAACGCCGATCAGGAATAGTCCCGCAGTTGTAACAATCCAGGCCCACCAAATTCGTTCGCGAGATTCTTTAGGGATCGAAAGGTTTAGTAATGCCATCTCATGCCTCCTTGTCCGGGCGCACATAGTGAACTCTAGGCTCGGTTCCAAAGTCCTCTCGCAAACGGAAAGTTTCATTGTCTTTCAGGAATTTGGAAATGGGGCTTTCGGGGTCTTTGATATTGCCAAATACGCGTGCGTTGACCGGACAAGCATTGACACACGCCGGTGTGGCTGCGTGATCCACCCCAGGGGTGAGACCTTGCTCGAGACCGCGGTCAATGCGGTGGTTGCAGAAGGTGCATTTTTCCACAACGCCACGCGTTCTGCGTTCTACTTCGGCAACCCCCCAGTTAGGCTGGTATGAATTCTCCTGTTTGGATAATTCCCAGTTAAAGCGGCGGACATCATAGGGGCAGGCTACTTCACAATATCGGCAGCCAATACAACGGTCATAATCCATTACAACGATGCCATCTTCGCGTGAAAAAGTAGCGCCGACAGGGCAAACCTTCACGCAGGGAGCTTCCTGGCAGTGCAGGCAAGGACGCGTCATAAAGAAGTCTGTGCCGCTCTCCATCCGATCCGGGAAGCCTACATTCCAACGCATATCATCGCTGGGAACATCATTGGTGGCCTGACAAGCCCATACGCAGTATTGACACCCAATACATGCGGCGAGGTCAATCCCCATACGCCATTCATATTCAGAATCGCTCTCTGCGACATGGCCGCGCTCGATACCTTCAACAGCATCTGTTGAAAGTGGCCCTGAGGTGACAATCTGGGTTACGATAGCTGCTCCACCAGTGATGCCTGCAATCTGAAGGATATCGCGCCGAGAAAGGAGATTATTATTTTTCTCTGCTTTTTTCGCTTTCTTATCCTTGGGTTGCTTGCTCATCCTCAGCCTCCTCTTTTTTAGTTTTCGATTTTTCGGGTAGGCGGCGCACGTTGCGAGCAACGATCCAGGCAGTAGTGCCTCCCAGTACGATGCCGACAACGCCACCCTGGAAGAGATTGGTCATATTTCGACTAGCCAGCGAGGCTTCAAGAGCCTGTACACGCTGCTCTGGGGGAAGTTCAACGACTTCTTCGTGAACAACTTCAGCAACTTCGCCTTCTGTCCCCGTAGTTTCTTCTGTGGTTGTAGCTTCACTGGCGGTTTTGGCGCCATTTTCGTATCCAGGTAATGAAAATCCGGCGTGTAATGCGTCGGTATGGCAAGCTACACAAGTGGCTGGTGTAATTTCGAAAGCATGTCCGGTGGGAACAATACCATCATCCGGGATCATTTCAGGAGGAATCACCAACGCATGGCAATCCACACAACCAATATCTTTTTGCACATGCAAATCTTCCAGGTAAACTCCCATATCTTCTTCCTGATGGCAGTTCAGACACATTTCGTCAGGGTTCTCGAAAAGATTTTTCTGACTATGCGGATTATGACAATCCATACACCCAACATCGACAGCCGCATGGCCGGTTTTACGCCATTCATTTAACGTGGTTGTATGACAGGAACCGCAGTACTCGGTATCGGCTTTGACGGGCACAATCTCAGGGGGATGATTGTCGGTTGTTTTTCCGTGACATGCCTCGCAGGAAACGCCCTCGGACAGATATTCGCCGGTTGAGGCCTTGAAATTTGTTGTATGGCAAGAAAGACAATCATCCGGATTACCCATGCCCAGCCAACGATCCTGGAAGTATGGGTCGTCATACGCATGAGCATGCGGGCTTTGCGACCATTGCTCGGCGACATCCAGGTGACATTCTGCACATTCCTGAACATCACCCTCTGGCATAACCGGTTCATCATCCTGGGGGTGCGTGACAGCAAAAACGGTTTTGCCAGGAAAAGCTAAAACCATTGTGCAGATCAATATCCCAATGAGAACTGAGATGACTAGTGATTTTTTTGGAGCCAATATATTCATAGTTTTTCTTCCTCGTCGTAAGTCGGGCTTTGTGGTGTTAATTTTGTAAATTGCATCATACTCATTTAGAAATATGTGTTTTTTATAGGAGCAATACTGGTTACAAAATCCCAAAAGGTGTTTTGTGCTTTTGTGGCTGGAAGGCGGGTATGCCGCCCAATATAGATGTCGCGGCAAATATCCAGCCCGTTAATTTTCACAATCGCAACGCGATTTTGCCCCATACCTATGGCTACAGCATGGGATACGAAACCAACCCCCAGGCCATTTTGTACCGATAATGCAATGGCTTCTGAATTTCCCAAGGTTAGCAGCGTTTTTAATCGTTCAATACGAATATTGGTGTTTAGCAAGGCATCGCGTACAGTATGGTAAGTACCCGAATCTTCTTCGCGTAAAATGAAATTCGCATCATGTAGATCTTTAATTTCAATAACTCTCTTCTTCGCCCACGGATGATCAAGCGGGGTAATGAGTACAACCGGATCACAAAGAAACTCAACAAATTCAGCATCCAGGCAAGATTTTTGTGCAAAACTGGCGAGGGCAAAATGAGTTTTCCCTTCGCATAACATATTAATGGCTTGTGCCTGGGGGGTAACCAGGCAGGTTACTCTTACTTTGGGGTGCTCATGGTGAAACTGAGCAAGCAAGTGGGGAAGTACATATTTCCCCGGCGTAGTACTACAGCCAACCAGAAGATGTCCGAATATCTCACCATGAAGTGATTCCATGGTTTCTTCAATCAGAATAGATTGGGTAACCAAGTCACGCGCCATTGGAACCAAAGCCATTCCGGCATCGGTAAGTTGGAGTGTGCGACCAGAGCGCAGGAAAAGTGCCGTGTCGAAATGCCTCTCCAGTGATTGGATGTGTTGACTGACACTCGGCTGGCTCATGTTCATCCGCTGGGCTGCCTGGGTGAAATTAAGCGTCTCGGCGGCGATGAGAAAAATATTGAGTTGGTGTGCATCCAGCATGGTATTTCCTTTACGCATTGTGAATATTAGCACTAGCATTATAATAGTATCAAGTGACAAATATCATGTCCTAATAGTTTTTGCTTATGGAACAGATAAGCAGATGTGATAAGTAAATATTATTTTTGTCACTTGAGACTATGACATCTGCTTATGTATAATTCCGGTTAGTGAAAAACAGAACAAAGTCCCGCGCGAGGAAGCTGGAGAACTCATACGCTATGCTAAAACAAAAACTAATATTCTCCCTGGTCTTGATCTCACTTATGCTCATCGGAGTCAGTGGATGTAGCCCGAGGGTTGCCAGCGCGAGTGAGGCAGTAGCCGAATTTGCACAGGAAGCAACCCCCACAACAGCACCTGAGTCTGTTTCCACTGAAACCGATCAACCTGCATCGGATGAAGCAGAAACTGATGAAGTCCCTCAAGGTGATGGAGTTTCAGATGAAGGTCTGGTTGAAGATGTAGAGCCAGATTATTGTTTGGATTGCCATATGGACCAAGAGCGGCTGATTGCCGTTGCCGAAAAAGAAGAAGCGGTTGAAAGTGAAAGCGAGGGTGAGGGCTGAGGGGGCGAAGTGGCTCCGTTGGAGCCTTGGGAAAAAGTAATGGTAGATGGCGAAGCTTACCCGGAAACTGTTCACGGACATATTGCCTGTGTGGATTGCCACAAAGGCGTGCAATCTCCTGATAAGGATACGGCCCACACTAACCTAATCCCGAACCCCAGCCAGGATGCCCATACATACTGTGGTGACTGTCATCCCGATGTGGTGGCGACAGAAGCACATAGTTTGCATTCTAATTTGGGCGGCTATTGGACTGTTCTCGATGAGCGCAGCATTCCGAGCGATCATCCAGCGCTTGAAGAAGCTTTTGAAAATCATTGCGATTCTTGTCATGCCACTTGTGGTGAATGCCATGTCAGCCAGCCTAATTTGGTGGGCGGCGGTTTGATTTCAGGGCATATTTTCCAAAAAGAACCTTCGATGACGCGCAATTGCACCGCATGCCACGGCAGCCGCGTGGGCAACGAATATTTGGGCAAGCACGAAGATCTGAATGCCGATGTGCATTTTCGAAAAGGCCGCATGACCTGTATAGCTTGCCATCAGGGAGCCGAAATGCACGGTGATTATGGCAATTGTGAAGATTGTCATACCGGCCCCGAAACTGCTATAGTTGCTCCGCCTGATCATCGTTATGCGGGTGTTCAGTCGCCTCGTTGTGAAACCTGCCACATGAATGTAACCGTAGGGAATGATGGCAACCTGTTCCACGAAACTCATGGTGGTAATCTCCAGTGTCAGGTATGCCACTCAGTAGCTTATACGAGTTGCGATGGTTGCCATGTATCAATTAGTGAAACTACTGGAAATCCGAAATTTGCTACTGAAAGTTCGTATCTGACTTTTCTGATTGGTAAAAATCCCCGTCAGAGCTATGATCGCCCTTACGATTATGTCTTGCTTCGGCATATTCCAGTCGCTGAAACTACATTTGAATACTATGGTGATGGCCTGTTAGATACCTTTAGTGACCTTCCTACCTGGGCGTATACAACGCCCCACAATATTCAGTTGAATACACCTCAAACTGAAACTTGCGACGCTTGTCATGGAAATCCGGATATCTTCCTGACAGAAGAAAAAATATATCCGTATGAATTGGAAGCGAATCTTGAGTTAATTGTTGATGCAATTCCTGCCTCGATCTTTGATAAAACCGAAGATGCTGGGGCAGATGCAACTCCCTAATTTGTTGGAAGCGTAGCGAAAAAGATCTATTAAAAGAAAAGGAGAAATTTCTAATGAAGAAGAAGCTACAAGTACTAATTTCGATGCTCGTCCTCGCCAGCATGGTATTGGTTGCCTTTGTGCCGGTTGCGGCCCAAGAAGCAGCACCGCCTCCTGCAAGCCTTGATGCGGGCTATGCAGCCCTGCTTGGCAGTATGGTTGGCTATAATACCGTCAAGGCCGAAGGCCTGCTGGTTGAAATGGCATCCGATGCGCCGCCGTTCTTGCTGGACGTTCGCACCACCGCAGAGTTGGAAGAAGGTGGACATATTGAAGGCGCTGTTCATATCCCTTTGAACGAACTGGCACAGAATCTTGATTTGCTGCCTGCGTTTGATACTCCGATTGTGGCCTATTGTGGCAGCGGCTGGCGCGCTACCATTGCCATGACAGTCCTTGAAGGCATGGGTTGGACCGAAGTACGCGCCCTCAAAGCTACCTACCTGGATTGGGTTGCTGCTGGTAACCCTGTCGCCGATGGCGTACCCGAAGCAGTTGCCCTCAATGCAGCTGAACCAAATGCCGACGTGGTAGCAGCCGTTGATGCCGCTCTTGCTGCCTATGGTGTCAAACCTTTTGGTGTTGTTGATGCCGAAGGCTTGAATACAGCCTTAGTAGAAGATCCCGAAATGATTCTCATTGACGTGCGCCGCACGGATGAATGGGTCTCCAAGGGTGTTGTGGATACCGGCGATGCTGCTTTGGTTCAAATTCCGCTGGAGCGTTTCGCTGCTCAAATGGCAAACTGGCCTGCCGATAAAGATGCCCACATTGTTGTCTACTGTGGTAGTGGTCATCGTTCCACCATGGCTATGGCAATTCTGTGGAGTTATGGCTATACCAACGTTTCTAGCCTCAAGGGCGGGTTCGGTGGTTGGGCTGATGGCGGCTATGCAGTTGCTGAGTATGTTGGTGCTGACCTAGATGGTGCTTATGGAAAGATGATTGCTGATATGGCAGGCTACTATGCCCTCAAAGACATGGCTGCCCTCAACGAGAGTCTAGGCAGTGATAGCCCTCCATTTTTGCTGGATGTGCGCCAACCGGCTGAACTAGAAGAGACTGGCCATATTGAAGGCGCAGTGAATATTCCGTTGAGCGATCTTGCTTTACACCTCGATCTGTTGCCCAGCTTTGACACTCCCATCGTAGTTTACTGCAAGGCTGGCTGGCGGGCTGCGATTGGCATGACAGCATTACATGCCTTGGGATGGACAGATGTAGTGGCCCTACATTCACCTAGCTATACAGGTTGGGTCGAAGCAGAATACCCCATTGTAGAAGGCCTTGCGCCAGAACCGATGGTGCTAAATGCTGCTGAGCCTGATGCAGCGATGGTTGCCTTGATCGACGAGATGCTGGCTAATATTCCAGCTGGCTGGGGCTCGATAAACGCAGATGATCTGGCAGTTGAAATCGTCGAAAACCCAGATTTGCTTCTAATTGATGTTCGTACGGCTGATGAGGTTGAAGAGAGTGTTATTGATGCCCCGAATTTGTCTTGGGTGATGTTAGATGACTTCATCAATCTGAAAGATCAATGGCCTACGGATTTGGATGCTCCAATTGTGGTCTACTGCAAAGCTGGACATCGCTCCACAGTTGCTATGATCATAATGCGAAGCTATGGCTACACTAATATTCGCAGTCTTAGTGGCGGGTTTACAGGCTGGGTAGGGGCAGAATACCCCGTTGCAGAGTATGTTGCCCCCTAACGAAACGAAATAAAAAATAAAAAGCTGGTTCTCATTTGAGAACCAGCTTTTTTGTTACAAATGTGCGGCTTAATTCGCAGCTATTTGATAAAATAGATAACGCATATCATAATTATACGTTCTCGGGATTCCTGCGAAACCTCCTAAATTTGGGCGTTACTAGGCGAAATCCCAAAGATATATAATTCTCAGATTAGGCTAATCCAAAATATTATTGGTAGCGGATACAATTATTAAACAAATGAGGAGTGAGCAATGGAACCCTTTGATAAAGATGCTATTTCCGTGGATGTAGGTGGCCGGTTACGCGATTTGCGTGAACAGAGAAATTTGTCCATGCGAGCTTTAGCTCGCATGAGCGGGTTATCTGCCAATGCTCTTAGCATGATTGAGCGCGGCAAATCTTCACCTTCTGTAAGCACATTATACAAACTTGCTGAAGCTCTCGAGGTGCCGATAACTTGTTTCTTTCGTACCGAAACTCCACAAGATGATGTCGTATTTCGGAAAAGTTCGGCACGCACTCGCGTACCTTTTCATCGTGGACTGTGGGAAGGATTGGGGGGTGAAAGTTTTATGGGGCACGTTGAGCCTTTTATGCTCACCCTGGAAAGTGGCGCAAACAGCGGGCGCTTCCCCATGGCACATACAGGTCACGAATTCGTGATGTGTCTTCGGGGACAGTTAGAGTATCAGGTTGAGAATCAACTTTTTGTATTGGAGCCGGGCGATAGTCTTCTTTTTGCTGCCGAACTTCGTCATCAATGGCGTAACCCCGGGAATACAGTCACAAATGCGATTTTTGTCTTGGCCGGTTTTGATGAAGACGAACACCCTAGTGAATTTCATATTGCTTCGGGTCTGGCCTCAGAAACAGAAGATGTTTCTACTGAAGCTGATGAAGGATAAATAGCTGTTCAAATTGAAGCTGGTTTTCTGCATAGAGATTATTTCCAGGATGCGGGATGACGTTTTCCCCTCTCCTGTAAAATGATTGACTCGGAATAGGTAATTTGTAACGGGAAGATGATACTATGCTGGATTTGTTTCGTAGTGGTCGTTATTTGATTCTTCTGGTTGCTGTTGTGATTCTTATATTGCTGGTTTTGGGTCTCAATAGCCGAGTAAGCGAGATGCGTCAGTTATCAGCAGAAGCCGCGCGTTTGGCAGATCAGCAAGCTGCTTTATTATATACAAAGGCTGTTCTGGCTACCCAAATTGTAGAAGCCACATCTGATGCGCAAGTAAAACAATGGGCTTATGAAGACGCTAAGATGGTACCTGAGGGCGAAGGAAATCAACTAGTCATCCCCTTGGTGGATGAGCAAGCCACACCTGAACTACCGGAACCCATTGAAATCAGATCCCAATCGGTTGAAAATTGGCAAATCTGGCTGGCGTTACTATTTGAACCAGATGCGCCTTGACGCTGCCTAGGCGGCGTGCTATAATCTCGCTCTGTTCGCAAAACAACGCGGGGTGGAGCAGTGGCAGCTCGTCGGGCTCATAACCCGAAGGTCACAGGTTCGAGTCCTGTCCCCGCTACTTTGACAGAACCATAGCTCGTCGGGCTATGGTTTTTTGTTTGGCCCGAAGGTGACCGGTTGGCAAATCCCATACGACGGAGGAATTTGTTATGAACCGTAGACCCTCGGGCTCGTTATATCTTAGCAAGGCTATCCCCGGCTTCATCAACTATAAAACAGCCGAAGGATTGTCGCAGCGCACCATCAATTCGCATGAGCGTCTGCTCAATAAATGGATGGAAAAAACTGGCGATCGCGAAATTGGCCGGATTACCAGCCAGGATGTTTTATCCTATATGAACTGGCTGCGTACTGAATATACCCCCCAACGTTACAACGGAAAGACACATCCCCTATCACCCAAGACTCTGCGCAATGTCTGGGTGACATTGTCATCTTTTTATACCTGGGCTGCTCGAGAATTGCAGTTGCCGAATATCATGAAAGATGTCCCGGCGCCACGCATCCAAAAAGTTCCCACACTGCCGTTCACACAGGATGACGTACAGCGCATGCTCAAAGTTTGTACCTACTCACGCGAAGCGCATCCTGGTAACCGGAGAAGTTTCGTAATGCACTTACCCAATCGGCATCGCGATCAGGCTATCATACTGATTCTGTTGGACACAGGCTTGCGAGCAATGGAGG
>JACKQG010007798.1_pt1 | contig 10644 bp, 11 predicted proteins | sample 8237621 | NCBI WGS metagenome assembly JACKQG01 (sample SAMN15677084, study PRJNA649215) | marine metagenome | biome: marine; feature: Black Sea; material: saline water; isolation source: suspended particulate matter (SPM) from the Black Sea western gyre | collected 2013-06-09/2013-06-10 | depth... | reverse complement strand
TCCTTGTTCAAGGGTGTTCCTTGTCCCTACATGGACCGCCCGTTTCCGGGAGCGATTTGTGCCTCCGTGAATGAACAATTGGTTCATGGGATTCCGTCCAAAAAAGTTATCTTAAAAGACGGTGACATTCTCAGCATTGATTTTGGCGTGAAGCTCAATGGTTATTGTGGCGACTCAGCAACGACTTTTGGTATTGGGAAAATTGCATCAGACCGGCAGAAGCTTCTTGATGTGACAAAACGGCTTTTGGATATTGCCGTTGAGAATATGGCTCCCGGGATCAAGTGGAGCACGATTGCCGGCATGATGGAAGAGACAGCCATACAGGCTGATTTTTCAATTGTCAAAGATTATGTCGGGCACGGGATCGGCACAGAGATGCATGAAGACCCGAAAGTGCCTAATTTTGTCAGTCGTGAGTTGCTTCGCAATGACATTATTCTCAAGAAAGGCATGATACTCGCGGTTGAGCCGATGGTTAATATGGGCAAGGCGTCCGTAAAAACCCTTTCTGACGGTTGGACTGTTGTAACGAGTGATAAGAAATGCTCGGCACATTTCGAGCATACGATTGCTGTAGTTGACGGCGGCTGCGATGTGTTGACCGCCCGCGATCAAAGCGAAGAATAAAGAGAATAAAAAAAAGTATGGCCAAAAAAGACGCAATCAGACTTGAGGCGAAAGTCGTGGAAGCGAAGCCCAATGCGGTGTTCCGTGTGGAACTCGAGAATGGGCATCAGATACTGGCGCATGTGTCAGGGAAAATGAGGATGCACTTTATTCGCATCCTGCCCGGCGACATGGTTACGGTCGAGATGAGTCCGTATGACCTGACCCGGGGACGTATTGTATTGAGAAACTAAAACCTTTGAAAGCAAAAGGTGTCAGCATGAAAGTAAGAAGCTCAGTAAAACGAATTTGTGAAAATTGTAAAATCATCCGTCGTAAAGGCGTGTTGCGTGTGATTTGCTCAGCCAATCAGCGTCACAAGCAGCGTCAGGGTTAAGGGTGAATAATGGTAATTTTAGGGTATAGGAGTTATTATGCCGCGTATTGTTGGTGTTGATGTTCCAAATAATAAGCCGACCTGGATAGCGTTAACTTATATTCATGGGATCGGACGTCATACGGCCCAGTTGATTTTGCACGAAGCGGGGATTGATGGTACGCTTCGCGCCGGAAAGTTGACGGAAGAGGAAGTGGCCAAGGTCGCCCAGATTATCACACGCGATTATCCGGTTGAAGGTCAGTTGCGCCGTCAGATATCGCAGAATATCGTTCGCCTGAAAGATATCGCCTGTTACCGTGGAATGCGGCATCGCCGAGGACTTCCGGTTCGCGGCCAGCAGACACAGAGTAATGCGCGAACCCGAAAAGGTAAGAAGAAAACCGTTGCCGGCAAGAAGGGCGTGAAAGAATTACGTTAATCGATCTTCGAACGATGACGAATATTGAAATCCTTAGGAACGAATAGAAAATGGCAAAAAGTACCAAACGGAAAGTCAGAAAAAATCTTGTACGCGGGATCGTCCATATTAAGGCGACGTTCAATAACACGCTGGTAACGATATCCGATCCGGACGGGGGCGTTGTTTGCCAGGACTCCGGCGGAAGTGTCGGCTTTAAAGGGTCTCGTAAAAGCACCCCGTTTGCCGCTCAGCGAGCCGCGGAAAAATGTGCCCGTACGGCGATGCGGTACGGACTTCGTGAAGTTGAGATTCGTGTGAAAGGTCCGGGATCGGGCCGCGAATCCGCTATCTCTGCGATCCAGCAGGCCGGATTGAGAATTTCCTCGATCGAAGACGTGACGCCGATTCCACATAACGGTTGCCGTCCGCGGAAACGCAGAAGAGTTTAAACAGAACCATATACAAACAAATTAAATGATTTGATAAGATAAAGGAATAGCTGAACGATGTCACGATACTTAGGTCCATCATGCAGACTTTGCCGACGGGAAGGCATGAAGCTTATGCTCAAAGGGGGGCGATGTGAGACTGCCAAATGCTCGCTTGAAAAGCGGGAACGCAGTATGGCTCCCGGTATGCACGGTTGGCGTCGCGGACGCCGAAGTGACTACGGTGTACGCTTGCGTGAAAAACAGAAAGTAAAACGATATTATGGTCTGATGGAAAAACAGTTTATGAGTTATTTCCGAAAGGCCGAACGCCGAACCGGTAACACCGGGGAGATCCTTCTTGAGCTTCTCGAAAGACGTCTGGGCAATGTAGTTTACAAGCTGAATTTTGCACCGTCCCGAAAGTCGGCACGACAGCTTATTACGCACGGACATATTTACCTGAATGGTCGTCGTGTTGATGTTCCCGATATTACCACCAAGATCGGTGACATGATAACATTAAAGAATTCCGACACGAGCCGAAAGATCGTCAAAGCTCAGCTTGAGAGCAATCCTAATTTTGCAGTTCAGGGTTGGCTTCAGCTGGACACTGCAAAACCCATGGCGACAGTTGTGGGGATTCCGACCCGTGATGATATCCAACTGGCAGTTGAAGAACAGTTGGTTGTGGAATTTTGTTCGAAATAGTAATTGAGATCATTAACACTGGTGAATTACAGAGAGCGACCTGCCCTTATGGCCTTAAGGATACGTCGCTGAGAACATTCACCTCTTTTTGGGAGGCCGTTTTATGAGAGTAACGTGGCGAGGTTTAGAGTTACCCACGCGAGTGGAAAAAGATGAGCATGTATCAACCAGTCAATACGGCCGTTTTTATATCGAGCCGTTTGAACGCGGATTTGGAACGACAATTGGTAACAGTCTGCGTCGAATCCTTCTTTCCTCCCTGGAGGGAAGCTCGGTTGAGTCGATCAAGATTGCTGGTGCGGATCATGAGTTTATGTCTGTCCGTGGCGTGATGGAAGACGTCACAGATATTGTTATCAATATCAAGAATCTCATTGTCCGGATGCAGGACGATGAACCCAGAGTGATCACGGTGAAGGCCAATAAGGCTGGCCCTGTAACAGCCGGGATGATCGAGAGTGATGCGTCGGTCCAGGTTGTCAACAAAGATCTGGTCTTGGCAATGCTGACAGAAAATGTTGACTTTGAAATTGAAATGAAAGTTGGAAACGGTCGCGGTTATTCTCCGGCTTCGGAGCGAATCGCTGATGAAGACCGTTACGAACAGGAAGTTGGCCGTATTGAGATCGATGCGATTTATTCTCCGGTCGTTCGTGTTCGCTATAAAACTGAAGATACACGTGTGGGTCAGCGGACGAACTATGACAAGTTGGTCCTTGAGATATGGACCGATGGAACCGTGTTGCCGGAGATGGCACTGGTTGAAGCCGGGAAAATTCTTCGCAAGTATGTGAATCCGTTTGTCCAGTACGCACAACTTGGCAAAGACACCGTTGAAGATGAAGTACAGGAAGAAGAAACGGCCGAGGAAAGCGTTAATGAAGAGTTGGCGGCTAAGTTGGCTATGCCCATCGAGTCGCTGGAATTAACGGTTCGTTCAAGCAATTGTCTGGAGTCGAATAATATCCAAACGGTGGGTGAATTGGTCAGGATGACCGAAGCGGACTTGTTGAAGATTCGCAGTTTCGGAAAGACCAGTTTGCGGGAAATTCGCCGGACACTGTCGGATCTCGCTTTATCATTGGGAATGACTGATATTGGTCAAGTAATAAAACGATTGCCAAAGAAAGAAAAAGGGTAGAATAATATGCGTCATAGAGTAGCAGGACGTCATTTAAGCAGAACAAGCGAGCATCGGCTTGCGTTACGGCGCAATCTGGTTTCATCCTTGTTTGAACATGAAACGATTTCAACGACACGGGAAAAAGCCAAGGAGGTTCGCAGCTTTGCTGAAAAACTGATCACGCTTTCCAGAAAGGGAACGCTTGCTGCTCGCAGACGTGCGATTGCCATGTTGAATAACCGTGCGATCTATGCCGAAGAAGACGGCAAGATGGTTAAAAAGGGGACTGTTGTCGGTAAGCTTTTCAGTGAGATTGGTCCCCGCTATCTGGATCGTCCCGGTGGATACACACGTATTATCAAGCTCCCCAAGCGCCGACTTGGTGATGGTGGGCAACTTGTGCTGCTGCAGTTGGTTGGTGCCGGCCAGGAGAAGAAACAGAAGGCTGGCGAAAAAAAGAAGTAGCGTTTTGTTGAAATCGAAGGGAAGCGTCAATGGATCAGGATTGCATTTTTTGTAAAATTGCTTCCGGCCAAATCCCTTCGCTAAAGATCTTTGAAAATGATCATATTTTAGCGTTTATTGATATCGGCCCTGTCAGTGATGGTCATACACTGGTGATACCGAAGCAGCACTACGGGACACTGGATCAGATGACGCCTGAAATAATGGCCGAAATAGCTAAAGTCCTGCCGATGCTGGCTGCATCCATCCAGAAAGCGATGAAGTCGGAAGGCTACAATGTACTGTGCAACAATGGTTCGGCTGCCGGTCAGATTGTTGAGCATATTCATTTTCATATTATTCCAAGAAATGCCAACGACGGGATATTTAAGAAATGGCCGTCTTTTCAGTACCCGGATGGGAAAGCGGAGCAGATTGCCGCGAAAATACGGGAAAATCTAAGTCTTTGAAAATCAAAGACTTGATAACCATTTCCAAGTGTGCTATAACGATAATTATATTCGTCGCGGGGTAGAGCAGTCTGGTAGCTCGTCGGGCTCATAACCCGGAGGTCGTTGGTTCGAATCCAGCCCCCGCCATCTCATTATTAATAAAGGACTTGCAGTAATCTGCGAGTCCTTTTTTGATGCGCATTTTTGGCCGTTTGTACCCTGTTTGGTACCCTACGCCGTCAAGAAAGGACACATGAGAATGTGAACCCTATTGATGACGGAGGTAACAACGATGACCATGCGTAGAAAGCGTCCTAACTGTTTCATGTTCCATGCCTTTCATCTATCTAGGTAGATGAATTGAACAGATGGATCGATGTTCATCAGCCAGGGAAGGTGAGGTGGTATTGGGGGTTTTCATAACCCTATTCATGAAACAAAGCGTTAAATACTCAAAAAAACACCTTCAACGCCTTATAATACCATATTCAAGATACGTTATGGATTGTAATTTATTCACAAAGTACAGATTAGGCAAATCAAAGCTTGATTTCATCTTGTTATTTTAATATAATGATATTGTTAGTATTCTATTAGAATTTATAGTTTCTATCAGGTGGCATTAATGCTAGAAAAGTCTCAAACTGCCGGGGGGAAATGGTCTGTGGGGTTGTATCCCGATAAACCTATAAAACTGCATTAAGATTAGGTCGAGGGCATGGTGAAGATCAAGCAAACCGTCAAGGACTCTAAAGGTACAATAGTGCCTTTGCGCCCAAGTCCGTCTCGTATATCTTCGCCGCCGTTAATAAAGTCCGTTTATGAAACGGTTCTCCCGCATTCCGGTCCTGAAAAAAATAAAGACACGATGCTTTCATGTCGCTATGAATTAAAATATCGTATTCGGGAAAGCAAGGCTCGGGCGGTCGCTGAATATATCCGCCCTTATATCCACGTTGACCGGTACGCCCGAAATATGCCAAATCAAGAATACCCGATTTCCAGTTTATATTTCGATTCAGATCAACTGCACTTATGCAAAGAAACGATGGAAAGAAAAACAAACCGTTTCAAGCTTCGAGTTCGCACCTATGATGACGATGTCAAATCTCCTTGTTTCGTAGAGATTAAAAGACGTCTGAACAATGTCATTCTCAAAGACCGTTGCCGTATTCCCAAGGAAATGCTGGAAAGGGTGATTCGCGATATGTATGTTCCGGATTCGTTGTATAAAAACGACGAGAAAAGCCTCATGCAGTTCCAGTTTTATCTTCGTTCCCTCTGCGCACGTCCGGTTGTTCTGGTGCGTTATATGCGGCAGGCATTCGAAGGTGATTCCAACACGCGGGTTCGTATTACGTTTGACCGGAAACTCAGCTTTAAGTCAACCAACCGACCGAAGGTGATACTGAACGGAGGGGGTTGGCGTCGCATCCCAATGGATTTTGTTATCCTCGAAATTAAATTTACCGGTCGTTATCCGCTTTGGTTAAGTGAAATGGTGAAGGTTTTTGATTTGAAACAAACGGCAATGTCTAAATATGTTTCCAGCGTGCGGCAATCTTGCTCTATGGGCTTTTGTGCACCGACTTGTTCGATAGGAATTTGATTATGGACTCAATATGGCGATCTATTCAAAATGCGTCTGTGACCGGACCTGAGTTTTCCGTTCAGGCACTTCTTTTGTCTCTGCTGCTGGCGTTTGTGCTGGGACAACTTTTAGCATGGCTTTATTACTTTACCCATAACGGGCTTTCCTATTCGAGGTCATTTGTTCAATCATTGATCCTTATTACCGTGATCGTTTCGATGGTGATGTCAACCATTGCCGGCAGTTTTGTTGTGGCTGTGGGACTGATGGGAGCACTTTCGATCATTCGTTTTCGAAATATCATTAAAGATACGCGGGATATCGCTTTCATCTTTTGTGCTCTTGTTATCGGAATGGCCGCCGGTTCACAACGGTATGCTATTGCGATTATCGGGACATTGGCGATCGGCCTGATTATCCTCTATTTGTACTTATCCGATTTTGGCTCACATCGACCGCATAACGCCTTCCTTCGATTTACGCTGAATGACTATATTGCCCCCGGCCATCCTGTGATAGCCATTCTGAATAAGTTCTGTGGTAACCATACCATGATTTCTTCGGACGGCGGCGATTTTGGAAGTCAAAGCGTGGAATATGCATACCAGATTATGATTAAAAATGTAACCAAAAACGAAGCGATGATGAGTGAGTTGCAAAAAATTGAAGGTGTTAACAATATCAGCTTGACTGTGCAGGAACAATTACTTCAGATCTAATAACGTTTGATTGGGGATTATCATTAGATGAGACTTCAGCTTAAACAGGGACGCTTGTTGACCCGCACATTACCGGTGTTTGTGTGGTTAGGGGCAATTGCATCAGTTGTGTTTTTATTTCAGCACCAATCGATGCGCACCGAACTCAAAGGGATTGCCTTCAGTCACGAACAGTCGATCAACAGTGTCGAGACGGGGTATATCCGGTCGATTCCCGTGACTCTCTACCAGCAGGTTAAAAAGGGCGATACGCTGGCGATCATCAAAGAAAACACCGTCGCCAAAGGGGAATATATCGATGCCTTGCTTCAGGCCCAGCGCGATACGGCGGAGGCTGAACTGGAACAGCTCAAGGCAGATCTGGAAGCCGCAGAAAATCGGCTGGTCATTGAAGGATTTGAACACACCAACGATATCGTTTCAACCGAACGCAGATTATCGGTGGATGTCGAAAGAGCCAGACTGGCGGTTCTCGAGATTAATTCATCCCTGGAACCCGACCGCTTGGCCCTCAAGGATTTGGAAGTCGAAATTGAAATCGTCAATAGCCTTTTAAAACAAAATGCCGCGGAAGAATACGAACTCCAAAAGGCACAAGCGCAACATAGTATTTTGAAAGAAACGGTTCTTCAGACCGAGCAATTATTAGCGCAAGCCCAAAAAGACTATGAGGCTGCGTTGCTCCGCAAAGATGAGTTCGGACAGAAAGTGCCGATGCGGCCGCAGTTGGCGAACATAGAGTTGGCTCCTATCCGAAAAGCAATTCTTGTACAGGAGAGAAAAATAGCGGAACTGATCGAGCAACGGGATGTTATTGTTCTGACCGCTCCATTTGACGGGATTGTTAACACGTTATCCTATAAACCCGGGCAAACCGTCGTACGCGGCGATGCGATCATGACGATCGTCAAGCCGACACCCGAGGTTATTACGACGTGGGCTTCCCAAAGAGAAATGGGATCGATTGAGCTGAATATGAAAGTTAAAATTGCCTCACTCAATCCGCCTTATCACACGTTTGTCTCGCAGGTCTCTCACATTAGCGCATCGATGGAAATGATCCCCGAACGGCTTTGGAAGGACCCGGTTGTTCCGGAATGGGGCCGTGCCGTACAAATACCGCTGCAGCCCGGTTTTGCCTGTATTCACAATGAAATCATCGGCATTAGCACGGTGGTGCAATAACGATATTGCGGGGAAATAAATGTACCGGAAATTGTATCTGCTTTTGCTTTTAGGAGGAATCTGTCTGTTGTCGGCAGGTTGCAGTGTTGACCTGTCACAGACCACGCAACAGACAGATGCGGCAGTGTATGAAATCATTGACCGGCAATGGGATGATGATTTGGGAACAAAGGCGAACTATCACATTTCAGACGCATCACCGGAACCCAATTCTTTACAGGTTATGGAAGTGAGTCCCCCTGAATTTGGTGTCTTAACAATGCCCCAGGCCGTCGCCTTTGCGACCGGCCATAACAGGCAATATCACACAGAAAAAGAAAACCTGTATTTGACCGCTTTGGATTTCACGGATGTTCGGCATTTCTACGAGCCGATGCCTTTCATAGGTGCCGATGGAGGATACTTCAAAGACGGTGACAAAAAGGCAACGGCGGGAAACGCCAATTTTGGATTCGAACAGTTGCTGGCCACCGGCGCACAAGTCGGAAGCAATATAAGTCTGGGATGGATCGATATCCTTTCCGGTGATTATCGGAGTGGTTTTTCGACTGTTGCCTCGGCCGTGATCACACAACCATTGATGCGGGGTGCCGGCCGAAAAGTCGCACTTGAGAACCTCACACAGGCCGAACGTAATACGCTTTATCAAATTCGTGCATTCAATCGCTATCGCAAAGAATTTGTCACATCGATCATGTCCGAGTACTATCTTGTTTTGCAGCTAAATGACAGGCAGAGCAATACACGCAATCATTTTTATGCACTTGTTGATACGTACGAAAACCTTCGGAAACGGGCCGTAGCGGGAAGACTCCCACAGCACGAGCTCGAACAGGCGAACCAGGATAAATTAGACGCCTTCTCGGAATATATACAGGCGCAAAAAGAATATAAGAATGCCCTTGATGAATTCAAACTACAATTGGCATTGCATCCCGCTGAAGATTTTCAATTAGACAGGGGTGAATTTGATGCGCTGAAAGAGTCTGTCTGGAAGCCCATTCGTATTTCGGAAGAAGAGGCGGCCAAGATCGCACTGGACCAGCGTTTGGATCTGGCAAACGCAGCAGATATGGCGATTGATGCCGAGCGAAAAGTCGATGTTGCAGCGGATGCGATCCGTGCCGAATTAAATCTGATCGGGATCGCAGACACACAAACGCTGGATTCTCGGACAACAAGTGAGTACTATGAGTTGAGCCTTCAATTGGACCTGCCCATCGATCGCCTGACCGAAAAAAATGCCTATCGAAGAGCCTTGATCGTTTTAATGCAGCAGCAGCGGGGGCATCAGGAATTAACCGACAGGGTTGTGCTGGAAGTCAGACGATCATACCGAGAGATGCGGGAAGCCTATCAGCGATATAAAAACGAACAAAATGCTCATCAACTTGCTCAAGAACGAACAAAAAATACGCAGTTACTCTTACGATATGATCGTGCCAATACACGGGACGTCCTGGATGCTCGTGAGGACTTATTAAAGGCCCAGAACGCAGCGACAAGCGCTCTGCTGGATTATGCCGTTGCCAGTTTGGAATTTTTCCGGGACACCGGAGTTATGAAGGTAAAACCGGACGGCATGTGGGAACAATCAATGCCTCCCCAAATCAATATGACTGCCGCCAAATCAGCGGAACCTTATGTTGCCCAATAAACTCCTCTAGAGGCAATCATCCCACCTTACTGTGGCATGCCAATCAGGCAAAAATTATTTTCCGTCCAACAGGTTCAGGGAACCGGAAAATAACAACCTAAAAAGTCTTCTTGAAGAAAATTTTCAGCAAGCTTATCACTTGCCGAAAAACGACGCTTAAACTTTGACTGACGATTTATTTTTGATGTAAAGCGTTACAAAAAAAAGGCTTATGCTTTTTGTGGACCTTTTGGGTCAGATGCAAGGAAGCTAAAAAAAGACAGGAATAAGCTTTTCATGGCCAAATTTTTTAAAAAATTATACAGATTTGCCGATTATGTGATATTATGAGTATGAACCTAGGGCCTGATAATTGGGTATTAGGGTATGTCAGATGTGTTAAAATCGGACGGATGTGTTAATGAAAACGAAAAAGGGTTTTACGCTGATTGAGTTATTGGTTGTGATCGCGATCATCGCCCTTTTAATTTCGATCGTGGTCCCGGCGATCACTAAAGCCAAGGACTTTGCCAAACGCACCATCTGCGCCAGCAATATACGACAGGCGGGGATAGCACTCCGAAATCATCTGGAAGATAATGAGGGTCGTATGATCCCCATGACCCATCTGGATGGCAGTTCATTGTCGGGTAAGTCTTATAATCCCTCGCTCGCATCGGATGGCAGCCGAGACACCTCAAAAGAAACCGGCATTCAGCCTCAACCCTACAATTCGGTTGCGGCCTATTATACAGGATCGGGTACCGCCCCTAAGTATACCCCGTATCATCTGGCCGTCTTATACGATGAGGGTTATTTCGGGAGTCCGCAGGGGTTTTACTGCCCGGCGCAGCCGAAAAAGATCGATTTTGAAATTCAGTATGACTATGATTGTTATACCAGAAACGGTGCTAAGCAATGGGGGACATGGGTGCCGACAAAAGCC
>JACKQG010007797.1_pt1 | contig 10644 bp, 18 predicted proteins | sample 8237621 | NCBI WGS metagenome assembly JACKQG01 (sample SAMN15677084, study PRJNA649215) | marine metagenome | biome: marine; feature: Black Sea; material: saline water; isolation source: suspended particulate matter (SPM) from the Black Sea western gyre | collected 2013-06-09/2013-06-10 | depth... | reverse complement strand
CCGAAATTTCTTTATTTATGAACTCTGTTAAATTATAAACTTGATAAATTTTTCCGCTATCAGCATTCTTTGTTTATGAAAGTACAAGAAATAATAGAATGGCTCAAACTGGTTTCTGATAAGAATATCTTGCATGAACTTAAGAGTGAAAACATAAAAAAGAGAATGAAAGATGGATAAATCAGAACAGACACAAATTACTATCCGAAAAGCAAGTCAGCAGGATATTGATACTACAATCCGGATCTGGCGTAACGCAGAGCTTACTCATAAACCAAAGGGGCGTGACACAAAGGAGAATCTACACTCTCAGCTTCGGCTTCCACAAATATGTGTGTTTATCGCAGCAATCAAAGGTAAGGATGTGGGTACGATCATGGTCAGTCACGATGGAAGAAAGGGCTGGTTGAACCGATTGGCAGTATTAAAAAAATATCGTAATAAAGGAATCGCTCAAAAGTTAATAGCTCATTCTGAAAATTGGTTAGCGTCTCAAGGATTAGAAATCTATGCAACTCTTATTGATGATCCAAATGACCCTTCGATGAATTTATTTATGAAAGCCGGCTATACCAAGCATAATGATATAGTGTACTTTACTAAGAAATTGAATCCTGACGTATAAAACAAAAGATTCGAATTTCAAATTTCAAATTTCTAATATCAAATGAAATACAAAAATTAGAAATTATACTATCTCTGTTTTTTTCTACAAATAACAAGTTGTTTGGTGGAACTCGACACAAAAGATGATCCGTTGAAATCTCCGAACTTTTCTACAATTTCAAAACCATTATAACAAAGCAGGTTATCAAGTTCTTCAGGATAGTATATTCGCATGTTTAACTCGACTGCAAATTCTTCTTTATTCCCAACCTTATAATACCATTTAATGTGATTTATCTGGGTTGCTCTTTCGTAAATATTGTTTTCTGTGATTATGACAGTATCATGCCCGTAGGGATCTTCGTATTCTGCAACCGGGAAACGATTATTCGGATCGCCCATGAGAATTTCCAATTTGGGATTGAAAATATCAATGATGAAGTGTCCATTTTCAGCGAGATGTTCTTTTACTGAATTACATAGTTCTTCAAAGCTTTCCCTGTTATGAATGTGAGCTATCGAATTGAAGGGAATAAAGATGAGATTGAATTTCTTATGAAGCGAGAATTTCCTGCAATCTGCATGGATAAATTTGCATGAAAGATGCTCTCTTTCGGCTTTCTCTTTTGCGACTTTGAGCATGCCTTCGGAAATATCAAGTCCTGTAATATCCAAGCCCTGCCGTGCAAGAGGTATAGTGATCCTGCCGGTTCCACATGCAAGCTCAAGAATTGGTTCGCCATATTTCTTTGCCTGCGTAATGTAAAAGAGAATGTCCTCAACTACTTCCATATGCTGTGCATCATAGTGAAGTCCATCGAGATAAAGTTGGTAGGAATCGATAGGTTTCATGTAATTATTATTTAGTAATCTTTTCCAATATTTTTTTTATTTTTTGCAAAGCTCGCCCACGATGACTTATCTTATTCTTTTCTTCCACAGCAAGCTCTGCAAAGCTTTTGCCTGTGTCATGCAGATAAAATATTGAATCGTAGCCAAAGCCCTTTGTGCCTTTTTCTTCCACACCGATATAACCTTCACACCGTCCTTCAACAATATATTTTTCATCCTTGCTCATGATTAGCACGATCACAGTTTTAAAAGCTGCATCCCTTTTTCCATCAGGAATGTCAGCCATTTCACGAAGTAATTTCTCTCGATTATCAGCATAGGTTACGTTCTCCCCTGCATATCGCGAACTGAATACACCTGGTTCACCGTTTATTGCATCAACAAAAAGTCCTGTATCGTCAGCCAATGCAGGCATGCCGGTTATTTTAAAAATTTCTCGTGCTTTTTTCTCTGCATTACCTTCGAGTGTATCCATATCTTCTACCACATCCGGAAATCGAACAAATTCCTGAAATGTCAGGATATTGATTGGCAGTACCTGTAAAAGTGCCTTGATCTCGGTTATCTTATCTTTATTATGGGTAGCAAGTACGAGTTTCATTATAACTCAAACTTCTTTTTAATAATTTCAATAAATTTATTGTGTGACGAAAAGGGAATTTCCGGTAATTCATCAATTGGAAAATATTGTGCATCCAGAGCATCATCTCCGGGTTGAAGAAAGCCGCCGGTCACCTTCATAAGAAATCCAAAAGTAATAACTCGCTTATAAATTGACGAATCCTGAAAGAAATAACCGAGAAATTCCAGCACTTCTCCATCCAAGCCCGTTTCTTCTTTGAGTTCGTTCACAGCACACTCTGCTGCGGTTTCCTCGATCTCCACATAACCGCTTGGCAATGCCCAGCTTCCGGGCTTTGGTTCGTTCTTTCTTTTTATGAGAAGGAGTTCATGCTTGTCACCCAGAATCACACAGGCAGATGCAGGAATGGGATTTGCGTAATAGGTCCACCCGCAGGCAGGGCAATAGCGTCGAATTCTATTGTTCTCGTCCGGTTTTTCTGAAAGCTTTCCCCCGCATGAAAGGCAGTAAATTGGCTCTTTTATGTACTGCACGTGATCGATTTACACTCTTTCGAGATATTTTCCTGTTCGTGTATCGATTTTCAGTGTATCACCCTTATTAACGAACATTGGAACCTGCACTTCAAGACCGGTTTCTAACTTTGCGTTTTTCGTCACGTTGGAGACAGTATTTCCTTTGATGCCGGGTTCACATTCTACTACTTCGAGATTTACAGTTGTGGGGAGTTCAATATAAATGATCTCATCCTCGGTTTGGAATAGAGCGATCTCTGTATTTTCTTTCATGAAATATTTTTTATCGCCAATAAGTTCCTCGTTGATCTCGATCTGGGCGTAGGTTACAGGGTCCATCACCACAAAGTTCATTCCGTCATTATAAAGATATTCCATTTTTTTCTTTTCGATACGAACCTCTTCGACTTTCTCGCCGGAGCGGAAAGTGTTGTCAACAACCTGACCTGTTCTCACATTTTTCAGCTTGGTTCGTACGAAGGCACCTCCCTTACCGGGCTTTACATGTTGAAATTCTACAATTTCATAAAGATTATTTCTAAAGATCATGACCATTCCGTTACGAAAATCAGCAGTTGATGCCATATTTACTCCAATCTTACAATTCGTTTCTATGAGTCAGTGCGCTGGCAAGGGTTTTTGAGCTCGTGTACTCAATATCGCCACCAACGGGCAATCCGGTTGCAAGCCGGGTTATCTTTCTTTCCGGACTTTGCAGCTTGGATGTGATAAAAGCCATGGTTGTTTCACCTGCACTGCTCGGGTTTAAAGCAAGTATTATTTCTTCAATATTCTCTTTTTCGACTATTTCTTTCAGTTTGGGAAAATTAATGTGGTTCGGTCCAATGCCGTCCAGTGGAGAAATTAGATTCCCCAGCACAAAATAGCGTCCTTCAAATACGCCTGTTTCATCAATAAGATAGACATCCTGGGATTTCTCGACCACACAGAGAGAGGTCTTATCTCTTTCATCATCAGTGCAGAAGTGGCAGGGACTTTTCTCTGAAAGCATATTGCAGCGCTCGCATTTCTGTATCGATGTGATGGAATCATGGATGAGTTCTGCGAGGTTCAGTCCCACCTGTTTCTCCTGGCTTATCAGATAAAAGGCAAGGCGTTCGGCAGTTTTCTCACCAATTCCTGGCAGCTGCTTGAAGCCGTCCTTGAGCTTTTCTAATTTTCCTTCAAACATTATGCATTCAGTCCGGGAATTTTCATTCCACCAGTCAAACCAGACATTTCATGTTCAACCATTTCTTTCACTTTTTGCATGGCTTCTTCCACCGCAGCAATGATGAGATCTTCCAGCATTTCGACATCATCTGGATCAACAACTTCCTTCTCGATCTTCATCGAGATGAGTTCCTGATTGCCATTCATAACGACCTTGACCATACCGCCGCCGGCAGATGCCTCAACTGTTTTTTGCGAGAGAGCTTCCTGGCTCTCCATCATCTTTTTTTGCATCTTCTGGGCTTGTTTGAGCAAATCCTGAAGACCTTTTCCACCTTGGAACATATATCCTCCTGAATAATTCAATTGTTCCTTACGCTGTGAAATTAATAATTTGTGTCAAATTTCGCACAATATCAAAATGGGTAATTTTCAAAATATTAGGGACCACTCTGAAAAGTAATCAACCACGAAAATCACGAAAAACCCGAAAACTCGGAAAAATAAATTTTAAAATTGAACAATTGATTCAAAATTGACGGGCAATTGGGACATTTTATTCAATATTTATACTAAATAAATCTGCTATCAGATTGGCAATTAAAATTATTATATTCTATTCAATCCTCTGTGAATCTCTGTGTTCTCTGCCTGTCAAGGCGGAGTGAAACGTAGACTGGTGGTGGATTTTTCAAAATATTTTAAGATCTTTGCGTACTTCCTGTTCGATTCTATTTGTATCAGCATCTGAGACACGAAGTTTTTGTGCAATCTTTTTGATAGCATCAAACTCCTCTTCGGAGAACTTTTTATCAGCATACGCCACATAATAAGACAGACGGACAAGGAACATCCTTTTGTAAGGATTCTTCTGATAGATCATATCTATGATTCGTATTATCTCATCAAGATCACATTTTTTCTTATCTATCTCTGTCTGAAAATGGTCAAAGAGATGATTGAGTATCTTCATCTCGTCTGGACCGATCTCTTCAGCGAGGGTTTCATATTCAAAATGACGCTGATTGAGCTGGAATTTCAGTTCTTTCATGATCATATCTTTTTCTTCTTTATCCACTGTGCCATCAGATTTTGCCACGTAGATAAGAAGCGCCATTGCACTGCTCACAAAGGAAAAGTCCTCGTATTCCTTCTTTTCCCTATCTGTTTTGGGGATAAATGCTTTGTTTTCAAAGAAGTCCTTCAGAAAATATTCCTGAGAACCTTCCTGAGTTGTATGAAATATTGATCCTTCTAATGTTTGCCAGCGAGCCATAGATCTCCTTTCTATTTATCTCATTCTGTATATTTTGTGTTATATAACTGAAGTTTCGCAGGAGTGGAAATTACTTAATAAAATCATATTTAACCTTTATACATATTCTTCGAAAGACGAGTTAGACTTAATTTAATTTCTAACCCCTAATTTCTAATTACAAATAAAATGTCAAAACTTAAATGTCAAAGCAATTTTTTATTCCTTGATTTGATAACAATTGATGAGAAAATTAAATTTACCCTGTTAGATAATTTTACCCCGTAGGATATTGTTATTATTTGATATTTTATCTTATAAATTAAATTAATAATTATCCAACGGGGTGAATATATAAGAAAGAACATCTAATAGCGTAAATATCTAACGGGGTTAAGTTCATTAGCTTCTTTCCACAACATTTTTGCTTCATCTTTTAACCGTGTAACTGCTTTTGAAATCATCCTTAACCAATGTTTTGATTCTTTAGAATAAATACTTTTAACCACCCTACTACGCTGCGCTTCTCCGTGACAGGACGCCCTGGCAGGTTAAAAGCACGAAAATGGTCTTTAAGAAAAATATTCTATAATATCTCATTTAAATTTTTTCGTCTCTTTCGTGTATTTCGTGGTTAAATAATTTCAAACTGTTTCAAACTTGTGGCACAAACCTGAACAACGGTTTTAACAAGAAATACTGCCGGTACTGCAAGTATAAGTCCCAGTATGCCGAATGCATATCCACCTGCAATGACTGTCAGCAATACCCACAGCGGATGCATACCGAGTCCCTTACCAACCAATGAAGGGAAAAGTATGTTGCTGTCGATCTGTTGAACGATGATTGACATGAGGATCGCATAAACGACCATAATATCCGGGACTGGACTTAACAGTATGACCAAAATCACCGGCACAAAACCGATAAAGGGTCCGAAGAATTTGATCGGGTTGGTAATACCAATGACGATACTGAGTATAAGCGCATAAGGAATTTTCAAAATCAAAAGTCCAATATATGAAAGAATAGTGACAATAATTGTCTCTAATAAGATTGAACGCAGATACCTTCCGAAGCTGTCCTCTATCTTCTCGAACAGGTAAATGGAAAACTCAAAATATCTATTTGGTATCCAGCCAAAAAAGGTTTTCATAAGCAGGCGTTCATCCTTCAAAAGGAAAAAACAGACAAAGGGAATAACGATAAGAAACGCAAGAAAATTGATTATTCCACTAAGTGAATTAAGGATGATCTGCGGTATTGCGTTAATCGCTCCAACAAATTTCTCACCGAGAACCCGTGTATATTCATCTACATCGATAAAGGTAAATCGTGTCTGCATACGGTCAATAAAGTTCGATACACCTTCAAGCCCGAAGGATCTCAAACTGAATGCCTCAGGGTCTTTCACGATCTGTTTGAAAAATTTCCCTGCTTCCTCTGCCTGGATCTTTATCTGCGGAATGATCACGTTTATCAAAATAATTATAAGACCGATTATTATAAGATACACTATCAGGATCGAGAGCGCTCTTGGAATGTGGAATTTCTGAGCATAGTTTATTAGCGGTGATAAAAGATAAGCAATAATGCCCGAGATAAGAAGATAGGAGAGGATCGATTTATAGAACAGGATACCCATGACAGCGATGCCAAGAGTAAGAAATCCTATGATCCAACGGACTATTTTTGTTCTTTCCATGATCAGCTCTTTTCTTTATCAACTTCTTGGGAATTTTTCAATTCCTGAAGCTGGCTCTCGCTATCTTCTAAGCGCTTTTTAAGATCGATAAGCTCGTCTCTTTTGCTTGCAAGGGTTTCATTTGTCCTGATTAGATGTGAACAGAGGACTGCTGATAATTTTTTCAGGATCTTGCTGCCTGCACGAGGGTATTCATCAATAAACCGACTCATATCCCTTTTGGAGATGCCCAGCAATATAGAATCCTTTGATGCGACAATTGTTGCAGTCCGCTCTTCTTCAAGAAAAAGTCCTACCTCTCCAAAATAATCCCTGGGTTTGATCGTTTTCAGATTTTCACCTTCCGGAGAATCGAGATAGGTCTGCAATTCGCCTTCTTTCACGATATACATGACCACATTGGGATAGCCCTTTTTGAAAACGATCTCGTCTCCCTTGTACTTGCGTTCATACAGATGCTGAGAAAGATTTCTGCGTTCATTCTGTGTAAGATTATCAAAAAGTTCAACTTCAGAAAGGAATTTTATAAGATCTTTCTCTTCTTCGACTTTTCCAGTTTTCGGCGTAAAGTACTCTTTTAACTTCATTCGGTTGCCCCTTTTCCGTTATTTCTGGTGGCTTTTAATGCTTTGATGAATTTTATGAGCCATAGTATAAATAATGTCAATAAAGCTATGATCGCGATGAGCGCTCCCCACATTCCGAACATGCTCAAAGTCGTGACAATAATACCTGCAAGGCATATTCCGATAAGAATGCAGAGCAACGCAGGAAAGAATTTTATCCCGAAAATATACGCAGCGATACTCCCTGTCCACGCACCGGTTATGGGCAGCGGAATCATGACAAATAGAATGAGTCCCAGCGCTTCATATTTCTTAATGAGTGTACCCTTTCGTCTCGTTCGTGCAAAGAGCCACTCGAAAAATTTCTTGAGGAAAGGAATTCGTGAAAGTAGGTCCAATCCATATTTAAGAATGAGAAGGATAAGCGGGATAGGCAAAAAATTGCCAAAAATCCCAAGCAGATATGCTTTATACCAGGGCATATTATAATGATGAATAGCCCATGGGATAGCCCCTCTCAGCTCAAAGATAGGCAGCGTTGCCAGTAATACAACAACTGCTTCATCGGATAAATTCTTGTCTTTTAAAAATTTCGAGAATTTTGCCTGTTTTCCCGGATGATCTTGTGGCTCATCGCTGCTGAGAAATACAGGCAGTACTAACAGTATTATCAGAAAAAATATTAGAAATCTTATTTTTCCCATCCCTGCTCTCCGATAAGTGGTACGAATTGGCATCCTCCGAAATTCTCTTTTTTGATCTTTCCGTGTTCCTTTTTCACGCATATCAGATCCTGCACATATCTACTTCCACAAGGCAGCACAAGGCGTCCTCCTTCTTTGAGTTGAGCGATCAGACCCCATGGAATAGAAGGAGCTGCAGCAGACACAACGATCGCATCAAATGTGATATCCTTCTCGCTTTCATTTTCTGAAGTCCAACCGACCGTACCATCACCTCGTTGAATTTTGATATTTGAATAGCCCAGTTTTTTTAATAATTGCTCTGCATTTTTTGCAAGGGATAGGATTCTCTCTATTGAATATACTCTTTGTGCAAGCTCAGCAATCAGTGCAGTCTGATATCCTGAGCCGGTGCCGATCTCCAGCACAATATCCTCGGGTTTTATCTTCATTAGATCAAGCATAAGCGCCACGATGTAGGGTTGTGAAATTGTCTGTCCTTCTCCGATGCCCAAAGGTCCATCATCATACGCAAATTGGCAAGAGTTACCCGGAATGAACAAATGCCTTTCCACTTTTCTGAAAGCATCCAGAAGCCGTTCGTCCGTAATGCCACGGACTTTTATCTGGTACTCGACCATGTTATGTCGTTGCTTTGTGTAGTCCATTCAGAATTTTTGTTTCTTGTTACTCATGTTGCTCGTTTGCATATTCATATTATGAAGCAAAAATTTTATTACACCAAATCTTGGCAACTTATTTTGTAAAATTGTTGACAATATTATTTTGATTCATTTTTTTACAATTTAGATTATTAAAAATAAATAAAAAATAAGAATGTGTGTAATGAAAATTGGATATTAAGGATATTATCACGCTTGTTGGCGGATTAAGACATAGTTAGACATAAGAAAAGGAGAAGCGATCAATGGAAGGATTTCTCAGTATTTTAGCTATAGTAGTCATTGGATTCATTATATTTTGTATTTACTTTATCTTCAAACAAATTCAATTTGTTCTCGTTGCTGTCAACCTTTACAAGAAAATGGTGAAAAGACAAAATGCTATGATCAAAATTCTACTTGATATTAGAGATCAGACTAAAATTTTTAATTATAAGAAGGCCATTGCACAATTTGAAGAAGAATCTGACATTGATAGTTTATCAACTGATTCAATAATGAAAAATGATGAAGAGGAAGATTTTGATGCTAACCATAATGCTGCTCTTTTCGGCCCTCCCTTGTACACAACCAACGAAGAGTCTCTTGAATTCTGTTATCATTGTGGCGCTGAGTTAAAAAAGAAAGTTGAAACCTGTCCTAAGTGTGGAAAAAAATTATGAAAATACAAAAAGAAAAACAGCAAGGTTGGAGTTGGTCAGCATTCATTCTGGGTCCTTTTTGGTACATAGCTCATGGTTTAATCTTAAGAGGTCTATTTCTCATTCTTATAACAATAGTGACTATAGGTTTTGGATTACCTGTAATTTGGGTTTATTGCGGAATACGTGCCAATTCAGATTATTTTGAAAATCAATTGAAAAGTCATTCAAAATATTCACCAAGTAAGATAGATGAATAATAAAAAGTGTGGGAAAAACTACCTCTAACAAAAGCTATATAAGCAGTTCATATGTTGCTTAGCCAAAATATAACTGATTGCTTGAATCCCCGCTTCACTTGACCAAAAACACAATGCCATCTCTAATCTAATGGCTATATTTCCAGAAAAAGTTAATATCACAATTTAATGGTTGTAATGCCAGTTATGTTTTTAGCAAGTGAGCTATACAGTTAACATTTAAGACAGTTCTTCTCAATCCACTCTTCAATCTGGGGAAAGTAGGAATACTTGGTCATATCTTCGACTTGTGACAAGTCCTTAATGATTTTCTTGAGACATGTCGGAGAGCATGTTTTAAGTAAATCAGTTCCCATAAGATTACGATTCATCCAACAATTCCAATAACGTTTTCTCTAAAATTTGCTGCTTAAACTCCTTAATCGATTTAATGTAATCTTCTGTACCACAGAAATTATTCTTCAAAATGAAATCATCAAAAAGCTCACCATGCCGAACTCCTATCCACTCGCGGTAATTTGAAAATTCCCATTCTTCGGGTTCATTAACAAGCCCGGCTTTCACAGGATTTAGATGAATATATTTACAAAGTGTAATAAGTTGTCTGTCATCAACAACTAACTTACTCTGAAGTGGATGAGCAAAAATTGATCCTTTGCGTGAATATTTTATATTGTATTTCTGCACATAAGATGATAATATTTTGTTGAAAATTTTGTATAATAGAATTGTACTATTTTGCTTTAGAAAGAAATGAAAATGATTCGGCATAAGACAATATGCATAAACAGAAGTAGGAATTTCTTGTATACTTTTTTTGAACGATAGTAAAAATTGAATATAATCTTTGTCTGTACGAAAAAGTAGTTCATTATGTACTACTCGATTGTAAAAATGAGCGATAATTCCTTTATGGTATTGCTCTTGTTTTATTTTCATTTTATTCTTTTCGCACTTGTCACAAGCTCTTCGACTTGTGACAAGTCCTCTATATTGATTTTCTTGAGACATGTCGAAGAGCATGTCTTAAGTAAATCATCTTTCAACAATCATGCTATTTTATATTATTCTTCTCAATCCACTCCTCTATCTGAGGAAAATAGGAATACTTGGTCATATCGA
>JACKQG010007795.1_pt1 | contig 10644 bp, 19 predicted proteins | sample 8237621 | NCBI WGS metagenome assembly JACKQG01 (sample SAMN15677084, study PRJNA649215) | marine metagenome | biome: marine; feature: Black Sea; material: saline water; isolation source: suspended particulate matter (SPM) from the Black Sea western gyre | collected 2013-06-09/2013-06-10 | depth... | reverse complement strand
CTATTGATGAGACCTATTATTGGATTGGAAAACGAAAAATGACTGCAGCTAAATCCATGGGTAGTAAAATGACTCAGGTGTTAGAAAACAATCAAAAGAATGAATCTAAAAAACAAGGGTTGGATGCGTTTATCTAATTTTTGTACTGGGTAGATACTTTGTCAAGAATCATCTGCTTCCTTTGAATCACTTTATTTTTCATTCCTGACTCTAGATGATGAATGCTGCTTTTTTTAACAACAAGCATGTTCTCCAATCTGATATCGAACTGGTTTTGAAGGAAATTCTCTATTCCTGGTAATCCTCCCTCTATCTCCAAATTCTTAAATGTCTCATTTGCTAATTTTTCTAATGATTTGTCCAAATAATCCAAAATTTCATCCAACATTTCAATTGTAAGTACCATGATCTACTCAAATTAATAACTGCAAAAAATGTTGTGTATTTTATTTTGGTTTTTTAGGTGTTGAAATTGATAATGTCCTTCTAAACTCCTTTTTTTCATCATAATTTGTTGGCAAGCCCTGACAAATCAAAAGAAATGAAAGATTTAGTTCAAAAAGAAAAAAAACTTCATAAGGAAATCCGTGAAGATTTTAAAAAAATTAGTCAGAAAATTAATGATGATTTTGATAAGATAAAAAAATCAAAGTCATCTAAATAATTATGCAAATCTTTTGATTATGTGGTATCCGAATTCAGTTTTTATTGGTTCAGAAATTTCTCCAACCTGAAGTTTGAATGCTGCATCTTCAAATGGTTTGACCATCATTCCTTTTGTAAAATATCCCAAACTTCCTTCTTTTTTCCCACTACCTTTGTCTGTTGAAAATTCTTTGGCTAAATTTCCAAATTTTTCACCGCTTTTGATTTTTTCTAAAATTGCTAATGATTCACTTTGTTTTTCAACTAGGATGTGTGAACACTTTATTTTATTGCTCATTTCTAACTATTTTTTGTTCTCTGCCTTTATTTGTTTTTAAGAATTATTAATAAAGTTCCAGAAAAAATTATGTCAATTTTATCTCGTAAATTTATTTACCATAAATTGTCTGAAGGATGACACTGTCTTTGATGACTTCTGGTGTAAATTGAACATTCACTGTTACTTTGTTGTTAAAGTCAATGTTCACATTATCAAATAATGATTTGTATTTGTACACACTCCGTCTATTTTCTGTAAATTCATGCCCAGTTTTAATCAATAATCCTTCTTTAATTAGCAAATTGATTTTTCTATATCCTGATGTCTGTGGAATGTCTAATTTTTCTAAAATTTCTGAAATAGTCCACGGCTCCCCAATTGATGCATTTAGAATTTTTGACATTTCGTCATCGCTGAATGCTTTTAAGATTGATTGATTGATGGATGGATTCAAAATTGTAAATCTTTTTTCAATTCTGTCTTCTTTTGATTTGATACTGCAAATACTGTCTAGGAATTTTTTTTCTAAACCTTTTGCACCAGATCCAAAAAATTCAGTCAAAACAGAGTCTAGTTTTTCAAATTCTTTTATTGATTGTGTAATGGATATACCATGTTTCTCAAATAATCTATTCTGTATGCTACGAAATGTAGTGTCTCCAAGATTTTCTTTAATTATTTGTTTAAGGGCTGATGCAAATAATTGATCAATATCACTCATGTGGTTAAAATCTCCGATAAATCACGAATTTTATTAGTGTTTTTTTGTGTTGCCAAGTCAAGTGCATCTTCCATTTCTTTTTCTGATTCAATGTTTTCATTATTGCTATTCACTATTTCACATTCCTGTATTATGTCTAATTTTTTGAAATTTCTATATTGATCATAGTTTACCGTGCATGAATAATGTTCGTGTTCATCTTTGAATCTGTATTTGATTTTAAATGATTTAGGTACTGTATTTTCATTTTCAGAAATATCTGAAATGGCTTGCTTTAACACATTAACACCAAAAGGCTTTGATATTACAGGTATGTTCAACAATTCAAAAAGATTCATTTGATAATTATTTGAATTTGCTGTAATTACAATTATTTTGGCATTTTGATTTTTGTCTTTGATATTTTCAACAGCATACACTCCATCATATTTTGGCATGGCCAAGTCTGTAAAAACAATGTCTGGAGTATGTTTTTCATACAACTCTACAGCCATTTTCCCATTATTTCCTGTAGCGAGAACCTCTATTTTGAGCACCTCTAGAAAATCACAAAACATATCTAGAATATTTTGATCATCATCTATTACAATACAGTTAACCATGGGTGTGCCTCCAATTCATCATTTTGCCTGTTCCTTTTCATATATTCATACTTAATATGATTTTCTTATATTGCTAATCCCATTTTTGGGAATTCTTAAAAAATGTTGTCTACTTGTTGAATTACATTTTGATAAATGTCATAATATTATGGAATATTTATTGAAATATCAATTTGATAAAAACCCATTTGTACAATCTGAGATATCTGTATCGATAAAAGAGATTACTCAATGTCCCAAATGTCTTTCAAATGATGTTCTTTGTTGGTTTCATACAAAATCATTACAATCTAGTGTAATCACTGATGTTCAAAATTGGATTAATGATTGTAAAATGATTAAAGAAAATAATGATTTAGAATAATTCTATATCTTTGTTTATTCATTTTTGATCGGGTTTTAATTTTAAATCCAAAAGTTTGTTCAAATGGGCAAACTTGTTCTTATCAATTCTAGTGTATTTCATATAATATGAAAATTCTTCATATTGAAGATACTCCTGAAATAAGTAGAATATTTGCAGATATTTTATCTAGCAAAAATTATGATTTTGATAGCATATTGGATGGTAGAGCTGGATTGGAGTTGGCAGTTTACAAGGAATATGATTTAATTTTACTTGACATGTGTATGCCAAAATACAGTGGTGTTGACTTTCTTTTAGATTTAAAATTTCGGAAACCTTCAGAACTATCTAAAGTTGTTATCGTCAGTGGACTTTCTATGAGTCCTACTCAAGAACAAGAATTATTGAAATTGGGGATACGTTGTGTTCTAAGAAAACCTATTTCTGTTCAGACACTACTTTCTCAAATCGAACAGAAAATTTCAATCTAATCTAATCCCCAACTAATTTTTGTATTAGTAATAATTTTCAAAAAAGGTGCTTCGTTTTCTTTCCATGGTTCTTTTCTGACCCATAGAAATTTTTTATAAAATATATCATAAAATTCCTGAAATTCTTTTCCATTTTCAACAATTTCTGCTTTACCTTGAATGCATATTGCTTTGTGTTCTCCTGACTTGTAAATGTCAATCACAATTCCAACATTGTGATTAAATTTGATATTGGTGTATGTTCGTGTATTGTAGTCTGTTGCAATTATTACGTTATTGCGGATCTTGACGAATGACACTGGTTTAACATGTGGAATATCATTATGTGATGTTGCAATTCTTGCCTCTTCCAGTATGTTTAGAAACTCTATTTCTTTCTGATTGAATTTTATCAATTAAAAATTCGTTCTCTTATTTCTGGAATGTGTTTGTATACTATATCTCTGACTTTGATTTGGTCTTCAGCTGTGGGCATCTCTTTTTGTGCACTAAGAATTGCACCACTCATTCCAAGTGCCATCCCCATTACAATTCCATAAACAAACTCTTTCGGATTTTCTACCTTGAGCGTTTCTTTATTTTGGCTTATTTCTTCCAAATATGCAGGAATTGTTGCAACAGCTCCGTTAATTGTTTGTAAAATTATTTCTTCTAATTGATCTTCACTCATACAATACCTTTGAAATATTTCTTAATAAATCTGCACCTGGCAAATCCTCTAGTTTTTACATCCCCATACTTGTAATTCGTTGCGTGATTCCAAAAATCGCGATTACCAAATCGGGTAATCAAAACGCAATAATGAAGAACGGATTCTCCATTCTTCATGAGATTGGAAGGACCTCTTCAGTTCTTTCAATCTCACTTTTGATAAATTTCAGAAAAAAGATTCTATTGTGGTTCGTTATGAATTAAGAACAGACCATATGCTTAAGTTCGTATAAAATTTAGGATTTTGTGAACTACTGATTGGATAAAGAATGGTTGAGAGTGAAAAGTGGTCGGAGTAAAGGGTGTAGGGATTGTAAAATTCATAGATGCATTCCAACCAGTTGTGGTTGTGATTGTCATAAATAATATTGAAAAAATTCTAAAATTTAAAAATTAAAAGACAGAGTTGATGAATTGGAGACTAGTACAATTGTAATTTGTAGATAAAATCAGCATTTGCACCTAAGATTTTTAATCCGTGTTTCTAAGGAGTACATATGTTCTCTTTTTTTACCACAAATGAGGCAAATGATATTTTGCCTGATGTAATAAAAAAATTTGAGTATGCTTTGGCAAAAAATACTGAAGTAAAGAAAATAGAGCATGAATTACAGATGAGCATCTCAACTACCAATTCTTTTGAATCTTATGTGACTCTTAAACAAAGCCTAAATTCTGCAATTACTAAATTTTATGAATCTGTTGAAATATTGGAAAATACAGGTGTTGTTGTCAAAAGTATAGAACAAGGCCTGTTGGATTTCCCTTCAAAACGATTTGAAGAAGAAGTTTGGCTATGTTGGAAATATGGTGAAACTGAAATCAAATTTTGGCATGAAAAAGACTCTGGTTTTATGGGACGAAAACCAATTGAAGTTGACGATGATTCATTGGTTTAATAATTTGATTTCATGATTAACTCTTAGATCATTCCAAGATTCTGCCAGATGATTACAAAATTCATCTTGACATTTTGTAGCATATCCACAACTACATCTACTCATTGAATATCTCCTCATCTAATTTTGTTTTTGACCAGAGGTTGTTAAACAATAATGCTTTGGAATAGATGATGGTTTCAGAATTTGTCCATATTGCTCGCATCTCTTTATTATTCCCTTCATTTTTGATAAAGAATAAAACTTCATCGTCATCTTTGATCAAAAAGCACAAGTTCTCTTTTACTGATGAAGATAATTTTTTAATTTTTGTTTTATCAATATTGTCCAAAATTCCTTTTGATTTTTCAGTTATTGAAGTTAATAATTTAAAATCTATTTTTTGTTCTTCTAATGCATCTAAAAAATTTGCATGATAGAATTTAATGAAATCTTTTTCAGAACCTAAAACTCTGCATTCTTTTTTAGCATTAAGAATCATATCGAAAATTTTACTATTGACTTGATTACCTCCTTGCAAAACTTTGAATTTCTCTTCATTTTCTTCTTCTTCATTTGATGTGGCCCCTGGTATTTTTTCCCACATTTGCTCTAATTCTGGACCTGATTTTTTGAGCTTGTTTAGACGTTCAGTTTCAGTACTAATTAGTAGATTAACTGCATCTTTGATGCTCAATGCTGTAAATTGGATTGGGTGTTGAAATGATGCTTCTACGATTCCTTTGTTTTGAAGTGCTGTAAGTAAATGATATGTTTCACTTCTTGGAATGTTTACTGCTTTTGCGATATCTGATGCAGTTTTTGCACCTATTTTTCCCAAATAGAAAAATACCTTGCTTTGGTTTGGTGTCAATCCAAATGAAACTAGTGCGTCTCGAACCTCCTCGAAATTTGTCTTATCGACTGGATATGTTCCTAATTGCATAGTATCTGCGGTAATTCCCATTAATGGTAATGATCGAATTTTGGCATAAAAGACTGATCGTTCAAACGTATACAATTAACTACAAATTACTACATTTGAAAATTTGATGTGATTTTAGAGTTATTTCGTGCCTAAATTTTTGTGATTTATTATAGAATCTAAATTTTCTATTTTTTGTTTTGATTTTAATATTGCTTATTTTCAATTAATGAAATGACTAGCCTGCACTAATCCAGCCTTGTGATGCGATTTCATTTCTAATTCTAGTTTCATATGTTATTTTTGGTGATTGCTTTGATTGCACTTGATGCAAAAGAACGACCAAAAATCATGAAGGAAACTGGAAAATATTTGATAACCCCTACCAATGGCTTAGTTGAAATTGAAAAGGATAGTTCGTTTACATTTACTCAATTGAAGAGTGATTCTTTTGATATTTCTGAATCTGAAACTGAAATCACTCTCATTGTTGAGCCTATTGGAGAAAATGCAAATTTAGATTTGGAAGGAAGTATGAATTTCATTACTCACCCTACATCTCAAATGAAAGTTTCATTACCTGTCCAAAAAATTAATTCGGAACATGAGCAAAATATGGGAATCGTTCAATTAGTTGATCTACAAGGCAATCCTGTTATTCCAAAATTGGATGTAAAATCTAAAATTATGTCTTCTAAAGATAATGTCGTACAAATTTTAGATGATCCTGTAATTTCTGCTGGTTCATCATATGCCGCGTTTTCAATTAAAACCACCGGTGTTGTTGGAGAGTCAATTATTTCTGCAAGTGCAAAAGGAGTGAATGGAACTTCTACGATAATAAACACTGCTTCATCTCAAACCCAATTGCAAGTTTTTACTGGAGGTTTGTCTGAAGAAATTCCTGTAAACCAACCCGTTGAATTTAGATTGTTTGTAGATGATGAAAATGCAGATTCTGTTTCAGGTGCATCCATAAAAATAATCACTGATGAAACTGTGACTGTAACTCCTGATGTTGTAAGAACAAGTTCAGATGGCAGTGCGATTGTTAGTATAACTGCATTTGAAGGGCCAAACATTTCATTTGATATAATTGCAACAGCTGAAGGTTATGCAGAAGGTAGAGAGTCATTCACAGTAAGTGTCGATGCCCCTGACAAAGTATTTGACTCCATTGATTTGGAATTACCTGAATGGATTATCTATATTGTAGTTGGCGGAATTTTGATGGTGGGTGTTGTGGTATTCATGTTCTTGAGAAAAACTAAGACCAATCTTGAAGAAGAATGGGGAGAGGAAGAGGAACTTTAATTCTTTGATTCTTTAGTTCGTTTTTTATCTCTGCAAATACCGCAAAGATAATTTTTCATAAATTCATCTAACTCTATTTTAAATTCATCCGTTTTGGAAAATTTCTCTCCTGTTTTTATTCCTCCTGGAACCTGTTTGCCGCATTTTGTACAATGAATCCCTATTTTCAATTCAATTTTTTTGTCATTTTCTAAAATTTTTCCTAAAATCACATTTGATTTTTATTTGATTTCGATATAAACACGTCTTGTTCCTAAACTCATGAATATTATACTGAAAAATTAATGATATCGTATGTTGTCCGTATGGCTTCGTGTTATCCGTGTACGATTCCTATTGGCATCAGTAATTGCAGTTTCAGTAGCCTTGTCACTAAATTGGTGGCAAAATTCTTCCCTGGATGTGTTTGATGCAGTTTTGACATTTGCAGGTGTGATGGCACTTCACGCGAGTGTTGATTTACTAAATGATTTTTGGGATTTCAAACGAGGTATTGATACTAAAACAACAAGAACAAAAATGAGTGGTGGCACTGGTGTGTTGCCTGAAGGATTACTCAAACCATCCTCTGTTTATCGTGCAGGAATTGCATTTTTGATTATGGGTACTATCATTGGGGGATACTTTGTAATTACTGATGGAATTACAATAGCAATAATTTTGGGATTTGCAATTTTATCTATCTATTTCTATTCTACCAAAATTGTAGATTCAGGGTTAGGTGAGTTCTTTGTTGCTGTAAAGGGTTGCATGATTGTCATTGGTGCATTTTTCATTCAGTCTGGTCAAATTTCTATTGAATCTATTCTTGCGGGAATTGTTGTCGGATCACTGTCTTCATTGGTACTTTTTATCGCGTCTTTTCCTGATCATGATGCGGATAAATCTAAAGGGCGAAAAACCTTGGTAATCGTTGTTGGTAAACAAAAAGCCTCAAAATTATTCTGGATTTTTCCTCTGATATCTTATGTTGCAATAATTATTGGTGTTTCAACAAATCTTTTCCCTGTTTTATCATTGATTACTTTTTTTAGCTTTCCATTAATGATCAAATCTGGTCTTGGTTTGCAGAAAAATTATGATTCAATTAATGCCCTTATTCCATACATGTCTTCAACTTTGATGTTTGGTAGAATTACTGGCACTTTGTTTGTACTTGGATTTTTAATTCCATTATGATGCCCTAGACATAAATTTAGTAATTATCTATGAAGATTATGATTTCTGGATGTGTTAGTTCTGAAGGTACTAGAAAATTTGTTGAAAATTCAGGTGTAAATCATAATAATTTTAAGAGTTTTGAAAATCTTCATCTCTCAAATGTAGGTGTTGGAACATATCTTGGAGATGCAGATGCCAAAACTGATGAATTAGTTACAAGTGCAGTAAAACAATCTATCTTATCTGGAGTCAATGTTATAGATACTGCAATAAACTATCGTTCCCAAAAGGCTGAGCGCTCTGTTGGAAAGGCAATCTCTGAATTAATTGATGATGGTAAAATTACTCGTGATCAAATTTTCATAAGTTCAAAAAATGGCTATGTTACTAATGATGCTGATGTTGAACTTGGTTTCTGGGAATATGTAAAAGAAGAGTATTCTCAAAAAGGCGTAATCAAAGAAGGTGATGTTACATCCGGATATCATTGCATGACTGTACCATACCTTTCAGATCAATTAGATAGAAGTCTAAAAAATCTAAATGTTGAATGTATTGATTTAATGTACCTTCATAATGGAATTGAAGGACAAATCAAAGATGTATCTAAAGAAAAATTTTTAGAAAATTTAAAATTAGTTTTTGAATTATACGAACAAAAAAGAAAAGAAGACAAAATTAAATTCTATGGTATGGCTACCTGGGAATGCTTCAGAGTTACACCTGACAATCCTCAGTATCTTTCACTAGAGGACATAGTCAACATGGCAAAAGAAGTTGGTGGAGATAATCATGGTTTTAGATTTGTTCAATTACCATACAACATGAACTATGATCAGGCTTTACTTGCAAAAAATCAATCCCTTGGAACTGAACATGTGTCTCTTTTAGAGGCCGCAGTACGTTTGGGTGTTGGTATTTTCACTAGTGTTCCTTTCATGCAAGGACGATTGCTGCAACCTGGAGTGATGCCTGAATTTGATAATCTAAAACCCTCTTTACGTGCTTTACAATTTATTCGCTCAACTCCTGGGGTTTTAGCTCCACTGGTGGGTCAGAAATCTGCTGAGCATGTGTATGAAAATCTTGAAATCCTAAACATCGCTCCAATGTCTGAAGATGAATTTCTTACATTGGTGAAAAAACTGACTTCGTAGATTTTTTCATTGTCAGCCTCAAAATTCCGTATAAAGATAATAAATGAGTGAATTTTAGTTCACATAGTAATTTGTCTGCAAAAATTTATGATTATTTAAAAATCTGTAATTCAATATTAACGATTGACCCTAAAATTAGATTTGCAGGTGTTATCAATGAACGTGGTCGTTTAGTTGCAGGTGGCATGAAAGAAAATGTTGAACCTCTGGAAAGTGAAAAAGATGACGAAATGATTTTCATGGAGCTTGCATTACGTGTTAAAATGAGAAAAGAGTTTGATAAACAACTTGGACCTGTTAACTTTGCAATGGCATCTCGTGAACGTGCACTGGCAATCAGTGTAATCATCAATGATGACATTTTGTATGTCGTATCAGAACCTGACACTGATTATGGTTCATTGCCCAAAAAAATTCTCAAAATTGTTCAATCTTAAGTCTATTTTATTTCCATTTTTGGGACATTATGATCTTATTAATTAATTATAAAATTAAAATTTCTTTACATGCAATTTGATGAAAAATTAGATTCTGATTATTTGGCAATGTCTGAATTGACAAAAGAAATTGGCTTTATTGTACAAAATTCATTTGATCAAAGACAAGATGATTTGACTCCTTCTGACATTGAATATATTTTAAAAATCACTTCTGATGTCACACATAAAATAAAATCACAAACTCTGGAATTAACAGTATGAATAATTGCGATGATGAACATTCTCCAATATACAAAATAACCTACAAACCAACTACTCTTAACAAAATTCCCAATGAATGGTTCGTTTGTGAGAAATGTTTTGGAAAAGAAGAATTTTTTGGCAAATCTGGAGAAATTGAATCAATCATCTCGTTGCGTAATTCCAGTAAGGTTAGGTTGAAAGTTGATCATTCATCCCCTGTGACTGAAATTATCTCAGAAACTCAAAAAATTCTATAATTATTTGACTCTGGTTTTTCTTTAGCTGAATCTATAAATAGAAATTAACTGTGAAAAATTTATGCCAGTAGATCCTGTTTGTGGAATTGAACTTGATGAAGATTTAGCATTGCTTCATGATCATGATGGGAAGAAATTCTATTTTTGTTGTAATGGATGTAGAAAAATTTTTATCAAAAAACCACGCAAGTACAAAAATAACTAGATGGGAAAGGCTCCGCACATTCTACAAAATTTTGATTTTCCTGTATCGTGTTTACAATATGGGCATTTTTCTTCTGATTTGGATTCTTTTGGGGTTCCAAATAATTTCTTGTAAATCTCATAATAGTGCATTGACTCTCTGCTTCTAATTATAACTTCATCCATTTTTTGCACTGTTAGTTTTTTCTCAACAAATTTTTCTTCACCTATAATTGAATCAAACAAATTTGTTAACCCTGAAGTACCTGCTCCATCTTGCATTGGGGATT
>JACKQG010007794.1_pt1 | contig 10645 bp, 8 predicted proteins | sample 8237621 | NCBI WGS metagenome assembly JACKQG01 (sample SAMN15677084, study PRJNA649215) | marine metagenome | biome: marine; feature: Black Sea; material: saline water; isolation source: suspended particulate matter (SPM) from the Black Sea western gyre | collected 2013-06-09/2013-06-10 | depth... | reverse complement strand
GGTTTGTGTCTCTGAGAACGTGAGTCGTGAGGTCCAGAGTACGCGAACTACGACACAATCTATTAGGCTCGATGTCTATTCCATGAACCCTATATCCATGTAAAGATAGTTCAACAGATATGTCACCTGACGCGCATCCAACATCTAAAATTGAGCTCCCCTTCGGGAATGTCTGCAATATTAATTTTATAAGGTTTTTTTTTCTTCTTTGATGGGAAAAAAGCTGAAAACCCGCCAGGTTGGTAATTTTCTTTATTTCTGATTCATCGATTGATAGCTTCAAAATGAGCACCTAATTCTTTTTGACCATATTTTAAAGAAAGTTTATTTAGACTATAGCTTCAAAAATTTGTAGCATTTTTTATATGAATCTACGAGACTTAAAACTTCTGCCCGTTTCTATGAAAATAATGAAAACACTTTGCTTAAATAAATTGGATTGACTTTTTTAGTAGCTAAGTCAAAAAATGTTCGTTTCCTTTTTATTAAATATTGAATAAAATTCGCTAAGAATCGTCCTTTCACCTATACTACTCTATCCTGATTTTTTCTTACACCAACTCCTATTCGCACGTTTTTCTTCGATAAGCTTAATATATACACTCTCTATTTCGTTGCAATAGCGTTCAATCGACAGTTCGGTCACTGCTTTTTTTCTTGCACTTTCACCTATCTTTCCTTTTAGACTATCGTTTACGATGAACCTCTCCATCAACTTGGCTAGGTTCGGACTCTTGGCAGCAGGAAAGAGATATCCGGTAATTCCATCTTTCAAAATCTCCGGATTACCGCCGATATCCGTAGCAATGACCGGTTTTCCCATGGCCTGTGCTTCACAAATCACCCTGCTGCATCCTTCAGATCGTGAAGCCTGAACGACAATATCGCATGCGGCCATTATGGGCCTGACATCATCATGGAACCCAAGAAATCGTATTGCATCTGATATTCCAAGTTCAGTTGCCATGCTGCCGAGAAATTTCCTCCGTTCCTGTGAGGCATCAAAAGCTTCACCGACAATTAACAGAATTATCTTGGGGAATCGTTTGTAAAGTTCCTTGACAGCATACAGGATTGTCTCATGATCTTTAACGGGATCTAACCGATCGAAACAGCCCACAACAAAGGTTTCTGTTTCAATACCAAGTTTTAATTTTGCTTTATCTATTTTCACAAATTCAGGACAAAACCTGACTGTATCAACACCGTTAATAATTGCTGCAGATTTAGATTGATATTCTCTGATGTGATGAAATCTATTACGAATCGCCTGAGAATTACAGATTACCATTGAGGGCAACCAAAAGAAAAACCGATCAAGATCGATCATCCCCTTTTCAAGAAGAACTCGAGCATGCCAGACAACAGGCACACCGGAAATTCTGCCGGCGATACCACTGGGGATGTTTGTTTGGGGAGAATTGCTATGAATGATATCGAAGCGATAATACTGATTCATCCGAATAAGCATATGACAGTTCGCCATCATTGTCAGAGGGTGTCGAATACCTTTAAACCAAATCGGCAAAATCTGTAAGCCCATATGATTCATTTGATCAGGGAAGTCTCCGATGGGGGGGCAAGCTATATACAATTCATAAAGCTTTTTCTTGAGTTCTTTAAATAGCGCCAAGAGGCTCCGCTCACCACCTCCGATATTAATCTGGTTATGAACATAAAGAATTTTCAAGCTACGCGCTATCATACTAAAATTTGTTTTTCCTCATGTTTTTATTTGCAAAAGCGTCTCTAAAATCGCTTCTATTCGGTGGCGATAGGTGTGTTTAGATAGAACCTCTCTCCGACCATTATCGGCTATCTCACGTCGATCCGCAGGATTAGCCAAATAATATTGAATTTTTCCCTTCAAATCATTAACGTTATCAAAACCAACCAAATGCTTTTTATCTTCAAATAAAGCAAAAACATCTTTCTGTCTGTCCACAAGAACGAAGCATCCACATGCAAGCGCTTCATAAACCTTTGGACTTGCCTGGTAACATGGGGTTTTATCATCCTGATAATGGATAATAATGACAATCTTAGCGCCGCTGTATATTTTTACCCATTCTGAGACATCTATTCTTCCATCATTTATAGATATATTCTCGTATCTGTTCCTTAAAGCTTTTTCCCAGCCCGGACCCCAGATACCCAAATTGAATTCTTTTAGCTCTTTAAAAACATTCCATCTGTTCGGATAGTAGCTACCAACAAATACAATATCTTTCCCATATGTTTTTATTTCTTCATCATTTAGTTTTACAGGACAATGATAATCAGAATCGCATCCAAACGGTAGCCATATAGGATCTTTGAAACCTTCATTCTTTAAAAGTTCTATTGCCTCAGTCCCGGCGCAAAAGACCCGGTCATAATACGTAGCAGCCTTTTTAATAAAAGGGAATGTATGCCCGTATGGAAGATCAGTTACCCAAAGTGCTATTCCCGATCCAGCTTTTCTTATCTGGATCAGAGTTTCTGGCAAAGGAAGTGTAAGCCTATCACCAATCACTAAACATAAATCGGGTTTTTCATTCAACGCTAACCGGACCAGCTTTTTGTTCAGTCTTCCAAAATCCCATTTTTGCAGAAAACTAATCCTATCCCTAATTCTACCCGGCAGGATATAGTCCCTGCCTTCGAAAAAAACTAGGTCATGCCCAAAATCTCTTATTGCTTTTCCGCGATAAAAATTTGTATGTGTAAAATCTTGTTTATAATTTCCGACAAAAAGTATTTTCATCGATATCTAAATTTTGTTACGGTAATATTTTTTAAAATCCTTGCTTGGACCAAACATCAAGATAGAAGGTAATTCTAAAACACACCATGCTACAATTTTAATTATTTCGAGAAAATTTACTTTCAATGCTTTTTTAAACCAACATATTGCTTCCTGCCAGGTTCCATTAATACAGTGCATTTTTCCTATTCTCTTTAGATGTATAACCAAGATGGCAGGATGTTTTTGAAAAACTTTCATATGTTTTTCTATCATCCGGGTTCTGCCGGGAATCATACTTGAATAATCAGATGATAGCTGGTGAGAATGAGAATACATTTTTGTTAAAATCTCCGGAATGAAATCGAATGCATAGTGTTCTGAGATCCTCATCCACATATCCCAGTCCTGGCAGCTTCTCAGTGATTGATCAAACAAGCCGACTTTTTTAAAACAGGTGCGTTTTATCAATGGCACTGAAGAACCTCCTATCATACTTCGTTCAAGGAGCCGCATATATAAGTTGCCTTTAAATTTCGGATATGTTTTTTGAATCACGATTCCATTCATATCAATTACTTCAAAACCTGAATAAACAAGACCCACGTTATCCGAAACCTCAGCAAAATGTTTCACCTGTTTTTCCAGCTTCTCCGGGAACCATCCATCATCATCATCTAAAAGTGCGATATATTTTCCCTGCGCAGCTTTAATCCCCGTATTCCTTGCTGCGGAACCACCTAAGTTTTTCTGATGGCAAATATATTTTATTCTATCATCTGCATACTTCTTTATAGCCTTTTCTGTTTCGTCTTTTGAGCTATCGTTGACTATAATCAGTTCCAGCTCTTTGTATGTTTGACGCAATACACTATTTACGGCTCTTTCCAATAATTTTGCCCTGTTGTAGGTCGGAATAATTACACTGACAATTGGTGAATTACTGATCATTCTTTAATCGTGTATCAATATCTCTCATTAATATTTTAGTGAACACTTCTGCTCCTTTAGTCGACAAATGATCTGAATTTATAAAAAACTCCGGATTGTTCTTGAACAGAACATAATAGTCTAAATAAAAATGGAACTTATTTTTTCTTTCTTCAAATATTTTTATAGCTTTACTTATGCCATATTGGCCCGAAGTACGGATATACTCTGCTGAAACAGGAAATCTGACTCCAATAAGTTTTGTATTTTTCGTTTCACAATATGCAATGAATTTGTCAAAAATATTGACCATATCTTTTACGACTATGGGTTCTGATAATTGTTCCTTCACTCTAGTTTTAGTCTGCATAACCCTCTCAGATTGTGTTAATTGATCCCAGTTTGCATTCTTGATTTTTTCCTCATGAAATATTTTTTCTTCGCCTTTCGTCGTTAATATTAAAAAGTATTTCTCCCAGTTTTGGACGGATAACAGTGGAATATAGCGAGAAAGTAGTTCCTTGAATGCAGACAATTTATTAATTCCGTATAGATCCGCAATAAGTGGATAATTGGTTGTGTAGTTTATGTCACGAGAAAACGATCTGTTGCGATGACGATATGCAGAAAATGTATGATAATCTAACGGTATAACGACATATTGAATACTGGTTTTTGTTTTTATAGCATAATCTAATTTAAGAAACATCTGTCTGATATTATCGCTGCCGTGCGCAAAATTAAAGTATTTTTCATCAAGTTCGTCCTTGCTAATATCCGTTCCCGTATGTGAATCGCCAAGAAACAGTATCTTGGGACTTTTTTTTTTGAATTGGTTAATAATCTTATTATAAGATAGGTCGTCATTTTTTGTAAGGCTTTGATAATGAATCGAAAAGAGATAAAAAATTAAGAGAAAATTGCAAACAAAAAAAGCTGATAATAAAGTATGATCGTTTTGTCTTTTCAATATGCGCCCTGTTAAAATTGAAAATAAATAAAGTCCTGCACACCGTACTTTCCTAACAGAAGCGTTCCGAAAATAATGGTATAGTATGCCGGCCATCTGATCCATATGGCCTTTTCAGCGATCAACTCTCTAATGGATCTTTTTCTCTGAATCAAATGTGTAATTTCCATAGATATTATCAACATCGCTGAAACGATCAATTCCAGCTTCCCCAATCCCAAATCCCCGCCGATCAGTTCTTTTCCTGATCCCAACGCATTAATATGGAGAATGAAATACCCAAGGTTGTCGAACAGATGTGTCACAATATAAAATGCATCTGACACTGAGTTTGACCTGAAAAATATCCAGGCGAATGTCACCAGGTGGAAAGTAATAAAAACTTTGATGAATTTTTGTATGAGGGGGTAACGATTTAGATTGAAAAGATTAGATAATTTTACACCAAAATGTTTAAGCCATAGTGAACATAAATAATAAATACCATGCAACGAACCCCAGATGATAAATGTCCAGTTTGCTCCATGCCACAAACCGCTGATGATAAAAACAACCATTATGTTATAATACCATCGTGCCGTCGACACCCGGTTGCCCCCTAGTGGAAAATAAAGGTAATCTCTGAACCATGTAGACAAAGAAATGTGCCATCTGCGCCAGAATTCACCAATAGATTTAGAAAAATAAGGGCGATTAAAGTTCTTCATCAGATCATAACCCAAAACCTGAGCCGCGCCGATGGCAATATCTGAATAACCTGAAAAGTCACAGTATATCTGAAAAGCAAAAAAATATGTAGCGATAATAAGTGTAATTCCTGTGTAGTCGGTTGGATTATTGTAAACCTGATTCACAACGACTGCCAGCCGGTCGGCAATGACCACTTTTTTAAAAAAACCCCAGAGCATCAATTGGAGCCCGAAAGTCACACGTCGATAATCAAAATCATGTTTCTTATAAAACTGGGGTAGTAAACGAGTCGATCGTTCTATGGGCCCCGCAACAAGCTGTGGAAAAAAAGAAACGTAAAGCGCAAAAATGCCAAGATGCCTCTCAGGTTCTTTTCGGCCTTGGTAAACATCTATGGCATAGCTTAACGTCTGGAATGTATAAAAAGAGATCCCGACAGGCAGGAGAACGTTAAAAGCCGAAACGTTATAAAAGATGTTAAATTCATTAAAAACCGTTCTAAACGAATCGTTAAAAAAATTAAAGTACTTGAATGCAAAGAGCAAACCCAGATTGCCTGAAAGGCTTATTATCAAATATTTTTTGCGTTTCCTTTTATCCTCCTCCCTTCCCATCATGATCCCAGTGAAATAATCTATCATGGTGGAGGCAATAATCAGGAAAATATACTCGACCTTCCAGCACATATAAAAATAGTAACTGGCGGCCAGAAGCAGTATCCACCTGAACCGATAGGGTATTAAAAAATATAATCCAACTACCGAGGGGAAAAATATAAGGAACTGAAAAGAATTGAAGGACATATACAGGTCGCTCAAATAAGCGTCTGGAAAATTTCAATCAACTTTTGGTTTAGTTTGCTAATATTGTATTTTTCTTCTATAATTTTTCTTCCCGCCTTACCAAATTCAGACCAATTATTTTTGTTTTTTATTAAATATGTTAATCTATCCGCCATTGCTTGTTCATCTCCCGGTTGTACGAGAAATCCCGATTTTCCCTCTTCAACGATTTCGGAAATGCCGCCGATGGACGTTGATACAACCGGGAGTCCTGAAGCCTGAGCTTCCATCAAGGTTACGGGGAGCACTTCCGCATTGCTCGGGAGAAAAAAAAGATCCGATTCCTTTAGAATATCTCGTATCTCCCGACGGTTCTTCGGGCCAAGGAAAAAAACATGGTTTTCCACACCTTGCTCCATTACGAAATTCTGCAGTTCCTCATAAAGCGGCCCATAACCTATGATGTTGTATTTGATTGGGATGTCGGGATTTTTTTTTATTACTTCCCTTACAGCCCTAATCCCATGAAACAACCCTTTTTCCTTTGTTAGGCGGGCTACAGATAATATCTTCAGGGGTCTTTTTGCGTTGAAATTGACAGCCTTCTTTTCAAAAAGAAATCGATCGAGATGAATTCCAACCGGATGATATTTTATCTTTTTAGGGTTGAGGCCAAACAACAATAGTTTTTTTTCTGTATAAGAAGATATGGAAAGAAAACAATCTCCTCGGTCAAACAACCTGTTGAACATCTGATGGCCCTGATCAATTCCACAGCGCAGATCATACCCATGAAACATGGTAACCAGTCTTCCATCTATGCCGATCTCATTTAATAATGCACCTAAATTGCCATTGGTGCCAAAATGGCATACAATAATATCAAATTTTCCTCTCGATAAAAAAAGAGACGTTTTGTATAAAAGAGAGAGAGCAAAAGCATCTCTACCGTATTTAAAAACATTCAATGAACAAAGGATAGGTCGCGGGTGCTTAAGAAAATTATGAAAAATGATTGCAAGTCCTTTTAGGGCGCGCTGAAATCGGTTTTCGGGCGCCTCGTTGTGATAATGGGTATGCTCCAGAAGATGATATCTCCCAACTTCAGGATGTAATTGGTTATCGTTCGATCGGGCACCGGCAAATATCTCCACTTCATGCCCCTGATCGACAAGACCTGTTATCTGATCCAGTATAAAAGTTTCAGATAAACTCGGAAATACGTCGACTATAAAGGCAATCTTCATTGTAACCCAAGAACCTCATTTTGATTTTTAGCCCAAATTGCAATCGAAAGAAGCCGCCACAACAAAGGCGCCTGATCTGGCAATAGTTGGTCGTAAGTTCCAAAATAATCAATCGGAAAATCAATTAATCTGAGGTAGTGCATCAACGGTTCAAAATCCGATCGATAGGCTGAAAAGTATGGACCATAAGGAAAAGTAAAACCCATTTTTTTTCTGCGCCATATAATCTTTTTAGGTAAGTAAGGCTCCATTGCTTTTCTCAATAAGTATTTTGTCCAACCGTTTTTCATGAGATAAATAATCGGCATCTGCATGCACAATTCAATCATCCTGTAATCCAAAAACGGAAAACGATGCTCGATGGGTATCTCCATTGTAAAATGATCACTGCTTCGCATATAGAATGGAACCAACCCAACTTTAAAATGATAAAGGGTCTGCTCGTGAAAAGAAAGCTTCCCATAAGATTCCCGATGCGCGAGGGCACTCGTTTGATTTCTTTGTTTGGCAACTAATTTCTGTGGCAGGATTAAACGTCGAATGAATTTTGGTAAATCAATAAAATAGTGTTTTAGTGTCCTAAAGGAACTTTTTATTGTTTTGTAACGCCTTAAAAATTCATAAATATCTGCATGCAAAAAATAGCCATTCTTTTTTAGTTCACTATAGGCTTTAGGCCAAAAGCTGCTTTCGTAGCCAGCCAGGATCTCATCACCTCCGGCACCTGTAACTACTACTGAAACGCCTTCCGCCTTCATTTTTTTCAGCATCTTGTGGTGAGTATAAGCATTGGGATTGTCATACGGTTCTTCCATAATTTTTGAAAAAGAATCATATTCATCTATAAAATCCTTTTCAAAGTTTTCGATGACACGGTAATCAACAGGATACTTTTGTAAAATAGACCTCGCAAAAGGTTCCTCATCAGCGCCCTCAACCTTTGCCGTGTAAGTCGTTATATCATTATCCCTGAGCATAGCAGCTGCTGCAACAACAGAGGAACTGTCTAATCCACCGCTTAGTTCAAAGGCGATTTTAACATCTGCCCTGAGACGCAACTCCACCGCGTTAAAAAATATTTCGCGATACTTTTCGACCGCCTCCCTGAAAGATATATCGTTACTGCCAAGGCGCCTGTTTGGAAACTCCCAATATTTTTTAAGTGCTGCTTCAGCAATTGTGTAATGACCTTCTTGAAATATCACAGTCGAAGACGAAGGCAGGCTTTTTATCTGAGCATAGAAAGTCTTGTTGTCGTGGTCTTTGATCCCGGTTTGAGCAAAACCTAAAATTGCATCATTGTTCAAATCAATACCACCGGGATCAATATCAATGAGAGACTGAATAGCACTTGCAAAGAAAAACCCATCCTGAGTCTCACGGTAATATAGTGGTGCAACACCAATTCTATCCCTTGAAAAAACAATAGAATTATTCTTAATATTAAATAAGGCAACCGCCCAGAAACCGTTCATTTTCGGCCAGAGATCTTCTCCCCACACACAATAGCCTTCAATTAAGACTTCTGTATCACTTGATGTCCGAAACTTGACACCCAATGCTCTTAGTTCATCACGCAATTCAATGTAATTATAAATCTCACCGTTAAAAACACCCACCAGAGAACTGTCTTGACTGATAAACGGCTGATGAGCAGCTTCTGTTAAATCAATAACCGAATAGCGTGTGTGAATGAATGATACGTTATGGTGGGAAATCAATTCTTCATCATTGATGTGGGGCAAATGTGCAGCGACGCGCGGAACAGTTAAATCTGTCTTAAAAGTTTGAGATCGTCTTCTTTCTCTGTCTATCAGACATATCCCTTCATCATCCGGTCCCCTCGAACGAATCGATTGTAATAAAATATTGACTTTTGTAGACGAACATCCAACTGCATTATTTAGAATATACCCGGCAATTCCACACATCGTTAATTTTTGAAATAGTCTAAAATGGGAAAAAGAAGAATTTGGAGATTATGAGACGGAGTTCAGTTATTATCTATTATTTTTTGGAAATATTCTAGCAGATTTTTACATGCTTTTTCCGGATTCAGGTGCTTAATTTTCTCTTGTGCCGAATACCCGATAAGTTCACGTTCCTCCTCAGACATTTCACAGACCTTTACCATTGCAGTTGTCAATTCAATCGCACTCCCCGGTTCGACCAAAAAACCTGAAACACTATCGTCAATGAACTCTTCGAAACTTGTCCCTTTTGTACCAATAACAACCTTTCCAAATGCCATTGCTTCCAGCATGGTATTCGGGAAATTATCAACCAAAGAAGGGAGCACAACGGCAATAGAATTCTTGATGATCGGATAAAGTTGAGGATGACGCAAAACACCCAGGTAATGAACTCTCTCTTTAAAACTTTCAGCCTGTTGATAAACATAGTCCATCATGGTTAATCCCTGGGGACCTTCCAGGCTTTTCCCTGCAAAAACAAAATGTATGTCCAGAAACCTGGACAACATCTCAGGCAAACTATTTGCAATGACTTCACATCCTTTTAAAAATCCTATGGCACCGAAAAATAGAAAGTATTTATTCCCATTAAGATGCTTTTTATAAATGCTTTCATCAAAACGTTCTGTTTCTATTGAAAAAGGAGGGCGCAATACATCTGTAGGTATATGCTCTTCGATTTTTAATATATTCGCCAGAAATATGCTCGGCGCGTAAACCGCATTGCTTCTCTTTAATGCATACAATTCGAGCCATTCACATATACGCTGATCAAGGCTCAGTGTCCTGCGATAAAATTTCCGGAATAATGGCTCAAAACTTGATACCCTTGATACAACAGGTAGTTTTGATTGAAAGGTTGAGAAGAATCCGCAGGCAAAACAGCTGCTCGCCTGAACAATATCAAAGGGTTGATCTTTGCGTCTCTCTTTTAATCGTTTTTCCAGGCAGCGGGAAAGGGATAGAAATCGAAATGTTCGTTTGAATCGATAGCGTGTTAAGCGATTTAAAAAAGTGAAGAAAGCGGATCTATTCATCACCTGGTGGATTACTACACCATCATGATGAATTTTATTGTCCTGATCAGACAGTGTAAAGACCTCGACGTGATGACCACTCAAGACCAGATTTTGAGTCACTCGATAAAGATAATTTGCTAATCCGCCATGAAAATCCTTTTCGGTAACGTATTCGGTTGTTAAAATAGCTATGTTCATTCTATTGAGATAACGAATCCATAAGAAAATATTTGAAAATTACCCATTCATGAAATGAGACCTTTGAAAATCTCGCTGGATCACCAATTTTATCATTTTGTCAATTTTTTT
>JACKQG010007793.1_pt1 | contig 10646 bp, 12 predicted proteins | sample 8237621 | NCBI WGS metagenome assembly JACKQG01 (sample SAMN15677084, study PRJNA649215) | marine metagenome | biome: marine; feature: Black Sea; material: saline water; isolation source: suspended particulate matter (SPM) from the Black Sea western gyre | collected 2013-06-09/2013-06-10 | depth... | reverse complement strand
TTCTCCTCATCTGTATGAGGAGGGATTGTAATTTTTATTGAGGGAATTTCAATCGAATTCCCTTCCCTTCTTGATTCCTCAAGAAGGATGATACCGAGGGGCAACCCCTCTTCCCCAGTTTCAGTTTTTTTACACATGAAATAAAAAATAATTAATTGTTCACGATGTACCAACTCCTTCTTAAGATATACCACAGTTCTTTTTTATGCACAACCATCTCCAAGCAGCGGCACCGAAGGTGCCACCGCTTTTTACGTACCCGAGCACGACGTGTCGTGCCTTAAGGTCGTTTATCGTTCACCGTTTCTCCTCCTCCACTCCTCAATCGCCTTATGATCTCCCGAGAGAAGCACTTTCGGTACACGATATGTTTTCCCTTCATAGGTGAACGCTTCCGGACGCGTGTATGTCTCTCCTGATGCCACACGATATTCCTCCGGCGATTCTTCATTTCCGAGGACTCCGGGAATCCTCCGCGCCGTCGCATCAATAAGTGCCATTGCCGGCACCTCCCCGCCAGTGAGAACATACGGTCCCATGGAAATCTCCTCAGCTCGCAACGCTTTTTTCACGCGCGCGTCAATCCCTTCATACCGCCCTGAAATAATCACCACATGATCATATTTCTTCGCCCACTTCTCTGCCATTTCGTTTGAAAATTGCGCACCACGTGGCGACACGATAACCGTTTTCACCTTTTGCTTTTTCCCGCGCGCTTTTTTCACCGCACTCATTATCGGCTCTGCTTCCATCACCATCCCAGGACCACCACCGTACGGCCGATCATCAATCTTCCGCCACTTATCTTTCGTAAAATCCCGCGGATCATAACACGACACGGAAATCTTCTTCTCCTTCTGCGCACGCCCCAAAAGCGCAGCATCCGTATACGCACGCACCACACCAGGAAAAATTGTAATCACATGAAAATGCATAAATTAGTATGGCAGTAATCAGTATATGAGGAGGTCAATAGAGCATAGAAAAAATAAAAGTGGTGCAACCATAAAGAAATGCGCTCCTTTTTACTTCTCCTTCCAATCTTCAATCACCAATTTCACGCCGGAACGGCGAATCGTGAGTTTCTGGCGCTCACGCCAACGTAACTCCCGCGCAATTTCTTTGGGAATGTTGATGTAATAGCTTTCCCGTCCATTTTTCACGATTTTTCGTACATGTTTTTTCATTACCCTATTATACCATGAACATACCATGGTATGTTCATCACTTAACTCAAACAGTAATTATAGTTCTTTCTTATTCCTTCATGTAACGCAAAAAAGCGCCCGTAAGGGCACTTTTTTGTTTTTATGTATCCGAACATTGCCTTGGCAATGTTATAGGATTTTTTATTTGGTGTTTTCTCTTTTTGTTTTTAGCCGAGCGCGATGTGTCGTGCTTTAGGCTTTTCTCTAGTCGCTTTAGTCCTTGAGTGCGTCCATTGCAGCGTCGAGATCTGCTGCTGCTGAAGACGGAGCACTTTCCGTTGCCGGAGCTTCTCCCCCACCGTAGCTACCGGTGTCGCGAAGACCGCCAACAGGCTCTTCAATCTTCAGGTTTACGCGTGCGTCATTCTTCATACCCACAACACGAAGAAGAGTGCGAATTGATTTTGCGGTGTTTCCGCTCTTACCAATCACTTTCCCCATATCTTCACGATCAACATCGAGCATGAGAAGAACGCCCATATCGTCGGTCTTACGATCGACTTTTACAGCGTCTGGCTTGTCAACAATCGCCTTTACAACAAACTCCAAAAAAGCTTGATCTGCTTCCATATATACAATCAAAATTATCAATAATGTACCTTACGGTATACTAAGTATCATATAAGAAAAATTGATCTTTTGCAATCCACAGATACAAATCCAAAAACAGCGCGACCTATCGGTCGCGCTGTTGTGTATTGTAAAAAAATTATTCTGCTTTTGTTTCCTCCTCAGATGGAGTTTCAGAGGCAGGAGTATCTTCTTTCTTTTCTTCATTCTCAGGAGCAGCTTCGGTTTCTTCCTTTGCTTTCTCAGTCAGAGCTTCTTCCGTCTTCTCCTCAACCGGAGACCCCTCCGCGGGAGTGGCTTCCTCTGTTGCTACGGGGGCTTCTGTTTCACCTTCTTTGACCGATGCCGATTCGTCGGCGTTTAGGTCTTCACCTTCCTTCTTAATCGGTGACTTCTTCGGAAGAACATTTACCTTCTTCCCTTTAATGATACCTGCACCAACGAGAATATTATGTACGGTACCGGACGCTTGTGCGCCTTTCCCAATCCATTCTTTAATGCGATCTTCTTTAAGGGTTGGATTATTGAAACGCGGATTATATGAGCCGAGCACTTCAAGTGCTTTACCGCTCTTTGCGGCAAAGCGAGAATCTGTCACCACCACGCGAAAAGACGGGTCATGTTTGCGGCCAACGCGTTGTAAACGTATTTTGAGCATGAGGCATATCCTAGCACGACCCTATACATCTGGCAAGTATCTGCTATACTGCCACCAATGAAACAATCAGAACCCAGAGGAAACAATGCTCCACGTAAAGGCATATCGAAAAAACACCCAGATACACCATCTGATTCACGTCGACATGTGTCCAATGGAAAAAAGGGAGAGAAGGATGCCAGAAAACGCCCAACACGAAACACATCAAGGCGCTCGAAAACAAAGGTGAAAACACAAGAGCTTGAAGGTGTCATCTCCATAACCGGCAAGGGTGTCGGTTACATTCCTCTCTCGGCGGAAAGTACCGAGCGTGTGCGTATTGAGCCGGAACAATTAAATACCGCTTTTCATGGCGATATTGTGCGAGTGCACACCACAGGGAAAAACATGCGCGGTGAATTAAACGGTGTTGTCGATGAGGTGCTTACCCGCACCCGCATGCGCTTTGTGGGCACGGTAGTGAAAGAAGAGTGTGGTGTGTCTGTCGTCCCTGACGATAATCGCATGTATGTGAAAGTGTGCTTGAAGGACGACTCAGCACCCGTTCGTGAGGGCGAGAAAGTGTATGTGCAAATTCATCCGTGGACCGATCCGAAAACCACTCCCGAAGGAAATGTACTTGAGCGTATCGGCATGGCGGGCGACAACGAAACAGAGATGCGCGCCATTGCCTTTGAGCGCGACATCGCTCCTGATTTTCCCGAAGAAGTAGAGCGCGAGGCCACTCTTATCGACCGCGCCATCTCTCAGGAAGAAATTGCAAAGCGACGCGATATGCGCGATATTTTCACTTGCACCATTGATCCGGAAGATGCTAAAGACTTTGATGATGCGCTCTCCTTCCGTGTGGTAAACGAAAAAACCATCGAGGTGGGTGTGCACATTGCTGATGTATCATATTATGTGACCCCTGGTGGCGCTATTGATACTGAAGCAGCAATGCGCGCGACATCGGTGTATTTGGTAGACCGCACCATCCCGATGCTTCCGGAGGTACTTTCCAATGACGTGTGTAGCTTAAATCCGGAAGAAGATAAACTTGCCTTCTCGGCTATTTTTGAAATTGATCGCGCGGCGCTTCGAAAAGGTGTCGTGGATATTACCAAGGAATGGTTTGGGCGCACGGTGATCTATTCCGACAAACGCTTCACCTATGAAGACGCGCAGGTCGTCATTGAAGGAATTGAAAGCGAGCACACCGAAGCACTTACTTCGCTCAATACAGTGTCTGAAGCACTCAGAAAAGAACGATTTGAGAAAGGTGCCATCGCTTTTGAAACACAGGAGGTGAAATTCATCCTTGATGCCGATGGTGTGCCGACCGGCGTAAAGATAAAGGAACGCTTTGCGGCGCATAAGCTGGTGGAAGACTTGATGCTTCTTGCCAATAAACACGTTGCTGAGTATATCGACCGTGCTGATCCGGCAGTAGCTAATTCGTTCGTGTATCGTGTGCATGATGTCCCCAACGAAGACCGTATTGCCGAGCTTGCCGCATTCGTTTCCACTTTGGGTTACGACTTGCCACTTAGCAAGGACAAGGACGGTGAGGGACCGGATTCTCGCGATATCAACACACTTCTCAAGGCAATTGAGGGCTCTGAGGAAGAGCGTGTGATCACCACCGCGGCTATCCGCTCCATGGCAAAGGCAATCTATTCCACCAATAATATCGGACACTACGGACTCGCCTTTGAACACTACACGCACTTCACCTCCCCCATCCGTCGCTATCCCGATCTTATGGTCCACCGCCTCCTTGCTCATGAGCTTGGTGGCACCCGCGCAAGCGAAGAGGAGCTCGCGCGCTACGAAGCAATGACCCGCTACTCCTCCGAACGCGAGGCAAAAGCCGCCGACGCGGAGCGCTCGTCAATAAAATACAAACAAGTGGAATACCTGCAGCACCGCGTGGGTGACGAATTTGAGGGAGTGATTTCCGGTATCACCAATTTTGGCTTCTTTGTACAAGAGAGCGAAACGCTTGCCGACGGACTCGTGCATGTGCGCGATTTGAAAGACGACATGTATGAATACGACCAAAAGCAATACGCGCTCATCGGACAGCGCACCAAAAAACGCTATCGCGTGGGCGACCACGTGCGCGTCCGCCTCGTCCGCGCCGACATCGCCACCCGTTCGCTTGATATGGAAATTGTAGAAGATAGGAGTTAGAAGTTAGGAATTAGAAAATAGGTAATGTTGCTTTGCAGGAGACAACAAAAAGAGCGGGCATACGCCCGCGCTTTTTACCTTATACCCCACCCTCTTGTTATTCCGCACGCTTGCCCCGCTCAGTTTTCCTTTTTCTTGAAAACTGGGGCGCGGGTGATGCGGGATCTTCGCGAGGTTCATCACATTACACCACACTTTTTAGCAAAAAAAGAGGACGGTCCTTTCGAAATAATTTCCACACTCCTTTTGCTGTCATTCCCGCCCCCGAGCGGGAATCTACAGGTCTGCATAACCAACCTGCGTCTGTTCTGGATTCTGAATCGAGTTCAGAATGACGGCATGTTATTTTTTTATGCTCCAGAATCCTCGCACTACAATAGCGAGAAGTCCGGCGATGAAGCTGATAGCCGCAAAAAAGAGGGTACCAAAGGCTATGTCTTTGAAAAACTTAATAATCATCTCCGTGTTTCTTTCAAAGAAATAAAGCACGGCAGCATAGAGAACAAAAACACCGACACCAAATATAACGGAGCCGATGGCAAGCCGTGGGATAAATCGTATGCTCGTGTTCTCTTTTTGGATTGCAATGAGAGCTACACCAACGAGAGCTGCAATGATAAGATCTAAATACGCATTACTGAACAAGAAAAAATATCCGACAATGATTCCCAAAAGAATAACGATGACGTCTGAGTAGATGTGTTTCATAAAAATAATAAAAAGAGGATGAATGATAAAAAAGATGGCGGGGAATCCGCAATCTTATCATTTCATGTTTGTACTATGATGTACGCACATGTACGACAACTTGGGGATCCACCCAACTAACGGTTCCCTGACCATCACCTCCAACACGCTCGTTATCATACACACTTTGACAGGGCATTGTTCTCAAATCATATCTTCCGTCGACTACTGCCCGAAAAGTGCCGATACCACCCGTGTCGAAAGTGTAGTACCCACATGCACTGGCTGTGGTTTGACCTATATACGTCCAGTTTCCACCGCCGGTACTTTTATACACTCTGACAACAGCTTTATCGACAACGCTATCGGGGTTTATTCCTGCGTATGTTACTGTGCCGTAAATACCATACGTACTTGCCCGTGCTTCTACGCCCGTGAGAGAAATACCGAAAAGCAAAGCAAAAATTACCGGAATGAGCGTAATGAATTTTCTTCTTTTCATGATGTTTGTTTCCTTTTATTTTTTGTTTTTGGAAAAAGAAAGAACAAAAACCTCGAAAAGTTTCCGTTAATTATATCAAAGAAAAGTAAATTGAAAGATGTGAATAAGTTATATTCTGTGAGCCGAGCCGGCGCGATGCTCCTGAAGGAACATCGCACCTTTTATGCATATTTCATATTTCGTTTTCCGAATTTCTAATTTCTAGTTTCTAACTTCTAACTCCTACTTCGCGTACGCTTCCGCCTCTTCAAACTTCACCGAGATAAGGCGAGAAACGGCATCGGAACCCATCGTCACGCCGTAGAGCACACCTGCTCGCGACATCGTCTCACGGTTGTGGGTCACCACGATAAGCTGGGAATGCTTTGCGAGGTTTTCAAGCATGTCACCATAGCGACGTGAATTGGCTTCATCGAGTGCAGCATCCGTTTCGTCAAGCACTAAAAATGGCGGCGGATTAATTTGCGACATGGCAAAAATAAGCGCGATGGATGTGAGTGCGCGCTCCCCTCCTGAGAGCATTTGAAGTCCGTGGATTTTCTTTCGCGGCAATTACACCGTGATATCAATCCCCTCATCAGAATCTTCATCCGGCGCTTCTATGTCAATATCAATTTCCTCATCTTTTTTCTTCCGTTTTTCCATTTTCACCAACTTGAGCGCCGCGCTCCCCCCACCAAACATAAGCGCGAAGAAAGTATTAAATTGCTCATTAATCTTCCCAAGCCCATCCTTAAAGGCGGTATCAAGCTCCGCTTCCAAATCAGTTGCAAGTGTGCGGAGTGAAAGTGCTGTTTCCTCCAAATCTTTTAATTGCTGTTCAAAAAATCGGTCGCGCTCCGCGGTTTCTTCATATTCTTTGAGCACATCCTCTCCCCCACCAATACCCGTCTCTTCCAAGCGAATTTTAATACGCTCAATACTGCGACGTCGATCTTCCTGCGTGTCGCGCGGCTCGACGAGCGCTTCTTCTTCATCACAGATAAACGATTCAAAATCCCTGATTGCTCCGCCAATCAAGATCATCCCCTCACGAATCTCTTCTTCAAATGCATTCTTGTCTTTTTCTATATGCGTAAGAGTATCTCCCACGCGTGCCATCTGTGCGGAGACCTCGTTTTTCTCCGCGCGATATGCGTAGAGTTCTGTTTCAGCGGTGCGTGATGCGCTTTTCTTTTCCGCCACCTCGTGTTCATAGGCGGCAAGTGCGTGGCGAGCGGCGTCTTCGTCATTTCCAGCACGTTTATACGAATCATGCGCACTTTTTCGCTCTCCCTCCAATCGCACTTTCTCTTCTTCGGCAGCAGTAATTTCGGCTTCTTTACTCTCATTCACCACCGATGAACGAAAATCTTCAATGCGCTTTTTTACATCCATGAGAATACGCGCAAGTGCGCTAGCATCACTTGTATCTGTAAGCACTTCTTCAAGACCGTCGAGAAAACGCGTTACCGATTCATGACTTACGGGATGATGTGTTTCTTTCTCAGCGCGCGCAATACGCCCCTCGGTGATTGAAAGCATACCTTCAATGCGTCCAAGTTCTTTCCCTGCAATCTCTTTTCCCTCACGAGCTTTTTTCACCGCTTCTTCAAGTGTAAGCCGTTCTGAAACATCATCCTCGTCCTCCCCTTCTTTTTGCGCAACAATACGCGCTTCTGCCTCGAGAATACGCTTTTCAACACTCTCAAGTTTTGCAGAGAGTTCTTTCTTTTTTGTCTTGTGCTCATCTCCAGCATGGTCAAGATACACTAACTCGCGCTTCAAATACTCCGCATACAATCCTCGCAACTGTTCTCGAAGCTCTTGGGATTTCTCCACTTTCTCCACCTGTTTTTTGAGAAAGCGCATATGTGGCGCAATCTCGCGACGCAACATATCCACCTCTTTCATATTCTCTTCCGTTTTCTTGAGCTTCTTTTCGCTCTCGGTAATTTTGAAGTGATAGATTTTTAAGCCGAGTGCATCTTCCACGATACTGCGACGCTCTTTTGCCGATGTATTCAAAATACGGTCCGCCTCACCTTGTGAAATAATATGATGTCCAGAAGCACCCACATGCACACCCGAAAGAATCTCCATGACATCTTTCAAACGCACCGCCGAGCCATTCACAAAATATTCGTTTGTGCCGTCACGCGAGACCACGCGCTTCAATTTCACTTCATCAAAATCCACATCAAACACGCGCTCTCGATTATCAAAGACAATCTCCACACTCGCTCGCCCCGAACGCGGCGCACCCTGCGACCCGCTCCAAATCAAATCCTCTCCGCGTTTACTCCGAAGCGATTTCATAGATTGCTCGCCCAAGACAAAACGAAGTGCCTCCGTCACATTTGATTTTCCTGAGCCATTTGGGCCCACAATACAAGAAATAGGCGCGGAGAATTCAAGTTCACTTTTCTTCGCAAACGACTTAAACCCCTGCACCTCAATCGATTTCAGCATGTTCTGTATTATATCAAAAAACGACTGCACTGGCAGTCGTTTTACCTTATGTATCTTCCCTCCACTCCTTCGCATCCAAGGCATTTCCTGCTGCTTCTTGTTCGGCGTCTTGTTTGGAGCGGCCATTTCCTTTTGCTACGAGCTCCTCGCCGAGATAGACTCCGACGGTAAATTGTTTGTCGTGGTCGGGACCAATTTCTTTCGTCACTTTATACGACGGCGTAATATTCACTTTATCTTGCGCACGCTCTTGGAAATAGCTCTTGGCATCCTGCCAGAGACGCTTTTTGATAATATCGGTAATTGTTGGGATCAAATGAGCATTGATGAATTGATCAGCTGCTTCATATCCTTGATCAAGATAGATCGCGCCAATCACCGCTTCAAACGTGTTGGCAAGAATATATTGTCGTGCTTTTTCCGTCCCACGCGCTTCTCCACGAGAAAGCTGTAAGCATTCATCCATGCCAAGTTTTTTTGCGGCATCGGAAATACTAATGGTATTTACAAGCGCCGCACGATAAGCGGTAAGCTCACCTTCCGCCTTCTCCGGATATGCTCGGTAGAGGTAATCGGTTACCGAAAGTTCAAGGACAGCATCACCCAAAAACTCCAAGCGTTCATTGTGCCCATACCCAAGATTAGGATGTTCATTAAGATATGATCGGTGGGTAAACGCCTGACGAATCAGCTGTGTGTCAGAGGTGGCGACACGCGCCCGCTTAAGAAAAGATGTAAGATTTGATTCTTCCATAGAAATGTTTAGATTCCCGTTCAAGCCGGGAATGACAATATATTGCGTCCGATACAATACGTGCTTAAAATCACACGACCACTGTCATTCCCGCCTCCGAGCGGGAATCTCGCTAAATACTCTTTCAAAATCCAAACAGTACTGGAAATATTACCGCTCCAACAAAATCTCCACGCCTTTTGTGATAATAGGAACGATGTCGTCATACATTGTGAGGTCGGCAACATCCTCAAGTGGGAACCATGCCGCATCTTCAATACCGCCTGATTCACCTGCACGGAGCGTGCCATATTTGGCTTCTACGAGATAATATTTCACTTGCTTACGGATTTTCCCACCGTCATCAGTATTTGCCAGATATTCATTTTCACCAAGAAGGTCGTTCACCTCGTTGACCTCGGCACCCATTTCATCCGGCACCTTCCTTCGCACCGCCTGCTCGTCGTTTTCATCATCCTTAAGATGCCCCTTCACCATTGTCCATTTTCCGAAGACATCCTTAATAAGCCCTATGCGAAGACCTTCATCGGTCCTCGCATACACAACTGCGCCAACAAGACGATCAATCGGGAGCGTACTGCGATCAATGGGCTGTTTTTTCTGCGATTTCTGATCCTTGCCCGGCTCACCCATTTCTCGGTACACAGCACCGAGGACGCCGTTTACAAATCGGCTACTGGTATCCCCGCCAAATGTCTTGGCAAGTTCAATGGCTTCATTGATAGCCACTTTTGGTGGCACATCGGCGTGATTACCGAAAAGAAGCTCGTAGAGCCCAATGCGGAGCACGGTTCTGTTGAGCGTTGCGATTTTATCAATCGGCCATTCCGGCGCGGCAACCGTGATGATTTCGTCGAGTTTGGCACGTTTTTTCACCACACCTTCGGCGAGGGTACGCATAAAGGGCGTATATGTCTCCCCAGGTGCGAATTCTTTTGCAGTGCGATGCACAATCTCCGTGATATCGGCGGTATAACCACCAAAATCCCACTCAAAGAGTGATTGCATCACGATACTTCTGCACAAGTGTCTATTTGCCATTCTTCAAAGAGCTAATGATAATCTGAGAAATCGTATGATTTCCAAGAACAGAAACGGCGACGGATGTTTCAAGGAATAGAGCTTTACAGCAAATACTTGAAACAACAAACGGCACCGTTTCGGTTCCGTTTGTATTATACACTATTTCGCTGGTGTTTTCTTGTTCACTACTTTTTTTGCTGTGGATTTCTGTGTTGCCGGCTTCTTAATTCCTGAAACAGTCGCCTTGTTTTCCACCTTCTCTTCTTTACGCGCTTTTGTTTCAGCTTCTTTCATATCAAGCCCCATAGACTTTGCTTTATCTTTCGCTCGTTCAATCTTGCGTTCTTTTTGTGCGACAACATCAATCACCTCACGACCGCGATACGTGCCACATTCGCCACACATACGGTGACGCAAATGTGCTGCACCGCAATTTCCACACGTCGAAAGTCGCGGTGTGGAAAGCGCGTGATGAGAACGACGATTCTTTGTATGGGAGCGCGTATGGCGCATGCGTACTGACATAGTGGTGAGTACTATATCAGAGCATGAGAAAAATGCAAGGGCGGGTGGCGGCTCAAAGCCGCCACCCGCCCTTGCCTTTTTCTCACCGCCCCC
>JACKQG010007792.1_pt1 | contig 10648 bp, 11 predicted proteins | sample 8237621 | NCBI WGS metagenome assembly JACKQG01 (sample SAMN15677084, study PRJNA649215) | marine metagenome | biome: marine; feature: Black Sea; material: saline water; isolation source: suspended particulate matter (SPM) from the Black Sea western gyre | collected 2013-06-09/2013-06-10 | depth... | reverse complement strand
CCTCAAAAATACCTATGATTTGGGGTTATTATGCCCTATTTCTTGCTCTCAATATATAGCTAAGAAAATAATTAGCCTGGGATTTCACGCGACAGGCGAATTACACAATTTGATTGGATAGAGGAGGCACGAGAGTTTCAAACCAACGACGAGATTGGACCGTCACCCCCGTGTTTTAGACATACTTTGTTAAATTGGTTAAATATACCATGAATACACAAAACCTAACCAAAACTATAGAGGTTCGCGGTCATACCGAGGCAAAGTCATACCATATTCCCGTAAGTTTATGTACCATATATACACAAAACCATAGAGGTCCGCGGCCATACCGAGGCAAAGTCATATATCACGAAAATTTGTTCAATTTATAGGTGGGTTTGGGCGAAGTTTTGGAAATTCGTGGAATTGGGGGGATAATTTTCTATTCAAATATTAAGGTTTATGGATCTTCATGCTTACGAATGGATCGTCGGACTCGGTGGTCTTCTCGCAGTTACAACTGCATATGGTATCGGTGCTAATGATGTCGCCAACGCTTTTGCATCTTCAGTCGGATCAGGTGCTCTTTCAATAAAACAGGCTGTCATGCTTGCCGGTATTTTTGAATTCTCAGGCGCACTACTCATGGGTAGTCATGTCACAGATACAATAAGAAAAGGTATAGCGGATTACTCGTGTTTCGAAGATGATCCAGCTATACTCATGTATGGGTGTATGTGTGTTCTCGCAGCCATGTCTGTGTGGTTAATTACTGCATCATACTTAGAAATGCCTGTAAGTACAACACATAGTTGTGTTGGTGGTATGATTGGAATGACCATGGTATCACGAGGTGCGAAATGCGTTACATGGTCTAAAGAAACGGATCAGTTTCCTTACGTTAAAGGTGTTTCCGCTATAGTCATATCTTGGCTTTTATCACCAATTGTTTCCGGTATTTTTGCATCATTCTTTTTTTATATTTTAAGACTTAGCGTTCTTCGGTCAGAAAATTCGTTTACACGAAGTAGATATGCTTTCCCTTTCTTATTGGGATCGACCGTTTGTATTAATGTATTTTTTATAGTGTATAAAGGTGCCAAGTTTTTAAAACTTAATGAAACACCAATTGAAATTGCATTTGCGTATGCATTTGGTTTAGGTGGAGGTGTTGGTTTATTATCATTAACGATTGTTCCATATTTACATAAACTCGCGGAACAAAAATTTATAGACGAAATGGAAGATAATGAAAAAATGGAAATACCATTAGACAATAAACCAGATTGTCCTCCACGAGGGGATGAAAAAATACACGTACGTATTTATAATTACATTAAAAATTCTATGAATATAGATAATAATGAAATTATTGAAAGTGACGAAACTGTTATGAGTATACACGAAAATGCTGAAAAATTCGATCCAAAAACTGAAATATCCATGCGGTATCTACAAATCATAACGGCGTGTTGTGATGCGTTTGCACACGGTGCAAATGACGTTGCCAACTCAATCGCACCATTCGGGGCTATATGGGCCATATATGAATCGGGTGAAGTGTCGAGTAAGAAAAACGATCTTGGTAATAATGCATACTGGATACTTTCTTTAGGTGCTTTTGGTATTGTTATTGGTTTAGCGACGTACGGGTACAAAATCCTACATGCACTTGGTACAAAACTTACTAAAATTACACCAAGTCGGGGAACGTGTATTGAACTTGGAAGTGCATGTGTCGTTATTATGGGAAGTAGACTTGGATGGCCTCTTTCGACCACACATTGTCAGGTAGGTGCAACGGTCGGTGTTGGATTATTAGAAGGTAAAAAGGGTATAAATTACAAAATTCTAAGAAAAACGGTTTTAGGGTGGGTTATAACACTCGTTGTTGTTGGTGGAGGAACCGCTTTATTGTTTGTACAAGGTGCATACGCACCAATGGCACATTACCCGTCATACATTAAAAATTAATTCACTTTTTCCTCTTCTTCGTCAAGCATTTTACGTAGTTTTTCCTCTATAGATATATCACCATCATCCTGAGATTCCTCAAATTCCGAATCGGGCATATCAGGATCAAATATATCACCATGTGTTTCACATAATTCACACGTTTCAGTTGGTAATTCACCGGGTTTGTGATTGTGTACGGGAACCTCTTTCTTTTTCTTCTTTAGAATCGGACGTTTTTTCTTTGGTTCAACGGGTGGTTTATTGTTCATTTTCGTATGTAATGTACAATACGTTTCACCGGGTACACATGGTTTAGTACACTTGTGTCCCTTAGCCGTCATTGCCGAACACTCGATTTTTGGTTCTTTAGGAACTTTACTCGATTTCTTCGTGATTGGTTTTGGTTTTTCCAAGTGTTCGATCTTATCACGTAAAAGTGTATTTGTTTCGATAACCGAATCCATCTTTTCACGAAGACATTTATTCTCTTCTTCGATTTTTGTAACCTTTTCAACAAGTGTTTGTAATAACTTATTGTTGGAAAGGACGCTGTTGTTTATTTTGTCAATGTGGTCGTTCGAATCACGAATGAGACCGGTAAGAATATTTTCAATAGAATCCGACATTTGGTTTTTATATTTTTAGACTATTTTTATTTCACTTAGGTTTTGTTTATTTATTGTGTACACCCAGAATTTAAAGTTTTTCCATTGACACACCCCGTGAAATGATGAGAATCACCGGTCAAAGAACCTTTTGTTGAAAGATCAGCTTTTTTATAAGCATAACACGTATTTTGGTACTGGTTACTACTGTGTGCGGGTGTTCTATACCCCCAAACTTCGTGACCTTTACTTTTCACGTATTCTTTACATTCTTTTGCACTCATTTTTGTTACCCCGTCATGTTCGTTTGTATAACTAGTAGTATCATTGCCAGGGTTTATGTATCCAAGTTTGGAATTTTCAGGTTGTGTTGTATCACAACTCGCGTTTCTTCCTTCTCCAATACCGTAACTAAAATAGTGATTCCTTAAAGATTCTCCGTTGTTACCAAAAGCAGTTTGTAAATCTGGATATCTGTCTCGGTAACACATTGAATCGATTTTCTTTTGGTAATATTGGTCACCATCCCAGTTAGTTCCACCATTCTCTGTAGTATTAGACCATCTATCGGCATTTTGATTATTATTAGATGCCACACCTGAAATACGCGCTTCGTAGTTTTTAGTCCAACAGTTTTTATTTGAATGATTATATGTAAAACCGGCACACATCAAATCCTTATCACATTCATCCGCACATAGTCCAAAGCTCTTACCGTCGTGTTTTTTTATATCGAACCCCCACAAGTCCCCTGCGTGTGTTTTATGATAATTAGAATAAGTTCCAAAAAATTGGTTTGAACGGCTCATAACTTCCGTGCCTTCCTTAGATATAACGTGTAACCCACCAAAATCTGAAACCATAAATGTAAAGGGTGGTTTTAATCCTTGTTTCGTAGAAAATGTGTGTCCACCCGAACTCTTAACAAGTTCATCACCACTTTTCTTAAACGCAATATTACCGTTCTCACTCAGTGTTAAATTGAAACTCCCATTCGAACTTGCATATGCGGAAACGGTGTTTTTCGAATCATTTTCTTTATACACGACAAAGTTTCCGTCACCTTTTTGATACACGGCTCGCCATTCACCGTTTGGTGATTTCCATATTTTATCAGATGGGTTTAATGCTTTATCACCACTACGCATGATTGTATTTGCACCCATCAAATCACACTGTGCAAACCTAAAATCGTCTTTGTCAAGATTACCCACTGGTTTCCACGCTTGTTTATTATGTACCCAAACATGACCGTCGGTGTTTGTAAGCATTTTTTTATTTTTATATTTTGCTAATTTGAACGTATCTTTACCACCGAACTTAAGAAACGTACCGTCATCAAACTTAAATTTAATAGTACCATTACTATTTTGATTCACATTAAACCATTGACCTGGTGCGTGCGAAATTTGGTAATACGTTTTCTTTACAGATTTTGTAAGTTTAAACGTTTCACTACTAATGGTAACTTTTACATCGAGATCACCAAATGGTCCCGCGAGTGTATAACTGAAATCGTCATCGGAAATATCAAGTTCTGCGGTTGCCAATAAATTATCTGGGCTGACTTCGTTATAATACGCTTTAATTATGTTTGTACCTTTAACATCGACACCCGATGTAACGTCAACGCCTTTAAATGTAACAGAACCAGTACCGTAATCTGCTAACGCCGATTCTTCTGTAACTTCCTGGTCGGCTTGGATTTTTGTTGTACCCACGTACCTCGTAAATATAAGTTTGTTTACAGAGTCAAACCCACTACCGTTTGTCCATGATAATGTAAGATCGATAAATTTACTCGAATCATCACCTTCCGCATATTCTATCGCGTACCCTTCCTGGGTACCATTATCTTCACCCTCCTGTGGGTTGATTGTTTTCTTAGCATTTGCGTCGAATGTAAGTTCGGGTTTGTCTGACGTTTCGTCACCATCACTTTTTTTAGTATTAAAGTAAACGGCCAAAGATATACCGACAATGATTACAACTAATAAAGCAAATAGTCCGAGTATAGCAACTGATTTTGCCATCTCGGTGTTTCTTTTATTAGTGGTGTATATTTTTTTTTGAATATTAATTATCATCTAACTGGTCCTTCATATGTACCACCACGTTCTGGTACATCGATCGCAGTCGTACACCCCGTTCGTGCATTTTTTAATGGATTAGTACACCCAGTTTCATGACGCGCAGGGTTGGTTTCGTAATTCACGTTCCCTCTCAAATTATTTACGTTAAATAACTTAACTGGTGCACATGTATGTGTCCATCCATCGGTATCACTTCTATATGATCTATAAACAAATGCGTTTGTTCCGTCAAACTCATTTGCGCGTGTTCGACACTGTTCAGCTCCGAAGTGTTCTTCTTTTATTTGGTCTCCACTTGGTTGTATTATATCATGTTGATTGTTTTTATGAATATACCCTTCCAAAGGTAAACTTGGAATATAGTATATTTTCCATGTATCGTAACCACCCAGTTTCGTATGTTCGGGACCCTTATATGATGTAGACGCAGTCGAATCAGATTTTTGACCCGTTATTACACCCGCACCTTTTACTCTCTTATGATTACTTTGTATATCACACGCCCCGTCGGGTAAGTATACATAGTTTGTACCATATGTAGAGTGGACACCAAACAATTCGTAATGGTGTCCATTATTACCGTCGGATAATGTAAATGCAACCCATTTGTACCCCCAATCTTTAGCGTGTCGCCCACCTTGAAGTTTAATCCGCCCACTTTCGTTCGATTTCTTATACCAATTTTCGTGAATATTTGCTAAACCACGATGTTTAAACGCGTTCGCTGGGTCGGTCCAAGAATACCATTTAGGGGCACCACCACCTGTCATTGCAATACTAATCGGTTTTGCGCGGAAGACATAGTGTATGACTCGACCATCTTTTTTCACAATCGCAACAGTTGCATTATCACCAACAACAACTCTATATGGACCATTACCGGTACCCCATTCCCACGTATCACTCCTGTACCCCCAATCATCCTCAGACCCCTTTACTTTCATAAGAAAGTTACCGTCACCTTGTATTCTAGCTGTATCACACGGTTTATTAAAAGGTCTTGGTCCCTTTGCCGATGCCCAGACATCGTTTTTCTGTGTGTGATCATAAATGTGTAAAGATATCATGTTAGGGTGCTGTTTAAACGTAAACTTCCCACCGGGTGATAGATATTCCGCACCAGAACCCATTTTACCTTCATTCTGATCCGAACGAAGAGCGGTACGTACAGGTTCTAAATGGAACAGTGCGCGTGCATACTCGTCTTTATTCATTTCGTTTAATTTTTTAAACTTTGGTTTATGATTAATAAATTTACCACCGAAATCAATATCATCTTTTGTTAATACTTTTCTTACCAAAACTTCTTTCCTGTTATTGTCTGGGTGTCCCAACATGTACCCATCCTTATACTTTTTAAGTCTATACGCATCAGTATTATCCCATAATTTGTCGGCATTACCAGTAATTAAATTAGTAAACTGAACTTTACCACCATCCAAATTTTTCATTTTAAAACATAGGTGAAACTCCTCGATTAAATAGAGCGTTTCCTTACCTAATATTTCAAATTTAAACGAATCACTCGCGATTGTAATTGGAATGGCAACTTCCTGGACTTCAGTTAAATTGAGGGTTGTATCAATATCACTTTGTTCGATTTTGATCTGGTCACCCGTATCCACTAAAAACGTATCGTCACTTACACTATTATACCAAACAGATACCTTATTCACACCAACGACACTTTTACTCGAATCTGTTAATTCCGTACCTTTAAATGTTATTTGACCGTTACTATTATTTTCGAGCCCTGATCCTGAATCATAAACTATATCCGCCTGAACTTTGTTACCCCCAATTTCACGTCTAAAAATAAGTTTTGATACTGCATCAAAACCCATACCCGTCGTCCATGTTATTTTCAAATCAATACTTTCGTTACCCGAAACGTCACCCGTAGAATATTCAATTTTGTACCCTTCTGATGTATCTACAGACGCGTCTTCGTCGGTACCATCACCACGTGGGTTGAGATTTTTAGATGCAGCATCTAGTGTAATTTCGGGTTTGTCTGACGTTTCTCCATCGCCACTTTTTTTAGTATTAAAGTAAACGGCCAAAGATATACCGACAATGATTACAACTAATAAAGCAAATAGTCCGAGTATAGCAACTGATTTTGCCATCTCGGGGTTTCTTTTATTAGTGGTATATATTTTTTTTGAATATCTAATATTTATATTTTTCCAATTTTAAACTTTTCCCAACCCCCTATACCACCTCGATTACATTTGATGGTATTACCTTCATCTGCACAATATTTATTATGTCGACCCCCTTTAATATAAAGTTGTTCACCCGTGGTAAATTGTTTCATTGGGTCTACTTTCTTTATAACCACTCCACTAACTTTACCAACCCTCAAACTACGTTTACCATTGAGGTACTGGTACACCTCATCAAGTTTAGCCGCGGTACATTCAACGCTACCTGGATATTTATTCCAAGATCCCCATGTACTCTTATCTTTACGTCCTACACTGCCTGGGTCAGAACATATACGTCCACACCCTGGAACGTCTTGGTGAACTGCATTTGCGTGACCACACCATCCATCAGCAGTACCAAGAGAAATTTGGTTTGGTATACTAAATATAGTTGATTTACCGTTCTTTATATCGTACGTATATACGACGGGTCTAGGATCCGCGTTATTACCCCTATTAGACGTTTCTGTAATTTTCGTAACCCCGTTCTCTTTTATTATCCAACCGGGTGCATATCGAGGTCGTGTATATACTATATCTATTTTATCAACCTTTTTATTGGATACAATGGTAAATATCTTATCACCTACATTGTGGCCGTTAGAATTCCATGCCGCGTAATTTTCTGTACCACTTCCAACACTAAACATATTATCGGGTTTATTGTTTCTATTAGGATTTTTGTGTATAGTCGTTTGTGCCTTTGTCGCTAAAACACCATCGAGTTTTATATATTCAACGTGTATTCCTAAAGAAGCATTCTTTTTGTTCATGATAAGTTCGTATGTAAAAGTGGGTTGAGCTGGAGGTGGAGGTGGAGGTGGAGGTGGAGGTGGAGCTGAAGGTGGAGGTGGAGGTGGAGGTGGAGGTGGAGGTGGAGGTATATCAATTTCTTCGAGATTACTCGTATCTAATGCCATCCCAAAATCGTCTTCTGTAAACGTCACAGTTTTCGTATACAATTTAGTATCAGGTTTAATATCGTTATAGTATAATTCGAGTGTATTATCGCCTATAATCCTTTCATCAAACTCCTTATTGTTTACTATGTTCATGGTCACATCCGTAAAGTCTTTAAGGTTACCCGCATCACTATTTTCGTACGAGTGAATTACACTCCCTGAAGAATCTTTCAGGGTAACGACCCATTTCGTAACAACCCCTTCGATACTCGATTTATTCGCCCACGAAAGTTTAAGGCCCTCGAGTGTATACTCTTCACTCTTGCTGGGTTTTATACTATAAATCAAAAATATGATAAATAGAATGATAGCTAATACGAGTATCATTTTATATATCACGAGATATTATTTTTAAATTAGTTTAAGCTTCTTTCATTTCAATTTCTGGTCCGACGAGACTCGCATTCGAATTCGAGCTTTTAGATCTATTGACCATTACACCTATGAATATGGCCATAAAGAGGGCGAGCACTGATAACATTCCAATTCCTTGGTAATCCATTTTTTTATATATTATAGTAATATATAAAAAATGCGGCAGTTTACCACCGTCCTGATGGAAGCACTCTTCATAGGTCTCATGTTACAAGTTTTAGTTATGGGTATTACAAAATATATCTATAAAGGTACAGGTGTTCTAATTATTTCAGGGGCGTTAATACATTTATTGTTTGAGTACTCACCTTTCGGCAACATTAACGAAAAGTGGTGTAAAATGATATTTGATTAAAAGTTTATAAGTTCATCTATTATAGCTGTTTTATCGTATTCGAGTTCCTTCAATGTCTCGGATAATTCTTCGTGTTGTCTATCAATATCATCGTTATAATCTTCCAGGTAATCCTTGAAGAACATACGTACATTACCAACGTCGTGTCCTGAATCTAAAAGTGAACCAACCGTATATCGAGGTAATCGAATGCCAAGTTCCCGCGCGCGTCGTTTCACAGCTTCTTGGCGAACAAAGTTCGTCACGTTTCTTCTATGTTTTAGTTTTTCCACTTTTTTTAACGTTTCGTGGATTAGTCTATTTACTTCCATAAGTTCATCTTCGAGTTCGTAATCACGTAACGGTTCCGGAATAGGTGGTGGTGTTCGTATAGCCGGTAAATCCACGTGTATAAAATCCCCTTCGTCTCCATATGGTGGCGGTACCGTATCGTATATCGTAAGATCATCAAGATTATCCCCGAATGGTGGGAGACGAGGCATCGGGGAAAAGGGTATGGGTATATCAACACGACGAATTCTAAATTCTTCTTCTTCACTTTCAGAATCCGTTTCGTATTTGATATAATCGTGAATCTTTTTTATCGAATCACACATTTTAAGATAATCACCTTCAGAAATTATCTTAGAATTGAGGTCGAGGGTTTGCATTAACGCGGTAAGAGCGTCCATTTTTAATATATTAATTTTTTATTTTGTTTCATTACAACTTAGGTTTGTTATTTTTCTTAAAAGTAAAAGGGCTTCTACGGCTTCACCAATTTCACGGTGTTTTACACAAAATCCGTTTTTTCCTTGGCGACAAAGACAGTTTTCGTATACACAGTTTGGACGCATTTTTCTTGATTATTTTTTATAATCTCGTACTTAGGTTCTTATTTCACCTTCTTCCAGTTCAGATTCAGATTCCGAATTGTATTCACTCTCATTATCCAAATCGTCGATGTTTTCCGGTAAATGATCGTATAATCGTTCGTAATCGATTTGGTATGTAATTTCGTAATCATCAAGGAAATCACGTAAAGAAATCCTATCGTTAACACAGTGTTGATCATCTAAATACGATTTCCAAAACGAACGGTTCTTTTTTGTAATTTTACTTGGGAAAATTTCGACAGTAAACTCTTCGTCTTGTTTATACCCACATTCTTTAAGGATTTCTTCCTCACTTTCAATGTACATATCAAAAAAGTGTTCCAAAATACCGATATCTTTGGGTTCATAATAAAATTCAATAAAATGGGCTTGACCGTACGAGGTTTCTAATTTTCTATTAGAAATACCAATATACGCAATATACTTATACGTACTTTTAGGAATGAGGTGTGCAGGATACCCAAAATCAGCGCGTAAACCGTATACTTTACATTTTTCACCGGCTAATTCAGAAAAGAGATCATTCACGTCAAAAAGTTCAACAATCGTGGTACAGTTTTTAAGGAGTTCGTAAGTAAGGCTCATCGTATTATATTACACATTAGTTGCTAAGTTTTAAGTCCATATTTTCATGGAACGAGTTATAGAGTTCCGTCCAGTCAACACTTCCGTGAAGGTTATTTTTTTCAACAAATTGTAATAAAGTTTTTTGACAGTTAAATTCTTTTTTAAAGTAATTCATCCAGAACTCGACCCACTCTTCCGGGACGTGTCGTGGAGCAATCATAGTACCCAATTTATCTTTTGATAACATCCGTAACGATGGTTCAATAATACCCATTCGACTACCATCTTCATATTTCTCTTCATACATAAAGTCCACTAAGTGAAGTTTATCGTTGAATGCAGATATACCAATATACGCAATATGATCAAGTTCTTTGGGGTTACACTCAATTGGAAAATTGTGTTTCGGTTTAACACCATATACTTGAGAAGGTGTACCAGTTGAAAATTGATCGGTTCGGAAACTCGAAAGAACACCGTCAAGTTTGTCAAGTCTTTCAAGACTGACAGATTGTTTTGTAAGTTCGTAAATGAGAGAAGACATTTTTTATTATACTTATTACAGCTGGTCTATAGCAGTTAGGTCTTCGCTGTACATCAAGATGGCCTCGGCCACAGTTTGATAAAAGGCCATGTTATACGGAAAAAACACAAAGAAAGAGGCGCCC
>JACKQG010007790.1_pt1 | contig 10649 bp, 16 predicted proteins | sample 8237621 | NCBI WGS metagenome assembly JACKQG01 (sample SAMN15677084, study PRJNA649215) | marine metagenome | biome: marine; feature: Black Sea; material: saline water; isolation source: suspended particulate matter (SPM) from the Black Sea western gyre | collected 2013-06-09/2013-06-10 | depth... | reverse complement strand
GGGATACAAGGATTTGCAATCCTCTGCGTAACCATTCCGCCACGTTGCCAACTAGCTCAACCTAGCTCAAGTGTTTAGCTATTACTTGTCTTTATATACTTACATATTATTTCTACAAGTATGAAAGTTGATAATAAAAGTAATGAAAGTGACCCACGAGTGACCCATAGAAATGTTCTTTGGATTGACTTCAAAGATAAGGCCATTGAGAAATTGTATATCAAGAGTGGAAACAGAATTACTGTTAAATTTAACAATGTAAGAGTTCCATATTTGAATGGTTTGGTCTTACGATATTCTCCCTTAACACAAAAGAAGAAGTTTTATTTAAGATATAAATATAAAGGCAAATCTCTCTGGTTAAAACTTAATGAGTTTATCTTTGGACACTACGGAACACTTGAAGTCTCCGAAGAACTTCTGGGGCTATATAAAAAATACTACAAAGACGAACATTGGCGACACGATCCTCAAGAACAATTAATCACTCAACGAGAATTAGAACAAAGCCAGGAGTTGTCAGTTAGAGAAGTTATTAAAAGATTGGTTCCACAATTTCCGAGAAAGAAAAAACTAGGAAAGTTGGCCATGTCTTCACAAAGGACCTACGCAAGATTTTTAATGGGTTATCACAAAAGATATGAACAATTAATATTTGATGAAGACGAAAAAGGTTATGGAACTATAAAACTTAAAAATGGTTTGGATTGGAAATCCTTTTGGGACAAATATCCCCCAGAAAATAAAGACCCAAAAAATAGTAAAGAAGAAATTTCTATTTATGACACTAATAATATTGGTCCTTCTATTATAGATCATTTAACAAAAGGTGTGGTTGCAAAATACCTGGAATGTCGAGAGAGACCACCAGGGACAAAAGAGAACATATTAGACGCCCTTCAATGCTTGTATAGCTATGCAGAAAATAAACTTAAATGTTTTGGAGATAAAACTCCTCCAGTTAATCCAACACAGAATATTGAAATACTTAAAAGTGATGAAAGTAAATATAAAGGATCTAAATGGAATGAGATTAGCTTTGACGACCAGCAGATACACCAGGTTGATATAGGCCTAATAAAACTTGCAAGAAAAAGACCCTTTGAGAGCGAGGCTTTAATGCTTAACGCTTGTACTCCTATTAGAACAGACCATTTACTAAAACTTAAAAAATCAGATCTAAAAGATGGATATATTTTATTTAGGAAAGAGATACAAAAAGGAAGGTCTCTCGGCAAAGTTGAAGATGAGAAGATTTATTATACACCAGAAATCACCAGAGCTTTAGACAGGCTTCATAGACAATATAAAAGAAGAGGCCATGAAAAATACAGGTTTATACCCTGGTTGTTTCCTTCAAGTAGAATTGATTGGGGAGATCCTAGTAAATATAAATCAAATGACACTAGAAGAAAAAGCTTGAGTGGAGCTTGGAGAGAACTAAGAAAATTAATTAAATTTGAAGGAAGTATCAAGACCTTGAGAAAAACGTATTTTACTCAAGAGGTAGAACTGGAAAAATCTAAAGGTAAAACCACAGATGAGGCTATTGAGGTTGTTTCTAAAAATTCTCATAGAAGCCCAAAGATGATTAAGACCAGATACAATAAAGATCCTGAGACTGTGAAGATGAGAAAAGCACAACAACTGTCTCAAGTGCTTGAGTTTAAAAGAAAGCAACATTGACATTTACTCTGTTGAATTGTACGGATAATTAATGTCCTTTAGCACGAAAGAAATAAATAAATTAATTGATTACTTGGAGAAGCGACAGATTTCACCTGGAGACGCAATAGATATAATCCATGCAAGTACACCTGAAGGCAAAGAAGGAAACAAAAAGTTTAACTGGAAAATGCTTCGGTTCACCATGTATTTATGGAAGAGGGTGGAACAAGACAAGAAGGGCAACTTAGAGAGCAAAACTAATACGGCAAAAGAAGTGGTCAACAGTAAGAACTATAAAGATATGTATAAAGCTTTTAGTAATACGAGACTAGACCCAGGTAAAGAGGCCAAAAATCTATTTAAGTTAGTTACAGATCCTAGACAAAAGCATTTATTTAAGTCTAGATTTTTTGTGTATCAGGGGCCAAACAAGAAAACCATACCTCAAGACCATATTGACTATTTAATGCAATTTCCCAAATAAGCCGAAAAAACAACGGAAAATGTCCGTTGACATTTCGGAACAAATAACTATATTCAAGGTATGGATCTACTTATTTTTAAGTTTGATAAACCTTGGTATAGACAAACAGAGCTATTAGAGAAGCTTTCTATGTCTAATGCTTGTCTAAAAAGATATATGTCAGAACAACTGAAGGGTGGAGGAACACTCTCAGATATGGGATATCTAAAGTTTGAAGGCTTTAAAGAAGCATGTTGGTGTCCCAACAAATTCTGCGCTTGGTTGATCGAAAATAAATTAGAGAAAGAACCTGAATATAACTATGACAAATTGGAGCAACAGAAACTCCGAATGGGCATAGTTAATTTTAACAATAAACAACAAAAGAAAGCGAGCATATAAAATGACTAATGAAATACTAAAAACAATCCATGGCACAGCAGATTTTTGTTACATAACAACTCCTGACGTGGGCTTTGGATCAAATCAGTACAAGGTCACACTGAGGGTCACAAAAGCTGACGCCTCAGAACACAAAAAAGCACTACAAGAGATAATCTCAAAGGAAGTTGCTGAACAACATAAATTAACACCTAATCAGACAACACCATTGAAGAGAGCTGGTCTTCCATACAAAGAAGATGGTGAATATGTTGTCTTCAAGTTCCATAGTAAATTCAAACCCAAAATATGGACTAAGGACCAGAAAGAATTATCTGATGATGTTTCGGTTTGGAAGGGGTCAAGTATGTGGATCAATTACAAGGGCCAAGGTTACAACAAAAGTGTTGGCCTGGGTGTAACTCTTTACATGCAATCAGTTCAAATTGATGAGCTTATTCAAGGCTCAGAGGGGGCTAATGGATCTTGTCCGTTTCCTCAAAGACCAGAGGAGGCAACAGTATGAGTATAAAACCAGAAAAAATAAAACCAGGTTTGCATGTATGTATTGACTTTAAAGGCAACGGATATTTTATTGAGAGAGGAAAAGTAATAAGAAAACTCCGTAAGAATTGGCCAATACACATACCCGATAGAGATTTGAATTCTATCGGTGGTGTTAATGGTCAATATTCCATTCCACCTAATAGACTAATGTTAGATCTTACATTTACCAAAGACGGAAGAGCTTTAATGGCCAACAGAGAAGATCATAATTATATGTGGAGTAAAGAACACATAGATTATTGCAAGTCTTATGACCATGAGGAAAAAAAAGAACCAGTAAAAACTTGCAGTATTTGTAAAAAGAAGTTTGTAGGCCTTGGAAATAATCCTCAACCAGTAAAAAATTTGTCTGTTGATGATAGATGTTGTGATGACTGTAACAAAGCAGTTGTTATACCCAGAAGGTTTAGGGAAGTTGATAAAGAGATAAATTAATGACAATAAAAACAGATCATTACCTAAAGGAGGAAAAATGACCGTAGAAAAAAGCATAAGATATGAGGAAGGAGTGAGAAAAGCTAATTTTGTCGCTCAGATGAGAGCAAGATGGGAAAAAGCAAAAAGAGAAGGAAAGTTTAAAGGAGACTTAGAAGAATTTATTTTAAAAGAAAAGATTAGAGATATTGGGTTTTCTAAAGGTGGTAAAGCCAATGGCTCCACTACGTTTACGTCTAGCGACTGGGACGAGATCCTTCGTGAATGGGAAATAAAAAAAATGGAGTTAGATGAAGATTATCTTCCTAATATAATAGATCCAGAAGAGGTAAAACTATTAAAAAGAAAACCTAAATTAGTTGCTTATAAATATGGTGCAACTTCACAACAAGAAGAAGATCTCATTGGTAGTCATGTTGATGATTGGACCAATGAAATCTCAAAAGGTGAACTAGATCCATCGGTAAATTTTATGCAATACCTGGACATGATCTTAGGTAGAAATAAAATGAATAGGGGAGGAATTATATCTGCACTATGACCGAAACCGATAAAAAATATTATAAAGAAATGGAACTTGTTACCAAGAAATACGCCAAAGAAATTGCAGAAGAAATTGAGGAAGAAATAAATAGTGGTGGTGAGATTAGTGAATATTCAATCGAGAGTACTCTTGATAAAATGTATAAGGAAATAAAACCAAATGAGTGAAGACGATTACAAAGGACTAGCAAATATTTTAGGTGTAACACCACCTAAGAAAACAACTAGAGTGGTTACACCGGAGCCACCTGAGGATCCACTTATGGACTTTGCAAACACTATGTCTAATGTGAAACCCCTAGAGTTACCAAAGAATGTACTCAAGAAGGACGAATATGGGTACACGCCAGCTCAGAATAAACAGATTAATGATTACCTTACAAGACCAGGGGACAGAAAATTCAATGGATCTTTTCAAAATTTAGTGAAGGGAAATATAAACGATAAGCCTAAAGTTAGAGAAGAAAACGCCCTTGAGCGTATCAACCGAATTAATTATGAATTTAAAGTAACGAAAGTAAGACCAGAACACCTGGACAATAAAAACATTGTCTCATGGGAAGACAAACAGAAAGCAGTGAGAAAGAACGAAGCTAAATCAAATCAACCAAGAAGGAAATTATAATGTGCAGAGACAAAAATCATTATCGTTCAATCTCATTAAGGAATAGAGTTTATTCAAAACTTGGAGATCTAACTGAAAAGGTCATGCCAGGAACTCAATTATCTCGAGCTAAAGTAGTCGAAAAGTTAATTAACGACAGCCACAGTAGCCTTAATGCAACAACCAATAAGGCTATTAATGAAACAACAACACAAAACATCAAGATTTAAAACAGAAAATAAAGATCTAAAAGAAATAGTAAAAATACTCAATAAGACTGTTAAAGCTTACAAAAGTTCAGCTAAGACATACAAAGCAGAACTAAAAGAAATTAAAAAGCTTTATAAGAAAGCCTTCAATAACTGGTTGACCTCAATGGATATGGTCGCTGGACTTGATAGAGATAAACAAGATATTTGGAACCAGAGAAACCAGGCTGTTAGAGACTATAACGCAATCCACCAACTTGCGTCTTATGCAAATGTCCCACCTTTAAACCATTACGATCTCCCAGAAAATATGAACTTAGATCCATCTAAGGATTATGATTTTGCAGTGGATTCAAAAGTTATGGAAAGTGGACTGGTAAAAAACAGAATAGTTGTAAGGGAGAAAAAGTAAATGCCTAAAATAGTAAAAGGATCAAAGATACCAGGTTATTTAAGATTTACCAATAATGCTAACGATCAACACATGGTTGACCTCATGGCCATGCAAAAATTAGTTGATGAAGATAGCAATCTACCAGTAGATAAAATCCGTTATTACGTAGATCAAATGAATGAAGAGTTCTTTAAGAGAAGAAAAGAATACACATCTAATTTTGTTCTCGGTGGAGTTCTTACTTATTATTCAAACCCAAATGTTCACACAGGCCCTAGAACGGACAGAGACCAACTAGAATTATTTGAGGACGTCCAATGAAACTAGAGCAATTGTTTGAAGGAGATATATTACACAGAGGAAGACTTTGGAGTATAGCACCAGACGGACAAAAAAATGGTTCACTTGAACCTAAACCTTTTGATTGGCCATTACATTTTAAAGGTGAAGAGAATATCCAAAATATACAAGGTCTTTCACCAGTAAATTTAGATACTGGAACTGTTAGGTGGCTTGGACTTGATGTTGACTTAAAAATTGAACCAGAAGAATTTTGTAAGAATGTTTTTAGTAAACTAGGTAGTCAGTATTTTTGCTTTAGAACCAATGGAATGAAATGGAGAGTTGTAGAATTCTATGAGGAACCAATAGATGTAGATATAGCAAGAGACATAGCCAAAGAACTTGAGAAAAAAATGGAAAAAGTAGTTGGCTATAAATGTGATACTGGCCACACTCTTCCACAAAGTTACAATGTCGAAGAGAAGAAGCCTGGGGGCTGGTGGTATATGCCTTATAACAATAAGGAAACTTGGTGTTACACCCCTGGAGGTCATAAGTTAACCAAAGAACAATTTGAATTTAGAGCAAGATATAAAGACCACCCAATTATAGTTGCCAGTGTTGGTATGATTGGTAAAGGAGAAGAAGGCTCTAGACATAAAGCTCTTTTTTGTGTTGCCTTATACAAAAAACATAACCCTGAGTGCGATATTGATTTATACGAACTTAATAAAAACTTTAATGAACCGATAATTGAAAAATTAGATTACGATATTAATCATGCCATAAAATCAGCAGAGAAATATAACAAAGAGTATTTACTCAATGGAACTCCTGGTTGGATTGAGGGAATATGTGGAGCTAAACCTATAATAGACGCAAAAGGCTTATGCCAAGTTAATGAAGTTTTAACTGATAATTATATCTATGTAAGAGACCACAAAGATTTCTTTGAATTAGACACTCACACCTTTGTTGACAAAGATCAAATGACCGACTGGTGGAAGCACATTACAAAAAAACAAAAAATGTCAGATATACTTTTAAACGAGGGAGGCTGTAAAAAAGTACAACATTATCTTACCCATGCTGGGCTAAAACCTGGAATAATTGAGATTGAAAAAAACAGAGTTAAAGGTCTAGACGCAGGAGAATATCTTAACATTTATAAAGAGAGTGGGGTAGTTGCTAAAGCTGGAGACATATCAAAGTTAGATGAATATTACACATGGTTATTAGGGAAAGATAATTGGTCGATAGTACAACAATGCCTGGCCTTCATGTTGAAAGAAGGTGGGGAAAAAATTCAATGGTTTATTATTTGGCACTCCAAAACTCAAGGTGTGGGAAAAGGTTTATTTGCTTTAGTCATGCAGAGTTTGTATGGCATAAGTAATGTTAAACCCAATGTTGCCTTCAAACAATTAATCACAGGACACTCGACAGTTATAGAAGGCTCACAGATTATAGTTTTAAACGAGGTGGTATTAACCAACAGCAAAGGGGACTTAAAAGAAATGTCCGAAGAATTTAAAAACTTCGTTACAGAACCAAACCTAATCATTAACCCTAAGAATAAACCACAAATAGAAATTCCTAACTTATGTAACTTCTTTGTCTTCTCTAATAGTGACACTCCTTTAAGCCTTGGAGAAAGTGACAGAAGAGCCTTTGTAGTTAACATCACTAAAACTAAACCAGAAGTAAAACAGAAATTGGTGGAGGAAGGATACAAAAAAGAAATTTTAAAAGTTATTGCTGATCCCTCAGCCTTTAAACACCATCTATTAAACAACATCACTTATGATCGTGATATATTTTTTGATGACGCACCTATGACGGCAGATAAAGAAGAATTAATCAAGGCCAACAGAAGTGATTTTGAAAGATTAATGGACAGAACCTTTGACAGTCTAAGATTTCCATTTGGCCATATGTCAACAAAAGATGGAGCAAATTATATCTATAAAGGAATAATGCACACACTAGATGTTTATCAGTGGTTAAAATCAAGTCAGTTATTTAAAGGAATTTATTTTAAAGATGATGATGTGGAAAGATATCTTATAAAAAAATGTATTCCTTGGAACCCTAATGATCCCAAGAGTACTACCAAACAAATAAGAGCCTCTACTGGCTATCTCAGAGTGTACTTAATTCACAACTGGAGTGTTAAGGGTAAACAGTTGCAAGAAATGACTGAAGGGGAACTTGGAAAATTATGGGACGTAGAACCAGGTAAAGAAGATTTACAAAAAACTATTCAAGAACTTCCAAACTATCAAGAGGGGCCTTATAACAAAGATAAAAAAAGTTATTCTGCTCATTGTTGGAGCTGTAAGACCGAAGACGAACTTACAGGCAAGATGGAGCCAACACCGATTGATTCAGAAGAATGTGAGCAGTGTCCTCAATGTAAATATGCTTATTTGTGTATTAAGTGTGGTCAATGTGAATGCGAGAGACCCAACAGTAAAATTAGAGAGGCCCAGGAGAAGTTTCAAAAAGCCTGGGACAACAGGAAGAATGGTTAATAATGAAGATTGCCAGTAAAAAACGGAAGTCGGCCCTACTTCAAAATCTTGTAAGAGACAAAATACTAAGAGCTTTCCCACACTTAAAAAAGAAAGATGTACTTACTGCTTCAACAGGCCAAAACGGAAGTGACATTATTTTATCCAAAGTGGCACGAAAGCTAGTGGGCGTGAACTTTGAAGTAAAAAATCAGAATAAGTGCAAAAAGGTATATGATTTTTATAGACAGGCTTCCAAGAACACTAAACTCATGCCAGCCGTTGTTATGAAGATGAATACAAGATCACCATTGGCAGTGGTTGATCTAGACGACTTTATTAAACTCATAAAAGATTAGTCCATCAGTCCATCAGCATATATTACAAACTTCTTTTTTCTGTAACTGTAAGTTCTAACTCTTAAAGTTTCTCCTCTCTATTTACCCCTGATGGGCTTGATGGGCTTGATGGGTTGTTGGTATTGTTGGCCTATTTAAAGTTTTGTCCATCAGTTCCATCAGTGTATATGTCTTTGATGACTAAAATATTAAGTGCTAAACAAAAAGCAGAAGAGCTTGGGATTACAACCAACGGATTAGCCAAGACAAGGCACTTGTATAAGCACATTAAGAAATCACCGAGAAAGTATTTGTATTTTAAAGAGGATCCAACAGAGGTAGTCCGTCCAAACATGGACAAAGCTCCATTAACTCCAGGCCACTCCAGAACACTTAGGAGACGTAATGTTTCACCTGAGAATACAAACTATCACAAAGCACCTGGGGGTTCAGGAGAAAAACTTAAAGTGTTGAACCAAATGAGGGCTAAAGTGGCCCTTGAGGGTAGGGTTGCACCGGAGGATCTAAAGTATCTAGACGGAGCCATGGCCATTAAGATTAAAGACAATGCCAAACAAATCGTTGAACAAGAACAAAATAAAAGAAGATCCGAACTCCTGGCAGAGGAGCAACGGCTTAGAAATAGCGATCCCAAGAGATATGGAGGCTTGTTAAGAGGTAATAGAACACCATTCATTGATGTTAGTACACCTTGGACAAATCTATTCGAAACACCTAAGACTGAGTATGATGAAGCACTTGAGGATCTAGAAGATACCCCTAAGAATAAATATTATTGATAATTGATTTTGCTGTACCTTTCTTCCAGGACGAATTGTAATAGAAAATAAATGTTCTATATTAGAGGTTCATTAGTAGCAGACTGGAAGGCAGTGGTCCCATATATTTTGAGTAGATCCGAAATTCATAAAATTACTGTCTTTCAGTTTGGTTTTTTGAATTTAATAGCTGATAATGCCAAATGGGTTTCCAACAAAATGTGATAAAAACAACATACCGATTGCCCAAACTATAAGAGATATGATTGCCCCCTTTTTTGTATTTATTAAGAATTCTAATAATCCTGCCTTTTCGTTTGCTATATGATAGCCCACAATTATCATTGGAAGAAAGCCCCCAATCATCAAAATTGATAATTTGACAAAACTTTCAAAGCTTCTTTCCCACGATTCCATATGTATAAAAAAAATAAATAAAATACAAAACACACAAAATGCAAACATTCCAGAGAATTCAAATTTCGTTTTTTTTTCTACAATTCTTTTTTCTTTAACTACTGGAGTTTCTCTAACTACTGGAATTTTATCTACTTTTTTTTCTTTTTTCTTAATTTTAGAATAATTTTTATTTAGAACTTTTTCATGGGTTTCGATTAAATAGTGCTCGTCTTGTTCATGTTGAAACTTATTAAATTTGTGAGCATTCTCTACATGCTTAATCATTCCTGTCTTTAAAGCTTCTTCAAATCTAATATACCTTTTTTTAACTGTTAAATATTCTTGTCTCTCTTTACGATTAAGTTTCTTTAATTGGTATTTACTTAAAAACATTACTTCTAACTCTATGCCTAGGAACTTTTCTTTCATTCAGATAGTTTATTGATACATCCCAATATTTGCATTTCGTAGAATGTAGAATGAGTTTTTTTTGAATCCTTCGGATTCACTTCTTTTAAAAATTTCTCACAATAAGCTTTCTTGTCTCTATACTCAGCAGTGATACCTAAATAAATTGAAAGACCAATTATGATTGTACCGATAATTATGGCTAAGGGTATAAGGTATTCTTTTTTCATTTAATTAGTTCTAACTAGTTTCCCTTTTTCAATAACCAGTTTTCCTGGAAAACGCTTAACTAATTTAACAAGATTTTTAGCATATAGTTTTTTTGTTTTCTTTACGTCTTTAAGCGCTTTTTTTATGTAATTTTTTTTTTATTTTGCGAACACTTCTGGTTAAGTCTTTATCTGGTGTGTGATTTTTTTCATTAAAGTTTAGATGTTTAGATATCATAAGAATTAATGTCTTAAATTGATTTAAGGTGCATTGGCCTTTCATTTTATTTGCAAGCATACTAGCCAAGACTATATTGCCTTTCACATAACCTTTTTTTGGATCTAATTTATCAATAGACACATGTTGCAACTCTTGTGATAAAGTCGTTTTAACTCCTTTACCATACTTTAGTTCGCCCTTCCTCTGAAAAGGCCTAAGAGGAATTCCAGTATAATA
>JACKQG010007789.1_pt1 | contig 10652 bp, 7 predicted proteins | sample 8237621 | NCBI WGS metagenome assembly JACKQG01 (sample SAMN15677084, study PRJNA649215) | marine metagenome | biome: marine; feature: Black Sea; material: saline water; isolation source: suspended particulate matter (SPM) from the Black Sea western gyre | collected 2013-06-09/2013-06-10 | depth... | reverse complement strand
ATTCCGTGATATTTCCCCACAAGTAATTAGCTTTTTTCTACACCATCATCCCCTTGGGTCTATACTGCAACGCCTCCGCCAGATGCGCGGATTGGATATTCTCCTCCCCAGCGAGATCTGCAATGGTACGTGCCAACTTAAGGATGCGGTGATAGGCTCGTGCGGAGAGTTGAAGCTGGGTCATTGCGGCTTTGATGAGTTGTTGACCGGCATCATCTAATTCGCAAAACTGACGGACTTCTGCGACGCGCATATCGGTATTGGTCATCACCCCGTTATTGAGATCAGCGAAGCGTTCGCGTTGACGTTGGCGTGCTGCCTCTATCCTAATACGAATCTCATCCGACGTTTCCCCTCGTCTATTATCGGATAATTTTTCAAAATCGACTCGTGGCACTTCGATATGGATGTCGATTCTATCGAGCATGGGACCTGAAATCCTCTTTTGATAGCGGGTCACGGTTTGGTGTGAGCAGGTACAAGCGCGTTCGGAATCTCCACTATAGCCACAAGGGCAGGGATACATATAACTCAGATGTTTTTTGGCAATTATTTTCCCCATCATGAGCATGGTTGGGACAATAACCTTGAGTTTTTTTGTTCCCAGTTTGGGCATGACCCTAAAAACACCTTACCAGGTTAGGTATAAATCACATCGGACGGAACTTATACCCGTATACACGATTGCTACCGTGCTGAGCTTGTGACTGTTCTGGCATAGCAGATCGAGCATCGGATCGGAGATACGTTTTAGGGAGCTTTGTCACTTTGGAAATATTCGTAGGTGCAAGAATGCATATAACTGAGCTGCTCATTTCCCCAAAAGGTGCTCCGCGAAGAAATTCAACATTGCATGATTTTGCGCTACGCGTGTCCGCAAGCGTTGAAAATCATGCCCTTCCCCGCCTGCCAGATAATACGAAGATGTCTTGCCTTGCTCTTCCAACCCCATAGCGACTTGCTCAGCCTCTGAAATATGGACATTCGTATCATTCGCCCCATGAAAAATCAACAAAGGCGCTCTCAGAGCATTCAGTTTGTGGATCGGTGAAATCCTACGCAGAAAGGGAGTCTCCTGCATCAGATCACCATAAATCGTTTTAGAAATTTCGGCAATCCAACCTTCGGTGTTGGCAAAAAAAGTCTCAAAATCCGAAAAACCTGCGCAAACCACGCCTGCGGCGAAGAAATCTGCAAAACGCGTCAAACTGACTAGCGTGAGATAGCCACCATACGAAACGCCCATAACACCAATTCGCTGCGGGTCCGCAATGCCTTCCAACACCAGAAAATCCGCACACGCTGCCACATCAACGAGAGCGTACTCGCGCAACCACCCATTATCAGCGTGCTCGTAGCTTTTCCCGAAGCCCGCCGAGCCACGCACATTCGGCGCAAAGACCGCCAAGCCCTGCGCCAACAACGCCTGATAAAGTGGATTAAAACTCGTGCCTTCTCTCGCTTCAGGTCCACCGTGAAAGCTGACAACCACCGCCCCAGGCTGGGCAAAATCAGCGGGCAGGTAAAGCCAACCTTGCAGCGCCAAACCGTCATCGGCGGGGAAAAAGATTTCTTGTGGCACAACCAGATCGTCAAAGCGCACGCCAGCATGGGGGCTGAAGGTCAGTTGACGTAAGTCGTCCGTTGTCACATCCAGCAAAAAAATTTCTTTGGGTGCTTTGGGATGGGAAGATGAAAAGGCGAGTTGCTTGCCATCGGGGGAAATGGTCAACTCGCTAATTTCAGTTTGAGGAGGGAATGCTCGCAGCGTACGTGAATTTTGGCTTGCTTCTGTCCATTGACAAAGCGCCATGCCCTCGGCAGATTGCCATAACAAAAACGCCGCATTCCTGTCTGGGCTTAGAACGAACTCAACCAATGTGACATTTTCTCTCTCTGCTACAAATGTCAGTTTAGCGGAATCCAGTTCGAGGCGGGCAAAGGCTGGGAACTCACGTCCCTCGTCCGAGATGCAGTAAACGGAATCCTGTCCAAATTGGGCACGTTGATATTTTGACGGTAGCAAGTGTGGGGTCAACGAGCGTTCCGTGTTTTTATCCAAATCTAACACATAGATATTGCTGTCTGTGCGGTCATCCATCCGATAGAGCAAGGCGAGATTCTGATCCACATCCAAGTCAGTAAGATGACCAACACCCTTGTTCGTAGCGATACGTTCATAAGCACTGCTTTGCACGTCGAGCCAATAGGTGTGCAGATGAGCGGGGGTTTCGTGATTGGATGAAAAAGAGAGTTTTTGCCCCGTTGGATGCCAAATTCCAAGCTGATGGGTGGCGTCGGCGTTGTGTGTTAAGCGGCGCAGATTTGTGCCATCAATGTTGATGGTGAAGAGCTGGGTGCGTGAACTCCCGCCGGGCGATAACTCGAAGGCGATTTTCCGTCCATTGGGTGACCAACGAAAGCCTGTAATCGGCTCATCGAGGGCGGTAACCATGTGGGGCATTCCACCATTGAGCGAAACAACCCAAATTTGGGATAAACCTGTGAGGTTGGAGATGAAAGCTACTTGGTTGCCATTAGGCGAGAAGGCGGGGGCGTGCGCAGAGCGGACTTTAGCCAGCGCCGAGGTAAGATCGAAAGATTCTTCGATGCTGAGTTTAATCTCGCTGATGGGCGAGGCGGTCATTACCAGAGTCTCCTTGCGATGGTTGCGATGAGGAGATAGATGCCGCCGCCCAAGAGAAAGACGGCTTGAAAACCGAAGCTCATGGCGAGGCTGATGGCGGTGACCGCGCCGACAACCGAGCCAACACCGTTTACACCCCATGCAAAGGGAACGAAGTTTTGTTGGGTTTGGCGCAAACCTGTCGGGAAGGGCATCCCCAAGACGATACCAAGCGGCAAGATGAGGAGCCACGCCAAGCCGATGCGCCCCCAAAATGAAAATTGGAGCGAGGCTTGTAGGATTGGTGGCAGGGCAAAGGCTTGGATGACGACGAGAATGGCGACGAATAGCGGGGCGTTTTTTTTGAGTTTTAAGCGCACCACAAAGGCACAAAAGGCACGAAGTTTTTCTTGGTGGTCACAAAGAGATTCTTTGTTTTCTTCGTGTCTTTGTGGTGATTTTTTGTCTCGGCTAAGCCAACTGCCCAAGCCGCTGCTGATTAAGAGGGCAAGCAGGACGACGCTCAGATTCAGGCTTGGATGCCCTAAAAAGAGGGAAAGGTGTTGTAAAAGACCCGCTTCGATGAGCATAAAGCCGATCCCTAAGCCGAAGAAGTAAAAGTTCTCAGCGACATAATTCGACATACTCAACTTGGGTTTTTGCCAAGCAAGATAGCCAAGCGTGATGAACAGAAAAACCGTCAAGCTCACCCAGAGATTTTTGAGCAAGGGCGGCAAACCGAGATTAAATTCGTAGAAGAAGGGGGCATTATCGCTGGTGGGACGCATATCGCCCCGCTCGAAATTCGCTACAAGTTCGGCAATCGTTGTCTGGTTTTGGGCGACTGCGCCAGGCGCTCCCTGTTCGACAACGTGCGGGATGAAGACGGGAATAAAACGCATTGATTCGACAAGGCGCAGAAGTTCATCGCCTTCGCCGGGTGTGATGGGGTCACGAGAGACCAGCAAGAGTGGATTGCGAAAAGGGTCTTCCTGTGAGAGCGCTTTAGGGTCAAGGATGACGACGACATGCCGAGCGGCTTCCGCTTCGCTGCTGCCGTTTTCGACGAGCGCTTGTACTACGGTCGTAAAGGCGCGGGTGAGAGTGAACTCGTCGTAGAGTTTGATCGCCAACCAGCCATCGGCATTGAGATGGGAGAGGTAATCCTGCATCGCTTCAGTGGTGTAGATGTAATTCTCTGCGAGCATATAGCCTGCCAATTCGGAAGAGAGGCTGGTTACTTCAGAGAGATAGATTAGTTCGTAATCTTTTTGGCTGCGGCGGAGATAGGAGCGTCCTTCGTCAACGACCAAGTTGACTTCGGGTAGAGTTGCGAGGTTGCCGTTGTACTCGCCAAAGGCAGCCAGCGCATCGGTAACGCCACGACTGACTTCGACAGCGTCGATCTCGCTGACATCAGCAAGATGAGCAAAGAGGATATCCTTGCCACCGCCGGGACCAATAATCAGCGCATTTTCGGGCAGCGTCCACAAGAAGGGGAAATAGCCCAAATCGGCACGCTGGAGACCGATCTCGTTTTCGGTTTTGGGATAGGCGGGCATGACCGAGCCGGCAGCGCCATCCATGAAGACCAGCTTTTGAGCGGGGTTATCAGCATCTGCGACCACATCGACACGCCCCAAAGCATCTTGGGTAGTGTAGACGATCTCGGTAGTGGGTTTCTCTATTAGTTGGCGGGTGATGGGTTTGGGCGTGGGGAGTTGGGCGGGGTTAATCGCCAAAGTTTGCCAGAGAGCGTTTTGGGCAAAGATAAGAATAAAGATAGCAGGAAGAGCAAGAGAAAATTTTGTTTTTTTTGTCAGGAGAATGGCGGCGAGGCTCAACAAAAAAGGCAAAATGAGCAAAGCTGTGATGCCGCTGATCAGGCTCATCAGGGCGAGGGCGAGCAATGCGCCCATTGCGCCACCGAACAGGTCAGCGGCGTAGAGTTTGCTGCTTTGCGCTGACCACGCTCGAAAAAGAATCGCTGAGATAGCGCCAATGCCCGCATAAATGAAGAGCGATAGTAGCGTGAAAAGCAGGCGTGGGTCAAATGTCCAAGGGATGACGAAGAAAACCGCCAGCAGGAGAATGCCGAAGCTCGCCAACCAAGCTGACAGGCGGATTTGGCGGTCGGTGTTCTCGGCGGGCATCTGCTGCACAAATGCTGCCCCAAGCCCAATGCCGAGAATGGCTACGGAAATAATCAGAAAGACAAAATTGTAGAAAAAAAGGATGGAAAAGAGACGGGTCAGCAGAATCTGAAGAGAAAATCCCACCAGCGAGACCAAGCCGATGCCCAGCAGGACTCGGATGGGAAGGGGCGCATTTTGTTGATCCACGTTTGGGATTTCCTATTCGTAGAGGTGACAGGCGACCCAATGCCCCGTTTCGATCTCCTGGAAAATTGGTTCCGTTTGGAAGCAGATTTCTTCGGCGACGGGACAACGGGTGCAAAAATTGCATCCCCGAGGTGGGTTGGCGGGATTGGGGACATCGCCCTGAAGGATAATGCGCTCACGAGTTTCTTCGACTTCAGGGTCGGGGATGGGGACGGCGGAAAGCAGCGCTTTGGTGTAGGGGTGCTTGGCGTTTTTGTAGAGTGAGTCTCGGTCGGTGAGTTCGACAACTTTGCCGAGATACATGACAGCGATGCGATCGGAGATGTGGCGTACCATGCTCAGGTCGTGAGCGATGAAAAGATAGGTGAGACCAAATTCTTTTTGCAATTTTTCAAGCAGATTGACGACCTGCGCCTGAATGGAAACATCGAGGGCGGCGATGGGTTCATCGCAGACGATGAAAGAGGGCTGCAAGGCGAGCGCACGAGCAATGCCGATGCGCTGACGCTGCCCACCGGAGAACTCATGTGGGAAACGGTTGATGAAGGCGGGATTTAGCCCGACGAGTTCGAGTAATTCATAAACTCGTTCGTTGCGTTCGGTTGCTGTCGCTTTACGGTAGCCTGTCTCGGTCTTCATGCCGTGAATGACCATCGGCTCGGCGATGATCTGTCCAATCGTCATGCGGGGGTTTAGGGAGGCATAGGGGTCTTGGTAAATCATCTGCATCTCACGCCGCTTTTGGCGCAGGGAGCGTCCTTTGAGGGCGTTGAGGGATTCGGCGTTGAAGTTCACTTCGCCGGCGGTTGGCGTTTCGAGTTGCAGGATCGTGCGCCCTGTTGTGGATTTGCCACAGCCGCTCTCACCGACCAAGCCGAGGGTCTCGCCTTGAATAATGTCAAAGGAAACACCGTCCACAGCTTTGACAGCGCCGACTTGCCGTTTGAGCAAGCCTGATCGAATAGGGAAATGTTTTTTCAGGTTGCGTACCTGTACGAGGGTTTGCGTATCGCTCATGGGTTATCCTTCGTTTCGAACATCAACCCAGCAGGCGGATTCGTGATCGTCGTCAAAGGGTTGCAAGGTCGGTTTTTCGGTTTGACATTTCTCGATGGCGTAAGCGCAACGGGGTGCAAAGGGACAGCCTTTGGGATAGTCGATCAGATCGGGCGGCATCCCGTCGATGGAGATGAGCGGCTGGCGGGTATCTTCGTCCAGACGGGGCAGGGAACCAAGCAAGCCAAGTGTGTATGGATGCCGAGGGTCTTTATAGAGTGTTTTGACAGGCGCAGTCTCAACGATGTGACCAGCGTACATCACCGCCACCCGATTCACTAGACCGGCAATCACGCCGAGGTCATGTGTGATCCAGATGACTGCCATCCCAATTTTGCTTTGGAGACCTTTGACCAAATCCACGATCTGCGCTTGGATGGTGACATCGAGGGCAGTGGTCGGCTCATCGGCGATCAGCAGTTGGGGGTCGCAGGCTAAGCCCATCGCTATCATCGCTCGCTGGCGCATCCCGCCCGAAAATTGGTGCGGATATTGTTTCGCTCGATCTTCAGGCATGGGGATGCCGACCAAGCTCAATAGCTCAATGATGCGAGCCTGCATGGCGTCATCTTTTAAGTCGGTATGTTCTTCGAGCGCTTCACGAATCTGCTCGCCGATGGTCAGCACTGGGTTCAAGGAGGTCATCGGGTCTTGGAAGATCATCGCCACTTTATTGCCCCGAATTTTGCGCAACTCGTCATCGGAGAGCTTGATCAGGTCGCTGCCTTCAAAATGCGCCGAGCCAGTGATGATAGCGGGCGGCTGGGGCAACAATCCCATCAGCGAAAGGACGCTGACGCTCTTGCCGCTGCCGCTCTCGCCAACAATGCCTAAAATCTCGCCAGCGTTGAGATAATATGAAATCCCGTTGACGGCGTGTACCAAGCCTTCTTCGGTTTTGAAATGGGTTTGCAGATTTTCAACATTTAGTAAAGGAGCCATGCTGTTCTCCGATTTTTTTGCGACGTCACTGCGAGCCGCTTTTGCGAAGCAGTCTCCATCACTGTCGTGGAGATGCTTTCGGCGATAATACTGCATCGCAATGACGTAAATACAGGGGTGAAATCAAGGCGAAGCATTCTTTGTAAATACCGTTCTTGGCTTCGATACGCCTGACGGTAATGCTGTCAGCCTACTCAGCCAGCGAACTGGGTCTTTCTTTTTCCGTGCAATCCGTGTCACTCCATGTACAGAAAACTAAGCGCCACGAGACTCAAGCACATCCCGCATTTGGGGATCAAGCGCATCTCGCAAGCCATCGCCGAGGAAGTTGAAGCCCATCACCGTCAACATAATGACCAAGCCGGGGAAAACCCCCAACCAAGGTGCATCCTGAATGAAACCACGACTTTCGCTGAGCATCCGTCCCCAACTCGGATCGGGCGGTTGCGTGCCCAAGCCCAAAAAGCTGAGCGCTGCTTCCGACAAAATCGCAAACGCCAAACTCAAGGTCGTTTCCACAATAATCGGGGCAATCACATTCGGCAAAATATGGAAAAAGATAATCCGAGCATCCGAAGCCCCCAAATTCCGTGCCGCATCCACATACACATCCTCCCGCACCGTAATCACACTGCCCCTCGTAATGCGGGCAAAAATCGGCGTATACACAATCCCGATGGCGATCATCGCATTCTCCACGCCAGGTCCCAGCGCCGCCAAAATCGCAATCGCCAGCAAAATCGCAGGGAAGGCAAACAAAATATCCATGATGCGCATGATAATTTCGTCAATCCAGCCGCCGTAATAGCCGCTGATCGCCCCCAGTAGCGTGCCCAGCGTCAGCGAAATCCCGACCGAGATCACGCCGACCTTCAGCGAAACCTTCGTCGCCACAATCACACGGCTAAAAATATCCCGTCCAAAATCATCCGTTCCGAAGATATGCGCCGCGCTCGGCGGTTGCAGACGCCCCATAATATCCATCGCAATCGGGTCATAAGGCGCAATCTTGTCGCCAATAAACGAGAAAAGAATCAAAAAAAGGATAATGACAACGCCCACAATCGCCAGCTTATTATGACGCATCAACTTAATTGTCTCCCAAAGCTGAGATTTTGGCGGGGCAATGGCTTCAGATTTTATTGACATAACGATTTTCCTGTTTTAGAAGGAAGAAAAGCGGAGCGAACTCGGTTTCGGCTTGAGTGGCGGGTTTCAAGTGTGTGCCAAACGTAAAGTTTGTTCCGTTAAAACGTGTTTCGTGTTGCGTGTTCCGTGCCCAAAAATTTACGCACCACGCTCTAATACTTCACTCGTGGATCAAGATACGCATACAGCAAATCCACAATCAAATTCACAATAGCAAATGCTAACGCTACCATCAGCACTGCACCTTGCACCATCGGATAATCTCGGCGGGTAACAGCGTCGAGGGCAAGGCGTCCCAGCCCGGGCCAAGCAAAGATGATTTCAACAATAATCACACCGCCCAAAAGCGATGCCAACTGCAAGCCGATGATTGTGACGATGGGGATGGAGGCGTTCAGCAGAATGTGGCGAGAAGTGACCCGGCTTTGCGGCAAACCCTTTGCTCTGGCGGTGCGGACGTGGTTTTTGGCGATCATTTCAAGCACAGCGGAGCGGATGAAACGGGTCATGATCGAGGCAGAAATCAGTCCAATCGTGGTAGCAGGCAAAATCAGGTGGCGCAGCCAATCCACAAAATCTTCGGAGGGTTTGGTATAGCCCGAGGGCGGCAACCAGCCTAAATAGAGGGAAAATATCAGGATGAACATAATCCCCAACCAAAAGTCAGGAATCGAGACTCCGACCTGACTAAAGACCATGGCGAAATAATCCCATTTTGAACCGGATTTGAGGGCTGAAATGACGCCCGCAGGGACGGCGATGACGACACCGATTAGGAGGGCGGTAAAGGCGAGGGACATAGTGGCGGGCAAACGCTGTGAAACAGCTTCAGAAACCTTTTGCCCGGTAATATAGCTTTCGCCGAGATCTCCTTGGAGTGCATTTTTGAGCCACTCAAAATATTGCACCATGAGTGGACGGTCGAAGCCCATCAGGTGGCGAATCTCTTCTACTTTGGCTTGATCGGCTTGAAGCCCGAGCATAATCCGCACGGGGTCGCCCGGTACGAGGTGGACGATCATAAAAACAACAAATGAGATGCCCAACATAACGAGCAAGGTTGAAAGAAGACGACGAAGAAGGAAATTAGCCATAGATCATCTCCTGATGATGAAGGAGGTAGCTTTATAAAAATGATGCGAGGGCGGGTAACCGCCCCCGCATCAAAATGAAGGAGTTATGCAGGTTATTGGTCTAGCCAGGTGTTTTCAAAGCGTTTGGCGTTGGTGCCGATGGTAGCGTAACCATTGACATAGGGTTGCCAGGCTTGAACAACATCGGAGCTGTAGAGGAAGACATAAGGGGCTTCGTCGATGATGAGTTCTTGAACCTGATCATAAATTTCTTTACGGGCAGCTTCATCCGTTTCGGTGCGACCTTCGTCGAGAAGAGCGTCTGCATCGAGGTTGGTGTAGCCGGTGAAGTTGAAGCCTGCGTCTGTGTAGTGCTGGGCGTAGAAGTAATCATCGGGGTCAAGGTTGCCGACCCAGCCACAGATATACATATCGAAATTGCCGGCGCCTTCTTCTTCGAGCCAGGTGCCCCATTCGAGGGTGCGAATATCAGCGTTGATGCCGACTTGGGCTAACTGCGCCTGCAAGACCTGTGCGGAGCGAACGGTCTCTTCGTAGAAAGTGGTGGGCATGAATTCGGTGTCAAAACCATCGGGATAACCCGCTTCAGCGAGCAATTCTTTGGCTTTTTCGAGGTCTTGATCGTAAGGCTGGTAATCGTAGTACCAGAAGCTATCGGGGGAGATGGGACCATCGTTCGGGGTGGCAGTGTCCCATTTGGCAGCCGCTGCTACATCGTCACGGTTGATAGCGTAGGCAATCGCCTGGCGGACACGGACATCATTGAAGGGTTCACGATCAAGATTCAAGCCGACGTACCAGTAGTCGCCGCCGCTCTTCTTCTGGACAATGATCTCGCCGGAGGTGGCAAGTTCGGTCACACGCTGCGGGGGCAGGCTGTCCGCCCAGTCGACTTCGCCGGTCATCAGGTTGGTGAGCAGCACAGTCTCATCGGGAATAATCTGGAAGGTCACGCCATCGAGGTAGGGTTTACCCTCTTCCCAATAGTCGGGATTGGCTTCGAGAGTGACATGATCGCCGGGCATAAATTCGACGAATTTGAAAGGACCCGTGCCAACCGGGAAAGTGTCGATGGTGCCGTCTTCAACAATCTCTTTCGGAACAATCGCCATACCTTTATAAGCACCGATGCGTCCAAGCAGATTCGGGGAAGGTTCGGTGAGTGTAATGGCGACGGTCATATCGTCAACCGCTTCCACGCCAGCCACAGAGCCAAATCGCCAGGAAACGCCTGATCCCGTGTCCGGATTCATAATGCGCTCGTAGCTGTAAACCACGTCATCGGCGGTGAGGGGACGCCCCTTGTGGGATTTTGTGCCCTCCCTTAGGGGGGAGGGTGAGGGCTGGGTGTCGTGGGAGAGTTTCCTGCCTTCCTCGCACGCCTGGAACACGTTGGGAGTGTGTGGCAACCGTGCTGGCGGGTCGCGGACGCGTTCTCGGATG
>JACKQG010007788.1_pt1 | contig 10654 bp, 6 predicted proteins | sample 8237621 | NCBI WGS metagenome assembly JACKQG01 (sample SAMN15677084, study PRJNA649215) | marine metagenome | biome: marine; feature: Black Sea; material: saline water; isolation source: suspended particulate matter (SPM) from the Black Sea western gyre | collected 2013-06-09/2013-06-10 | depth... | reverse complement strand
GGCCCGGCTGTCCCGGGAGTCGGTGGACGGGAGGGAGGAGACCCTGCTCCAGGCCTCCGCCCTTACCGAGCCCCCGAAGCGCGCGCCCTACTACAACCGGCTGCGCGACCTCCAGCAACAGATCGCCTTCAACGAGGGCATCACCCCCGACAACGAGGCCCTCACCCGCCAGCAGTTCGAGAGCACCAGCCGGGACCTGCTGCAGCAGATCCGGGCCAAGAAGGCCTTCCTCACCCGGCGGGTGGCCAACCTCCAGAAGGAGGTCGTGGAGGTCGAGAAGGACCGCGCCTACTACGAGGACCTGCTCTCCCGCAGAGAGGGGGTCGAGGCCAGCTACCGCCAGTACGCCGCCAAGGAGGAGGAGGAGCGGATCGCCAAGGCCATGGACGCGGACCAGCTCACCAGCGTGCGCGTGCTCCAGTACGCCACCGAGCCGATCAAGCCCTACTTCCCGAACCGCTTCGTCCTGGCGCTGCTCGGCATCCTCCTCGGCGTCCCCGGCGCCGTCGCCTTCGCGTTGCTCCGGTCCTACTTCCACAGCAGGGTGGCCACCGTCCAGGACGTCGAGAGCGAGCTGGGCCTGCCGGTCCTGGCTTCGCTGGCGCGCCTGCCCAACCGGGCCTTCGCCGGCGGCCTGCCCGACTCGGTGATGAAGGGTGCCAAGCTGGTGATCTCGGCCATCGACCAGGCCGGGGTGAAGACGGTCTGCCTGGCCTCCTCCACCCAGGGGGAGGGCGCGGCCACCATGGCCTCCGCGGTGGCGGTCTGCGCCGCCAAGGACGGCCGCAAGGTGGTGTTCGCGACGCCCGACGGCGTCACCAACCCGGCGGTGACCGCCGAGGGCATCCAGGTGCTCGACCTCTCGGGCATGGGGGTCGCCGAACAGAAGCGTGCTGTGAGCGAAGCCGCAGCCGGCTGCGACCTGGTGATCATGTCGGCCCTGCCGCTGGCCGGCGCTGACGGCGGCCTCTACGCCTCCTCGGCCGAAGCCGCGGTCTTCGTCGTCAGCGGCTCCGGGGTCCACATCGAGGTCGCCCGCCGCGGTCACTCGATGCTGAACCGCTACTGCGGCAAGGTCCTCGGCGCCGTCCTGACCCAGCGCCGCGACCCGATCCCGCGCCTCCTCTACCGCCGCGTCTGAGCCCGTGGCTCTGGGCAGCCGCCGCGACACCCACGACCTCGACGGACTCGCCGGCCAGAAGGCGGCTCCGTCGGGCGCGGCGGCGGTCGTCACCGTGCTCACGGCGATCCTCGCCGCCTTGGGCGCCGCCTTCACCCACTACGGCGGGGGTCTGTGGCAGCTCGTCATCCTGATGGCGCTGGTGATCTGCGCCGGGCTCTCGGCCTGGCTGCTGACCTACCGGCAGTTCATCAACCTGACCACAGGACTGCTGGCCTTCACCTTCCCGATGGCCCTGAACCTGCAGCTCTATGAGTTCCCGGTCGGGAGACTGCACAGCGGCATGCCCCCCGGGGTGGCGATCTGGGAGAAGGACTTCTTCCTCCTGATCCTTTGGATCGACTGGTTCGTCGACGTCTGCCTGCGTCGGGACCGGAAGACGCCCAAGATCGGTCCGGCCGCGCGCTGGCTGGGATTGATGGTCGCCGGAGCGCTGATGTTCCCGGTCCACTCGCTCTACCTGCCGGGATCGATGATGCTGTGGGTGGAGCTGGTGCGCTACGCCCTGGCCTTCACCTATCTGGCCAAGAAGGTCGACAGCACCACGGTCCTGAAGTGGATCATCATCGGGATCTGCGCCCAGATCTGGATCGAGAGCCTGATCTCCTGGGCGCAGTACGCCACCGGCGGGACCCTCGGCCTCAAGTTCCTCGGCGAGACCAGGATCCGGGAGGAGGAGATCCCGGGCGGCGCGCTGATCCGGACCGGCGCCCTGATGGGCCACCCGAACCGCTTCGCCGAGTGGCTGGTCCTGATCGGGCCGGTGCCGCTGGCGATGGCGCTGCAACGCAACATCAGCGCCCTGGCGAGGTCGGCCTTCTGGGCCACCTTCGTGGTCCTCAACGTCACGCTGATCCTGACCTTCTCCCGGGCCGGCTGGGTCTGCGCGGTCTTCAACTGCTTCGCCACCTACCACCTCGCCAAGCGCCGGCTGGGCAAGCCGCAGGTCCGCAGCCTGTGGGGCCCGGCGATCGCCGGGGTGGTGGTCCTGGTGGTGATGTTCCTCGGCATCGACGAGATCAACCGGCGCCTGACCGCCGACGACAAGGGCTCGACCTTCGCCCGGATCCCGCAGTTCCTCACCGCCCTCAACGTCATCGCCCACAACCCATTCTCCGGGGTGGGCCTCGGCTCGTACACCGGCTACATCCACAAGTACGCCGCCTTCGACGGCCGCTACATCAGCACGCTCACCTTCCGGGTCCACAACGGGCTGCTGCTGTGGACCGCCGAAGCCGGCCTGGTCAGCGCCCTCGGCTACGTCATGTTCTGGTTCTACAACCTGAAGAAGGCCTGGGGCATCTGGCGCTTGAAGGACGATTTCCTCGCCCTCACCGGGACCGCCGCCTTCATCGGCCTGATCTCCTGGTGGGTCAAGAGCATGTACAACATCCACTCCCCCCTCACCGACCACGCGATGTGGATGCAGGCCGCCTTGATCTACGTGGTCTACAACTGCGCCAGGCGCCAGCAGCGCGAGCAAGGGCTTCCGGCCCCGTGAGCCTGGGCTCCGCCTTGGCCCGGGCCCTCCGCAAGCTGCGGAGCGAGGGCCCGATGGGGGTGATGCGGGCCTTGAAATGGAAGTTTTACCGCCACAAGGTCATGATCGTGTGTCGGAGGGAGCTGGCCCTCCCCGTCTTCGAGGTCAAACGCCTGATGCTCCCGGAGCGGATCAGCATCGTCCTCGCCACCCTTGACCACCTCGACCTGATGGCCGCCAATTTCCCGCAGAAGCGGGACTGGTACCGCCAGAGACTGCAGACCCCAGGCTATTACTGCTCCATCGCCCTGCTGGATGGCGAGGTCCTGGCCCACAACTGGTTCTGCACCTGTCCCCACTTCGACCCCGAGATGCGCTGCGAAATCGTTCCGGAGCCTGGCGAAGCCTACTGCTTCGAAGGCTGGTGCACGCCCGAATGGCGCGGCCGCGGCATCAGCTACCTGGGCTTGAACCACGGCCTGGAAGAGGTCCTGCCCCCCCTCGGCGTCGACCACGTCGTCACCTACCTCGAGCCTTCCAACCGGCCGACCCGCAAGTTCCACAAGCGCTACGGGTTCATCGACGTCGGCCGCAAGGTTCATCTGCGCCTCGGGCCCCTCCGCTTCAATTCGAAGATCAAGCCCCTGCGCCCGAAAGACCGATCCTGACCATGAGCGCCAAGCCCCTCGCCCGACGCATCCCCTTCAATGTCCTCCTCGGCTTCTGCTCCGGCTGGGCCGTGGGCGCCTTGGAGTCCGTGGTGATCACCGGCACCAGCCAGCTGGTGTTCCCGAACCCGCTGTTCGACTCGCTCCAGCTCGGGCTGCGTTACGGCCTGCTCGGCGCCGCCGTCGGCCTGGTCCTGGCCTTCTTCCCGGCGCGGCTCCGACCGAACCGCGCCGCCTCGGTGTTGTTCACGACCTTCTCGGGGCTCCTGTTCGTCACCGGGACCTCCTGGATCCATCAATTCTTCTATGGCGGGGTGTCCCCGCTCTCCTTCGGCCCGCTGGCCGCCAACGGCCTGCTCGCCGGCGCCTGCCTGGCCGCTGGTTACGGCCTGGGGAGGATGCCGGCGCCGATCGTCACGATCCTGATCCTGGCCATCGCCGGGCACGGCGGGGTCGCGATCACCGCCGCCCAGCCGGAAGCCGCCGCCAGCAGCACCGAGGCCGCCGCCGAGGGCGCGCCGAACGTGCTCTTCATCCTGGTCGACACCCTGCGCGCCGACCACCTCCAGAGCTACGGCTACCCCAAGCTGACCTCGCCGACCATGGACGGCCTGGCCCAGCAGGGCGTGCGTTTCGACCGGGCCTACGCCCAGGCCACCTGGACCCGGCCCTCGGTGGCTTCGCTCATGACCTCCCTCTACCCGGCGAGCCACCTGACCAACAGCCTGCACGTCAGGGTGCCGTCCGAGCTCCAAACCCTGGCGGAGACGGTCGACTCCAAGGGCTACACCACCGCCAGCTTCTCGGCCAACCGCAACGTCTCGGAGGTCTTCGGCTTCGACCAGGGCTTCGACACGTTCTGGACCCACGCCTCGGACGAGCTGAACTCGCTGGTCCGCTTCTCCACCTGGGAGCGGGTCATGGAGGTCCTGCGCGCGCTGGGGCTGGCGGCCAAGCCCCCCTTGACCAACCAGGCGGCCAAGCTCACCGACCGCGTCCTGGCGTGGACCCAGCAGCACGACGGCTCGCCGTACTTCCTCTACGTCCAGTACATCGATCCGCACGGGCCGTACGAGCCGCCGGCCGAGTTCCTGGCCGAGATCGGGGTCGAGCCGCCCGGCTCCCACCTGTCGAAGAGCGCCAACCCGGTCCACGGCAAGCCGCCCTACCCCTTCTACGAGATCCACGAATTCGATCAGGGAAACCTCGGCAGGCTGCGCGAGCTGTACGACGCCGAGATCCTCTACTGCGACCGCGAGATCGGCCGGCTGCTCGACTCCATGCGCGCCCAGGGCCTGCTCGAGAACACCTACATCGTGATCACCTCCGACCACGGCGAGGAATTCTGGGAGCACAAGCAGTTTGGTCACGGCCAGTCGGCCTTCGAGGAGCTCGCCCGGGTGCCGCTGATCATCGCCGGTCCCGGCATCGGGCCGGGCGTGGTCCGGGCTCCTGTGGAGCTGATCGACCTCTACCCGACCATCGCCACCTGGGTCGGCGCCGCGATCCCTGACCGCATCCAGGGCCAGGACCTCGGCGGCCTGATCGCCGGCGGCGGCCAGGGCATGGCCGGCGAGGCCCTGATCAGCAACCTCCACGCCTACGAGCTGACCGCTTGGGTCCTGGGCCACGAGAAGCTGGTGCGGATCGAGGTCGGCGGCGAGGTCCGGTGGTTGCTGTACGACCTCGAGTCCGATCCGCTGGAGCAGACGGACCTAGCGGCGCTGCGGCCCGAGCGCCTGGCCGAGCTCAAGAACCAGCTCCTGGAGCGCCGGAACGCCGCTGGCCTGCTGCGCGTCGGTCAGGTCGAGACGGCGGTGATCGACCGCCAACTCAGCAACGAGCTGGGCGGCCTGGGATACACCGAGACCGGCGGGGAGGAGGAGTGAGGCCGCTCGGGAAGGCCTGCGCTCAGGCTGGGTAGCCATGCACCAGCGCCTCTGCCTGGGAGGGGTCCCGATCCTGACCTTCCACAGCGTCCGGCGCCGCCACACCGAAGCCCTCGGCCCCGGCGGCGAGCTGACCCTGCCTGACCACGTCTTCGAGCGGCTGCTGCGCGGCCTGCGGCGCCAGGGCTACCACGCCATCCGCTGCGCCGAGCTCTGCTCCCACCTGCGCGACGGCACCCCGCTGCCGAGCCGCCCGGTGCTGCTGACCTTCGACGACGGCTACCTCGACAACTGGACCCTGGTGGCGCCCCTGCTGCGCCGCTTCGGCTTCTGCGGCGCGGTCTTCGTCGCCACCGACTTCCTCCATCCCGAGGCCGACGCGGTGCGGCCCACCCTCGACGAGCTCGCGGAGCCCCCCGAGCGCGGCTACCTGTCGGCCGCCGAGCTGCGTCTCCTGGATCAGCAGGGAGTCCTTGAGGTCCAGTCCCACACCGCCAGCCACGGCCGGCTGCCGGTCTCCCCCCAGGTGCTCGACTTCCACCGCCCTGACGAGCGCTGCTGGTGGCTGGAGCGGGCGCGCGCCACGCCCAACCAGATGTCCGGCGAGGAGAGCGGCGCCACCGAGGGCCTGGTGCCGTGGGGAGCGCCGGTCTACCGCTCGGAGTGGGCCTCCGCCGCCCGCGCCATGGTCCCGGACCCTCGGCTCGAGCGAGAGCTCTGCGCCGTGGTCGTCCGAGGAGGCGGCCCCGGCTTCTTCGACCGGCCCGATTGGCGGCCGCGGCTCGAGGAGGTGGTGGCCGCGGACGGCTGGCGACATCAGGACGAGACCGAGCAGGCCCGGCACGACCGCATCCTCGAGGACCTCGGCGGGGCCAAGCGGACCCTCGAGGGGCTCCTCGGCCACGAGGTCCCGTACTTCGCCTGGCCGGGCGGAGGTTCGAGCGCCGCGGCGGTCCGGATCGCCATCGACGAGCTCGGCTACCGCGCCACCTTCGGCACCAACCGGGTGTGCGAAGGGGTGCCGTGGGACCTGGAGACGATCCCGCGGGCCTACTTCCGGCAGAACTACCGGGGCCGCGGGGATGCCTGGCTCCGGGCCTGGCATGCCCTTGGGCTGACCGGCTGGGAAGCCGGGCGCTGGTCCGGCGCGGCGCGCCTGTTCGTCGCCAACCGATGCATGCGGCTGCTGGCCGATCCCGCCGCGCCCAACGGCCGTCGCCGCTGAGGCTTCCTCAGTCCTCTTCGCCGGCCTCGAGGTAACCGAGGTGCTGGAGGGCGTGGCGCTCCTCCTGGTCGAGGTCCATGCCGGCGTTGCCCCGGAGCGGGAGGCTCTCGAGGAAGGCCCGGCCCTCGCGCAGCAGTTCCTCGAGGACCTCGGGCCGCTCGGCCGCGAGGTCGCGGTCGCCGCTCCCGACGTGGAAGAGGGCGGCGGTCCCGTCCAGGGCCCAGACCGCCTTCCAGCCGTCCTTGACCCAGCCGGAAAGGCGCTGGTCTCCGAGCCGCCGCTGGTAGGCCTCCATGTAGCGGCCCAGCTCCGGGAGGGTGGCGCTGCCGTCGCCAGCGAGCGCCGGCATCAAGCTGCGGCCCTGGGCGGCCGGGATCGGCGGCAAGGAGGTGAGCTCGGCGATGGTCGGCGCCAGGTCGACGTGGCTGGCGGGAGTCGCGAGCCGCACCCCGCGGCGGGCGCCGGGGAAGGAGCTGGGCAGCCGGACCACCGCCGGGACGCGCTGGGTGGCCTCGAACAGGCTGGCCTCGTGGTTCTCGAGCAGGCCGCCCTCGCCGACGCCCTCGCCGTGGTCGGCCACCAGCACGATCAGAGTCTCCTCCAGGCCGGGATCCCGCCGCTCGAGCGAGCCGCGGAGCTGCCCGAGCAAGGCGTCGAGCCAGGCGATCTCGCCTCGCTGCAGGACGACGTTCTCCTCCAGTTCGGGCGCCAGGGCGTGGGGCCCCTCCTCCCGGCGGGCGAGGGCCGCTTCGCGGAAGCGGGCCGGCGGCGCGTAGGGCCCGTGGGCGTCGAACAGGTGGACCCACAGGAAGGTCGGGCCCTCCTGGCGCTCGAACCACTGGATCGCGCGCTCCACGGTGAGCGCGCCAGGCACGGTGTAGCGGCTGCGGACCTGCTCGGGGAGCAACTCGCGCAGCAGGTAGGAGGAGAAGCGGCAGAGCTCCCACAGCGTGTCGACGAGCCCGGCGTCGGAGCGGCCGTCGAAGTGCTGGAAGCCTTCGGCGAAGCCGAAGCCGGAGCGGATCGGGTAGCCGGAGACGAAGGCGCCGGTGGCGTAGCCGGCCTGGTCCAACAGCACCGGCAGCAGCGGCAGGCCTTCGGTCAGCAGGCTCTCCCCGTTGGCCCGCAGGCCGTGGCTCGGCGGATAGAGACCGCTGAGCATCGATGCGTGGGCCGGCGCGGTGATCGAGGCGACCGACTGGAAGTCGTCGAACACCACCCCCTCGCTGGCCAGGCGCGCCAGCTCCGGCATGTCCAGCCCGCCGCCGCCGTAGAGCGGCAGCGTGTCGGCGCGGACGGTGTCCCAGGTGAGCAGGAGCACGCTCGGGCGGTCGGTCGCCGCCGCCCCGGTTCTCGGCTTGACGACCACCGGGTCCTGGCCGATCAACTCGAACAGCCCGACCAGGAACAGCGGCAGCGTCAGGCTCAGGCCGCCGATCCAGCGCGGGGCGCGGACCGCTCGGCCGCTGACGGCGAGCTTCAGCAGCACCAGCGCCACGACGGTCCCACCGACCGGCCACGGCCAGCCCGCCGTCGCCGGCAAGCCGTGGCGTCGATGGAGGTAGAGGAGGAGCAGGGCGCCGATCGGCACCAGCACCCTCCAAGGGAGCCTGACGGGCGACAAGCGACCGGCCAGCCAGCCGCCCCAGCCATAGAGGGCCATCGCGACCAGGGGCGCCAAGAGGTATACCCAGACCGTCCCCGCGAACTGAGCGTTCGAGAGGATGATTCCGGCCTCCCAGGCACCCAGGGCCCAACCCGAAAGGAGACCGTCGATCGAGGCAGGTCGCCGCGCCATCGAGGCACGAGCATAGCACTCGCCCTCCCCGCGGCTTCCACCCACCAGAGGGGAGGAGGGCGCGTGGTATCTTCTGGCGATGAATGAAGTCACCGCAGGGGCTTCCGCGTCGGCCAGGATCGTGCGGGGCTTCGCCGCCGGCGCGCTGCTCGGACTCGCCGTCGGGGCGGCTGAGAGCTGCCTCCTCCTGACCGCCGCCGGCGTCGGCGTCCGCTCCCCGCTGGCCGAGATGCTCCGGATCGAGGCCTATTACGTCCTCTTCTGCGGCGGACTCGGCGCGCTGCTCCACGCGCTCGTCTGCCGACGGTCTCTGGCCGCTGCAACTGGCTGGACGGTCGGCCTGACGATGGCCTTCCTCGCCGCGATGTGGCTCATGAGCGGACTCTTCATCGGCAAGGACCCGGCCACTGGAGTGTTCCTGGCCGGCCTGGCCGGAGCCGCGGTGCTGGCCGCGGTCCTCGGAAGGCTGGCCGGCCGACTCGCCCGCCGGGCCGCCCCGGCCGTCATCCTCGGCTTGCTGGTGATCGGGCTCTCCCACGGGGTGGCGATGGTCAGCGCCGACCAGGGCGCCAGCGCCGAGCTGGGGATCGGCCGCTTCGAGGGCCAGCCGCCGCCGAACCTGCTGGTGATCCTGGTCGACACGCTGCGCGCCGACCGCCTCGGCTGCTACGGCTACCATCGGCCGACCTCGCCGGTGATCGACGCCCTCGCGGCCCGGGGGACGCGCTTCGACGCCGCCTACGCCCACGCCTCGTGGACCCGGCCGTCGGTGGCCTCGCTCATGACATCCCTCTATCCGTCGAGCCACGACATCCAGAACGACCTCGACGCCCTGCCGGCCAGCTTGCCGACGCTGGCCCAGGTGATGAAGGCCCGCGGCTTCCACACCGCCGGCTTCTCGGCCAACCCCCAGATCTCCCCGACCTACGGCTTCGACCGCGGCTTCGACGTCTTCGGCGATTCCGGCAGCCACCTGCTGCGGAGGACCGCGATCGGCATGCTGGAGCACCGGGCGAAGCGGACCCTGCGCATGCGCCTGCTGCCGGCGCTGGCGAGCGGCCGCGAAGGCGCCGCGCCGCCTCCGAGCAAGGTGAAGGACCCGGAGCACTCCGGCGCAGCGGCGCTCAACAGGCAGGCCTTCCGCTGGCTGGACGGCTACGACGGCGCGGAGCCGTTCTTCCTCTACGTCCATTACATCGACCCGCATACGCCCTACGCGCCGCCGGAGGACCTGCTCAACGAAGGCGGGCAGCCGCCGGTCTCGCTCCCGGCGACCTTCATCGACAAGGACGCGCCGCCCTACCCGCTGGCGGAGTACGCCAAGGCTCCGGACCCGGTGCTGGAGGGGCTGTCCCGGCTCTACGACGCCGAGGTCCGCTTCGTCGACCGGGAGATCGGGCGGCTGCTCGAGCGGCTGGAGGCCCGGGGCCTGCTGGAGAACACCTACGTCGTACTGACCGCCGATCACGGCGAGGAGCTCTACGACCACAAGCAGTGGCTGCACGGCCAGTCGCTGTTCGACGAGCTGGTCCGAGTGCCGCTGGTGATCGCCGGCCCGGGGGTCGCCCGTCAGGTGGTCGGTGAGCCGGTCGAGCTGGTCGATCTGCTGCCGACGGCCGCCGGCTGGTGCGGCGCCGAGCTGGCCTTCAACAAGCACGGCCGCGATTTGGGCCTGGTACTCGGCGGCGGCGGCGCCGATCCCGAGCGCGTGATCTACAGCGAGCGTCAGGGGACCTACGCGATCCACGCGGTGCGCCGCGGCAGCCACAAGCTGATCCGGATCACGGCCCCCGAGGGGGTCACCTGGCTCGAATTCGACCTTTCCGAGGATCCTGGGGAGCTCCGCAACCTGGCGGCCGCCCAGGAACCCGACGCCGAGCTGCGCCGCCTGCTGGACCAGGCGGTGGTAGTAGCCGGCGCCTACCTCGGCGAACGCTCCGGCAAGGTGGAGGCCGGGGGCGCGGTCGCCGACGCGCTCCGTGAGCTCGGCTACATCGAGAATGAGGAAGAGTAAATGAACATCCAGCACATCCTGCTCACGACCGACCTCTCCGAGGAGTCCCAGCGCGCCTACCGGCCCGTGTGCGAGCTCGCGAAAGAAAACGGCGCCCGGGTTACGCTCTACACCGCGGTGCTGGATGTCCGGGTCGCCCCGCATGGCGCGCTCCTGGCGCCGCCGCAGTCCGATCCGGAAGTCGGCAAGGAGCTGAGCGCCGCCCAGGAGGCCATGGTCATCGAGCGCGCGCTGCTCGACGCCGACCTCGAGGTCGAGCTGGTGGCCGAGATCGCCGATGACGTGCCCAAGGCGATCGCCGCCTACGCCGCCCACCACCAGGTCGACCTGATCGCCCTCTCGACCCACGGCCGTACCGGTTTCAAGCGCCTGATCCTCGGCAGCGTCGCCGAGGGCGTAC
>JACKQG010007787.1_pt1 | contig 10656 bp, 12 predicted proteins | sample 8237621 | NCBI WGS metagenome assembly JACKQG01 (sample SAMN15677084, study PRJNA649215) | marine metagenome | biome: marine; feature: Black Sea; material: saline water; isolation source: suspended particulate matter (SPM) from the Black Sea western gyre | collected 2013-06-09/2013-06-10 | depth... | reverse complement strand
ATGAAAGGATATGGAGGGAAAATGCTATTGGTAAATCTCTCCGAACAAAAAATTGAGGAGATGCCATTGGATGAATCTCTCGCCAGGAATTTTCTTGGCAGTTACGGCATTGGCGCAAAGGTCGTTTATGAATTGCAAGGTCCTGGCGTTGATGCTCTTGGCCCTGAGAATACATTGGGATTCGTGACCGGTCCTTTCGGGGGAACACGAGTGCCTTATGGCATTCGCTACCAGGTAGTAGGTAAGTCTCCACTCACCCAAACTTGGGGAGACGCAAGTTCCGGGGGAAGCTTTGCCCCACAACTGAAGCGAGCTGGTTACGACGCAGTTTTCTTTAAAGGTATCTCCGAAAAACCGGTTTATCTTTGGGTAAACGATGGCCAGGCAGAACTTCGAGATGCCAGCCACCTTTGGGGCAAGGATATCTTCGAGACCGAAGACCTCATCCGAGAAGAACTCGGCGGCGATAGAAGAATCAGCATGTCCGTTCTCGGTCCTTCAGGCGAGAAACAGTCCCTCATCGCCTGTCCCATTACCGACAAGGGAAATGCGCCAGGTAGGTCAGGTATGGGCGCGGTCATGGGCGCAAAGAGGTTGAAGGCAGTAGTCGCCAGAGGCAGTTCATTCACCCCTGTTGCTGACGAGGAGAAGGTTATTGCAATGTCCAGAGAGGCTGCTAAGATGGTTCGCGACAACCCAGGTGGACTGGAGAATTATGGTACCTGTGGAGGTACTGGAAACTCCATTCTGAGCGGAGACTGTCCGGTGAAAAACTGGATAGGAGTAGGCGAGGAAGAATTTGAAAATCCTCATGCGCTCAGTGGTGAAAGCGTTATCAAGTATGAAATTAGAAAGGTTACTTGCCTCGGATGTCCCACAGCCTGCAACGGTATCGTGAAAGTGGAAAGCGGCCCGTATGCCATAGAGGCAGCGGAGAAACCCGAATATGAAACGTTGGGCGCCTTTGGTGGGATGTGCTTGAATAATAACCTCGAATCTATCATTATGGCAAACGACATCTGCAACAAATACGGAATTGACACTATCTCTGCTGGCTGCACAGTCGCCTTTGCCATTGAGTGTTATGAGAACGGAATTCTCACAAAGAATGACACCGACGGTCTCGAACTGACCTGGGGCAATCATGCGGCAATCGTAGCGTTGACAGAGAAAATGGCGAAACGCGAGGGTATAGGTGATTTAATGGCTGATGGTGTAAAGGTCGCTGCCGAAAAGATTGGTCAGGGCTCCGAAGAATATGCCGTTCACATCAAAGGACAAGAACTACCGATGCACGACCCGAGACTATCACAAACCCGTGAAGCGCAGTTACCGGTGCTGGGTATCATGTACCAGATTGATGCCACACCCGGTCGCCATACAGCTCCATCCTCTAATCGTGGTCGCGCTCTATACGCCAGTGGTCTCTGCACAATGGGCGGCAGAGTCTTCCAGGGTGAGAAACTGTGCGAATTCCTCACTGCGGTCACAGGCATCGAATACACTGAAAATGACCTTGAGCAGATTGGTGAAAGAGTAGCGTGTATCCGTCAAGCTTTTAACCTGCGCGAAGGATATACGCCGAAAGACTTTAGGTTGCATGGCAGAGTCATCGGCGACCCGCCTTTGGAGAAGGGCCCATTGGCAGGCATCACATTGGACATGGATACAGCGACGAGAGATTACTTCGAGGGAATGGGCTGGGACCCAGAAACAGGGAAACCTAACAAAGAACGCTTGGTAGAACTGGGTGGATTTGAGGATGTTATTGCGGATTTGTATTAATTTTGGCTTAACTTGAAAATGTTAGATTCAAAATAGATTTCTACGTAGCCCAAATTTCTAATTTGGCGGTTTTGGGAAAAACCAAAATGGAATTTTGGGCTACCAGAACGAATCACTGCAGGAGGCAAAATTATGTCAAGGAGATTTAACATTCTTACAACATTACAAATGAGCTTTATCATAGCGTTTTTTTGCATGAATTGCGTTGTTATTTCAGCGTTTGCAGATGATGAAACCGAGATTAGATCTCTTTTATCCCAGTATCAACAAGGGTATCAGACCAAGAACCTCGAAGTCATTCGTTCATGCTTTGAAGCGCTAGAAACAGTAGAGGAAGCAAATTATAAAAAACAGTTTTCCGGTATGAAATCCATTTCTTTATATTTAGGAAATGTCTCCATACAGATATTGACCCAGACGCCCCGAGCTTATGACGCTCAAGCGACTTGTGATGCTATCATCACGTATACGTTGAAAGGAGATTTACGCTGGCCTCCAACTCCACGCAAAGATGTTAAACATTATACTTTCGATTTGATTCAACAAGATATCCAAGGCACCAAGGAATGGCGAATTCGAGCACTGGATGAGAGGGAGGGGGCAATGGTAGAAAAAGAGATTCTTTCTAAGCTGCCAGAAAGAAAACTGTTAGACGGCCTACAAATAAAAGAAGATTATAGTCGGGAAGCGGAGCAAAGGATAGAAGCGTTGCGGAAAAAGAAACCACATGAAATGACAGAAGAAGAGTTCCAAACCTATTTTCTGATTCAACAAAATTCTCTAATAGCACGACAAAAGTCTTTAATCGAACAACATACAAACAGAGTTCGAAAATGGCAAATTTTTGATGTGGTTTTTCGAACAGTGCCGATTGCTATAGGGGTTGTCTTAATAGTATTGGCAAACTAAAGAATCCAATCTGCTAACTTCCGTCGCAGAAGTTTCCCACTGATGAAAAGAGCGGTGGGGGATGACTGCGACCATGAAGGAGTCAAAAATAATGCCGGAACAAACTGTGACTTTAGAATTACCGGAACCGTTGTGGGAGTGGGCAAAACGTACAGCTACGGTAACTCAACATCCAGTGGAGAAAGTATTGGTGGATTCTCTTTCCGCTACGATGCCACCGCCGTTGGATGACGTACCAGATGAGTTCCGCGAGGAACTTGTTCATCTTGAGACTAAAAACGATGATGATTTATGGGCGATAACGCATAGTCGTATGTCGCCGAAAACTCTCCGCCAATATGACAATCTCTTGGAGAAAAATAGCAGAGGCATGTTGACCGCGCAGGAAAAGAGGAAGTTAGAAAAACTGCGTAAAGACGCCGAACGCATCATGCTGATGAGAGCACGGGCTTTTGTACTCCTTCAGTGGAGAGGCTATCGCCTGCCAACAGTGGACGAATTGGAGAAACAGTTCGGCTTTTGAAAAAAGATTCAGAAATGAAGAAAACAAGGATTTCGCGTCGCTTAAAAGAACGTATCGCTAAAGAAGCCCAACATCGGTGCGGATATTGCCATACCCGCGAGGCAATTTCTGGTATCCCACTATCAATTGAGCATATTATCCCTGAATCAGCAAAAGAGACATCGGCGTCAGAAAATTTGTGATGGCATGCCGATCGTGTAATGAGTTCAAAGGAGTGCAGACTCACGCCATTGATAACCTCACTGGGCGGAGGATACGTCTGTTCAACCCGCGCGAACAAAAATGGAACCGCCATTTCGAGTGGAGTGCAGATGGCATACACATAATCGGTAAAACCACCTGCGGCAGAGCAACTGTAACAGCATTGCAGATGAACCATCCGATAATTGTCACTGCAAGACGACACTGGGTTGTAGCGGGTTGGCATCCACCAAAGGATGATGCAAAAAAAGAATGAAAGAAGCCAGCGAAATCAAAGATGAGGCGGCTTGGGAATTGGCTAAAGCAAGGTTTGCCAGGGAAGGGCGTGAATATGGACGTGAGGAAGGGCACAGAGAGGCAGTAAAGGAGATTGCTCTTGCTATGTTAGAACGGGGAGTAGAAGAGACAATCATTGCAGAAGTGACAGGGCTCAAGCCAGAGGAGATTGACAAACTCAAGTAGATAAAAATCATAATGGGTAATGAATTTGGAAACAATTTAATTTGACTTTGGTAAATTGGATGGAGATGTCTATCAATGGCGACTGTCAGATGTCGGAGAGTGGCAAAACGGCAAGACGGCAAGAGTTACAATTGCCACCTTGCCTTCTTGCCTCCTCGTCATTCCGATTTACCATGTCGATCGGTTCAATTTTCCAGTCACAATTTTGTTTCTATCTACCAAAGTCAATTTAAACCATCGGGTTCTGTAAAAAACTAATACACGAGGAGGTTTCGATATGAAACCCCGTAGGTCGATTTTCACAAATCGACAGCGATATGTCGAAATCTGAATTTCGACCTACATATAAGGAGAATAATAATGAATATTTTGTCTTGTAACATAGGAAGTTATGGAAAATACCGAGATGGAGCGTATGAACACCTGGTGAAAATCGGTGTGAAACACGTCGAGATAGGTGCGCCTGCTGTTGCCGACGCAGAAAAAGTCCGCGAAGAATTAGCGCGCTATGGCTTGTCAGCTACGACGGTTTCGGCAGGATGCGATGTTGCTGATGAAAATGTCGCCAAAAATTTTGCGCCTGCTGTTGAATCAGCAGAGATAATGGGCGCTAAGGCGATCTTCACAAGTGTTCACGCCGGTGAGCTCGATAGGGCGATTGTGTATGACCGATTACGTCAAGTCGGGGATGTCGCGGCAAAAAAGGGCATCAAGGTAGGAATGGAAACTCATCCCGACCTCATCCATAACGGAGATATCGCCCTGGAAACAATGAAAGGCGTAAATCATCCGAATATTTGCGTCAATTTCGACACCGGCAATACCTATTTTTACAATGAAGGCAAAACGGCGCATGGCGAAGTGGCAAAAATAGCTGAACATGTGGCAAGCGTTCATTTGAAGGATACCAATGGTAAACTGCGTTCGTGGTGTTTCCCCACGTTTGGCACAGGTGTTGTGGATTTTGCAGAGGTTTTTCAGATTCTCAATGGAATTGGATTCCATGGCCCATTTACGATGGAAATCGAAGGATGTCATGGCGAAAATCTCACCAAAGAGGAAACGGAACTTCGTGTTGCTGAATCAGTAGAACATCTCAGAAAAATCGGATGTATTGACTGATGAAAAGATGGAAAGGAAGAAAAGGGAATATAATACTCCCCCTTTCCTTCCCTTCCTTATTTCCCCTTTCAATACCCCTCCTTTGGTAACTGATTGATATCTTGTAGGTCGATATTCACATCTCGACATTTCTAACAGATTTGTTCTGGATTTGCCAATCCAGAACGAGCGGTCCGGCGATGCTCGCGGTGGATTGGCAAATCCACCGCAAAAGCGCTCCATTAGTCAAAACAAATTTCACAGTGTATTAGTATATTATTGTTTGAAGAGAAAGGATAAAAAGCATGAATTTATACTCCGAAAAACCGGAAGCAGCCAACCACTATAGAAAAGAAATTCTTGCGCAAATGGAGTCACTTATCAAAAGTAAACGTAGCGAATCTGATTCTCAACGTGAACGCTTTTTTGATCCAGATTTTTCCTCAGAACAGGCGTATGAAGCCGATATTCACAAATACAGGCGACAGTTCAAGGAAATGTTGGGTTGGCCGCTAACGTTGCCTGCTCCGGAAACAGTGCCCTCTGCGAGAGAGAAATTCATTGCAGAAGATGATTTGGGACGGATTTATAGAATCTGGATTGAAACATTGCCCGGGCTCGAAACTTATGGCTTGCTTTTTTTGCCTCTGGGAAAAGGTCCTCATCCTCTCATCATTTCACAACACGGTGGCGGTGGCACTCCTGAACTTTGTTCAGGCTTTTTGGGCTCTGCTAACTACAACGATATGTCCAGAAGGGTCCTGCGCCGGGGTTTTGCCGTTTTTGCGCCACAACTGTCAATGTGGCGAGACGATTTTGGACCTACAGCTAACAGAAATCAAATAGACATTCAGTTGAAACAGATTGGTGGAAGCATTGCTGCGCTGGATATCTGGCAGCTACAACGTAGTTTGGATTTGTTGACTGCCCGAAAAGACATTGACGACAAACGTATTGGAATGATAGGTCTTTCTTGGGGAGGATTTTATACGCTTATCACAGCGGCTGTCGAAACGCGCATTCAAGTTGCTGTTGCTTCGTGTTTCTTCAGTAACCGGTATGTTTACGATATGTCGCCTGCTGTCTGGTTCAATTCTGGCAACACATTCCTCGACGCAGAAATCGCCGGCATGGTGTGCCCGCGTTCACTCTATATTGAAGTTGGTAAACAGGACGAACTGTTTGATGTATGCCATGCCCAACCTGAAGCCCAAAAAGTAGCTAAGTTTTATGATAAATTAGGGATTCCCGAACGATTCATCTACAAGGAGCATGAAGGCGGTCACGAACTCGACAAGTCTGATGATGGCATAAAATTTCTTTCCAAACATTTGCAGAAGAAGTGTGAGTGGAATGAATAATGAAGAATGTTTTCTTACTTCTTCATTCCAAAATTATTCGGAGGTGAAAAGAATGTCAAAAGGAATCAAATTGGGCGTCATAGGTGCTGGTAGCGCAGTGTTCTCATTAGGGTTGGTGCGTGATCTTTGCGCTACGGAGGGACTTTATGGAAGCACTATCACGCTAATGGATATTGACGAAGGAAGGTTAGACAATATACATAAGTTAGCTACGAGATATGTCGATGAATTGAAGATTGACTTAATTAAAGTTTGAGAAAACCTTGAGCAGAGAAGTAGCGTTGAAAAACGCTGATTTTGTAATCAATACTGCTCTCGTCGGAGGACATGACCATCAGGAGACACAAAGGGCGGCAGGTGAAAAACATGGATACTACAACGCGCCCGGGCGGAACTACAACCAACTCAGATTTATTTTAAGCGTAGCCAGAGATATGGAAAATATCTGTCCTGACGCTTGGCTTATCCAAAAAAGACTGTTTCTCAGAATGCTTTTGGATGATAACAGAACTCGAAGTCTTGAACAAGCAGAGGCAGTTATGGAAGAGATTTTATCATTGCCATTCAATCGCGAGATGGCAGAGAATATGGCAGAATAACTTCGAAAATGACGGTATAGGTAACATAAATATTAACTTTGGATGGGTTCACCATCCTAAGCAATTTACAAAATTAGGAGAAAAAAATGAACAAAATATTCATAAGCATCACGATTTGTCTGATGCTTACTTTTCTGGCTAGTATAAGTTATGCCGATATTATCCATGTTCCTGGTGATTTTGATACTATTCAAGAGGGAATTGATGCCGCAAACGATGGTGATATCGTTATGGTGCATAATGGAACGTGGACGGGAGAAGGCAATAAAAATTTGCTATTAGATAATCCTGATAGAATGATTACTGTCATTTCAGAGAATGGAGCCGCTTCTACCATCATCGACTGTGAAGGAGATGGAAGAGGCTTCATATTTGATGGGGAAAGTTCAGTAGTAAATGGCTTTACCATTATGAATGGTTCAGAAACCAACGGTGGCGGTATTGCTTGCCAAAATGCTTCTCCGATAATAGTAAATAATATTATCATCAACAATACTGCTGCCGCTGTTGGTGGTGGGATTGTTGTCGCCGGTTCATCTGCGCTTCCAATGATAATCGGAAATATCATCGCCGGGAATTCGGCTGCGAACTACGGCGGTGGAATTGTTGCCGCCAATGGTGGATTCCCGACTATAATCAACAATACCATCACCGAGAATTCAGCGGGAATGGGCGGCGGTGGTCTTGGTTGTCCACAAGGTAATGCGACAGTTCTCAATTCTATCATCTGGGGTGCGAGCAATGGTGGTGATATTGTTATTGCTGCCGGTCGCACGGTTAACATCAGCTACTCTGATTATGGCACCGTAAACGATTCAACTCGTTTGATTGAGGGAGATGGTATGCTTCATGATATTGACCCGTTGTTTGTCGGCGGCGGAGATTACCACTTAACTGACCTTAGTCCTTGTATCGGCGCAGGAACAAACGTTGGTTTGCCGTCTGAAGCTGCAACAGATATCGATGGAGATACCAGACCTACACCGGCTGGTTCTAATCCAGACATAGGAGCTGACGAACATTGGCGGGATGTACCTTCCATACGTTCTATCAAGGGGATTGTCACAGATTGTCAAACTGGCGAACCAATTAAATGGGCATTAGTAGTTGTCATACAAAAGCCAGCAAAGGTCAGGACATTCACAGACGAAGATGGCTTCTATGACATCTTTGATTTAGAGCCAGGCGAATGGTGGTTGATAGGTATCAAAAAAGGATATAAACTCCACATAGCAAAGGTTGAGGTAAAACCTGGTGAAACTATTGGGCATGATTTTTGTATGGAACTCAAATAGAAACGAAGTGCTATACTCAGGTTGGGACCGCTCAAACAAGACACCAGTTGCAATCCCCCTCACGCGGGTGGGGTTGGAAGGTCATGCGGGTAGGGTTGTGAGGATGAAACTTCCCAAAATGCCACAACCCTACCCGACAAGGGGGATGGATTATCAACGGTGAGCGAATAGCTGGACAACTTTGAACAAGTCGAAAGGAACAGATGTTATGAATAATCAAGAAACACACATACACATCAGTGCTGATAAATTGCGCGATATAGCGACGGAGATTCTCAAAAAAGAAGGCGTCCCTGAATGGGATGCCTTCATCACAGCAGATTGTCTGGTAAAAGCGAATTTGCGCGGAATTGACACACACGGTGTCATCCGATTGAAAGTATATGTTGACCGTCTGCGGGCTGGTGGAAATAATCCAACGCCGGATATCCATGTGATTCATGAAGGCGCAACAACAGCGGTGATGGATGGGGATAATGGGCTGGGGCCGCCAGGTGGTGTCAGGGCGATGGAGAAAGCCATCCAAAAAGCGCAGAAATCTGGAATTGGCATTGTCACCATGCGCAATTCCAATCATTATGGTACTGCCGCATTCTATGCAATGATGGCGTTAGAACACGACATGATTGGCATTTCGATGACTAATGTTCTCGCAGGGATGCCGCCAACCGGAGGACGTCAGGCGCGCATTGGCAACAATCCGTTTGTGCTTGCGTTCCCAGCCGGTGAGGAAATGCCGATTGTATTCGATGCGGCAACCAGTTTATCCTCATGGGGCAAAGTTTTCTTAGCTGCTCAAACTGGCACACTTCTATCCGAAGGATGCTTTTTGGACAAAGATGGCAATCCCACGGTAAATCCGGAGGATGTAATTTCTGGCGGGCTTCTCTTGCCGATTGCCGGATACAAAGGATACGGGATGGCTCTTTGCATTGGCATACTGACCGGCTTGCTCGCCGATGGCAGTTTCGACATTGACGTTCCTCATCCCTATAAATATTTGGATGTACCTGGTGATAACTCCTTCTTTATGGCTGCTATCCAGATTAATCAATTTGTGCCTATCGAACGCTTTAAAAAACGCATCGACGAAATCATTCGCATCATAAAAAATACGCCCCTAGCTCCCAATGCCGAATGTATTTACCTGCCAGGCGAGAAAGAACACATCGCAGAACAGGAACGGATGGCTAACGGAATACCTTTGAACCTGGAAACTGTCGAAGAACTAAAAACGTTTGCACAGGAGGGTAGCGTTGTTTTCCCGGAATTGTAATTCAAAAATTCGCAGGGCATTACTTTGAAGGTTGTAAAGCATACGCAGACGGGAAAAGCTGTGGAAGAGTTGTTTCGGGTGATAGAAAACGTAAAACGTGAAACGTGGTTCGTGATGTGTGATACGACTTTTTCACCGTAGGGGAAGCCTTGACGGAATAGAAAACATAGAAACGTGTTGCGTGTTACGTCCGTTACGCACTACGCGATACTAAACACTGAAGGGAGGGATTCATGAGTATCTTAGTCGATGAAAATACCAATGTTCTGGTACAGGGAATTACAGGTAAAATTGGCATAATTCAAACTGGGCTTATGCTACAACAAGGCACAAAGATTGTCGCAGGAGTTACTCCGAGGAAATCTGGACAGCAAGTCCACGATGTTCCGGTTTATGATAGCGTTGAGGAGGCGTTATCCGAACATCGTATTGATGCGTCTGTTCTTTTCGTGCCGGCGCAATTTTCGGAGGATTCGTGCATCGAAGCGATTGATGCGGGGATAAAAGTCGTTGTGTTGATTACAGAACACGTCCCTGTTCACAACACGATGCGCATTCGTGCGCATGCCAAATCTAACAACGTAACTGTAATTGGGCCAACAACACCGGGCATCATCTCTCCCGGCAAAACAAAAATCGGCATAATGCCTGTGAATATGTTCTGCCCGGGTTCCATAGGTGTAATTTCCCGCAGTGGGACGTTGACGTATGAAGTTGGCGGGGCTCTTTGCGAAGCTGGACTCGGACAAAGCACCGCTGTTGGAATGGGCGCCGATCCAGTAGTTTGCACAGACCTTGTCGAATTTCTGGCTTTGTTCGAAGCAGATGATGAGACAAAGGCAGTGGTCATTGTGGGAGAAGTTGGCGGAACACAGGAAGAAACGGCGGCACAGCCACTGAGCATGAGTAACAGACAGCAAGACAGGATAGGGATCAGATGCATGGGATAGAACACTCCTCTAGTGATATGTTGATGCTAACCCACTCGGCCCCCTCAATGACACCCCATGACATATTGCCATCACGCCTCGATGGTGCCAATATCACCTGCATGGATGCCATAAAATACCGCTATGAGTTTCGATTTAAAGATGGGCGTGAAGAGTCCTTTAATATCGTCCTCGATCCCATCACCCTCGATCCA
>JACKQG010007786.1_pt1 | contig 10656 bp, 10 predicted proteins | sample 8237621 | NCBI WGS metagenome assembly JACKQG01 (sample SAMN15677084, study PRJNA649215) | marine metagenome | biome: marine; feature: Black Sea; material: saline water; isolation source: suspended particulate matter (SPM) from the Black Sea western gyre | collected 2013-06-09/2013-06-10 | depth... | reverse complement strand
TCGTCAACCTCGGCTACGTTGCCGGTGGTAACCAGCTACTAGAGCAGTGGAAAGACGATCTCATAGCGATAACCCCCTACGATGCCTACGGTAACAGCCTGGCAGACATGCCGATGATGAGCAACTTCAACGAGTTGAAGGTTGAAGCCGACCTCATGATCGGCCTGGACGCCCGTGGACTGGAGACCATCTACGTGGTCAGGTACAACACCCCGGTCCTGGAGATGGGTGGAACTGACTCAGCATCCTACTTGGCTCTGAGCTACACCGCTGGATACTTCAAGGGTATGATCATGGGTCAGAGAGGAGGCGCCGAGTACGAGATCCTATCCGGCATCGCAGGAAAGGCTAGGTCCTATCTGCAGAACACGTTCACGATCTCGACCATAATGGTCATAATCATGATCGTAGCGAACGTGCAATACGTCCTAAAGAAAAAGGAGGAAAACTAAATGGCTTCACCAATTGAACCATTGATGCCCTACCTGAACACCTTCATATTCTTCGCAGCCTATTCGGTCCTGTACAAGAACAATCCCATGTACCGTCTTGCCCAGAGCCTCGTCGTAGGCGTGGGTGCCGGCTACCTCCTGGTGGCTAACATCAACGCCTTCAACAGAGGCGTGATCATGAATACATTCGTAAATGGAAACATCAACTGGGCCATGCTTCTTCCGTGGATCTTAGGACTAGCTTACCTCTGCATCTTCATACCGAGACTGATCAACGTCTATAGAGCGGTCTCTATTCTGACGCTGACCGTCGGTATGGGCGTGGTGCTGCCCTATGGTCCTGCGCTCTTTTGGACTGTGTCCGTTGGATACGCCCAGAACGCCCTAAACTTCCTGAGTGAAGGGCTGAGCGTGTCGACCTTAGGTCAATTGCTCACCGCAGTGTGCTACGCCTTGGCTCTCAGCTACTTCTTCTTCACGGACTATGCTGCTAAGCCTACTACTGCGTTCAGGAAATTGGGACGCGTGGTGCTGCTGGTCTATACGGCCATGACCATCACGACGACTGCTTTGGGTAAGATTAACCTTGTACAGTGGAAGGTCCTGGATACCCTTCAGGGCGTCCCTGCGACATGGTGGATTCCAGCGCTGATGTTTATTGTCATGCTTATTGACAATTTCTATCCGCTGAGGAATCTGATCGGAAAAGGCTCCGAGGTCTCAAGCTAAGCATCCCTAACCCTTTTTTCTTTTTATTTTTCTTTGTAGAGTTTACTCTGGATCTATTCGGATTGGATGCAAGGAGTGGATTCTCTCAGAGGTCAATGGTGACTTGGAGGGCGTAAGGGGAGTGCAGGGCTCGGAAGAAAATCATGGGAATCTGCCCTGATTAAAAGAAGGGGACCAAGAGCTTATACCCACCTAATCTTTAATATGAGCCATAGTCTTAGTGGACCCGGGTCAAAAAATTGTTCGAGGATGCGACGCCTGAACGTGAGGAGGAGCTCATAGAGCAGGCTGCTCAATACATAGTCAGGCATGACTTGGAGGATTTCGCGCAGATCGCCCTGGAGGGCACCGCACCATTCGGGGACATCGTCGGGGAACTCGGCTTCATGATGACCTACCCTCTCGCGGTCACCTTCTTCAACAGGACGGGCTCAGACTTCGTCAACATGCTTGGCTTCAATTACAAGCTTAACGCCGAGAGAATTCTGAAGAGAGTCGAAGAACTGAAAAAGGTTAAGGAGCTCCAAGAGAAGCACTTCAAGGAACAGGAAAAGTTCAAGAGAAAGCTCAAGGGAGAGCCAGAGGGATGGTTCGCTCGGCAATTGTGGCGCCTCAGGTTTAAGCGTAAGAAGTAGAGTATCATTACACGTGTACGGATGTGGAGAAGCGTGAGTGGTTCAGAGTTCTCGTCTGAGACCGTTATCAGGGAACGTGTGTACGGCTTCTGTCAAGCGTTATCCGTGAGAAACCTTGAGAGGCTCGAGAGCCTTCTGACGGACGAGGCGTGTATCTCCTGGGGGCCTTACGACTTTGAGGGAAAGGAGGGCATACTGACTTGGGCGGGGGAGTTACACGATCTCTTCCCATTCATGGCTTTCAAGGAGAAAAGCCTCGAAGTCCAGGGTCAATCGGTTAAGCACGAGTTCATGATAGCCTTCATGACATCGCAGGGGCAGAAGGGCTGGCTCCCATGCAATAGCACCTACGAGTTCAAGGGTGACCTCATCGAACGGGTGAACGTGAACCTTCTCCACGGCTTCCTCGCGATAAGCAGGGACGATGTAGAGAGGGTCACGCCCCACGCGACAAAGTAGTGATGGCTGCATCGACGTCTTCTGTCGACGATAGCCTAGATACAGGGCCCATCGGGAGAACCATTTCCTCGACACCAGTCCTCTGTAGGTCTCTAATCTCGTTCCGGGTGGATTCCACAAGGCGGAAGACCACGTTGCCGTGGAGGACGAAGCTCTTGTTGAGATCCTTCTGTTTGATGTCGAAGGCCTCGGTTAGACATGGTTTGGTGCAGAATGCCGGCTCAGTCTCTCCGAGGAACCTCGCCGTGTGGCACCTCATTGTTAAGGCTACGGGCACGGCGTAGGTGTGGACCGCTAGTCTGAAGCTGTTCTTGACGATCTTTTTGTAGTGGGGGAAACTCTTGGGAATCCAGTCAACGTCGGCGCCCTCGACGCCCAGGCTCCTGTAATAGTCTAAGGCTCGTCCATAGTTGAGATTGGTCTGGTAGAATATCTTCTCGACTTTACGGCGGGCTAAGAAGGAGGGGTTGGGCATCCGGGTTATCTGGTCCCAGGGGCTCCTGCCGGGGATATACACCCTGGGTCTCCCAAGGCGTATGCGGAGGCCATCGTAATCCCGCAGGAGATTGAAGACACCGATGTCCCCGATGACTACATCGATATCCTCAAAATCGCTGATGTAAACGAGGTGTTCCTGTATTTTCTCGATTCCTACATTCGAGAGAATAGGAACGACATAAGTGAAGTCTTTCCCTGTGTCCTCGACCTCTTCGTGCGCTTTCTTCAATGTGTCTATGCTCGGTATCTTCCACTCGCAGAACTCCATGCCGAAGCGAATGCCCTCACACTCGCTTGCCAGGGCTTCCCTGAGCTGGCTCAGGGTTTCGGTTTGAACGGTGAACTTCATGGCTGGACCAACAGGAGTTTACACTGGAGCTTGGTCCACGTCTGCCAGTTCAGCCTCTCCTTGTAGGGAGCATGGAACGCGGGGGCATAGTAGCATCGCTCCTGTTCGCAGCAGAGCTCTCGGAGATTGGTCAACGGGAGGGTCTGGGGTAGGGGTACGAAGGTGTCCTTGATGGATTCGAGCTTCTCGATGAAGCTCTCCTCGTCGCCCCGTTGGAGCATGTCCAGGGATTCCCTGTACAGCCTCGTGGTCGAGGCCTGGTACTCCTCGTTGATGCCCCTGCCCTCAATCTTCAGACCATACACGCCGGTACGGATCAGGTCGGGGAGCTTGCAGAGGGAGCAGAAGGTGTACGCGTCGACGATGGGGAAGGTGCCAAGTTTGGCCCCTTCATCACCTCGGTCGTAGACCTCGTAGGGGAGAGAACAGGGGAACTTGACGCCGTCTATGGTGAGGTAGCCCTGGTCCATCGCGGGGAACTTGTAGTGATAGAAATAGCAGTTCACGTTCACGTTGGAGCATCCCGAGCCGTGGACGAAGACCTCCACCTCGACGCCGCTGTCCCCGACTATCTCGGGAATCTGCTCGAAGGGCACATGCCTCTCCAGGACGACGCGGGAGAAGCCCGCCCGGCGCAGGAAATCCACCGACTCCCGGTTCATCGCTGCCAGGTAGGTGCTCGCGCAGAGCTTTGTGTCGGGGGCCACTTTTTTTACCAGCTGAAGCATCCCCAGATCACCCACGATCAGGCTGTCCGCCCCCGCCTCGACGCAGTTACGTATGTGCTTGGCCATTGTGTCCTCCATCGAGTCTATGATGAAGGGTTGGTTGATCGTCACGAAGACCTCTACGCCATGCTTGTGGGCGTGTTCTGTGACTCGGCGGAACTCGTCGTACGTCTGGATATCGGTGGATGCTCCGCGGTATAGCTCGAATTCTTCGAGCCCGGGCGTCCGGACTCCGCAATAGATCTCGTCAGCCCCGGCCTCTATGACCTTGACCGCCCCGGTGTAGGCCTTCGTGGGGGAGAGAATCTGGGGGATCGCCGTGAAATGGGGGGGGTCTGCCATAACTGTTTCCTGTGATAGTTATAGGAGATTTAAGGTTATGTACCTTGGAGCCGAGGGTCTTGGCTGCCAAAAAAATCCTTAAATCCTAACTCTGGACAGTTTACCTTGAAATTTCATATGCCTTCTCTCACATCCGACGACGGAGTCACCCCTAACATCATGGCGCCCATCAACTCCTACGATGGGGGGATAAGGGTTGTGGACGCAGGAGCCAACGAGGTCTACTGCGCAGTCCAGATCCCCGATATCAAGGACTTCGTCCTCTACAGGGGGCCTTCCTCCGAGTTGCCCAGTTATGACGATCTGGGCATCGTGGTGAAATATGCCCATGAACACGGCGCCAAGGTCGACCTCGTCATCAATCAACCCTACATGGTGGAGAGGATCGAGAAGCATATTCGGAAACATGTCCGGAACTGTGTCGACCAGGGCGTCGACCACCTCATTATCGGCGACTTTGGGGTCCTCTCCATCGTGAAGAAACTGAACTTGGAGGTCCCCCTCATCGCCAGCACCTACCTCGCCTCCATGAACAGTGCGGCGACGGGTTTCCTCGAGGAGCAGGGATTCAGCAGGGCCGTTCTGGAGAGGCATCTCACCCTCGAGGAGATTAAACGAATCGTGGATAACACGAGGATAGGCATCGAGATCCTGATACACGGGGGAGGATGCTCAAACATCAACGCCAGCTGCTATCTATACCACCACCAGTTCCCCGAGCTCGTGGAGGCCCAGCGGCAGTCCAACACCTCTACCCCCTGCTCCCTCCCCTTCACCCTCCGGAACGTCGACGACCCCCAGGATATGAGCGAGGGCGTGAGAGTAATGGACGCCTTCGAGTACTGCTCCATCTGCAAGCTGCCTGAGCTGATAGCGACGGGGGTGAACGGCTTGAAGATTGAGGGTCGAACGGGGAGCGTCTGGTACCAGGAGGCGACCACCAAGGTCTACAGGGAACTCCTGGACCTGATCGCCGCCGGACGCACGGAGGAGTACGGGGAGCGGCTGGAGGAGCTGAAGAATGGAGTCTACTTTCTTCCGGTTCCCTCCGATTTTTACAGGCTTAAAGACCTCTGGTGCTGGCAGAACAGGTGCTACTACAGTCCTCTATCCCAGGCACCCTACAAGACGCCTCTTACGTGGCAGACGTGGACCAAGCAGCACTTCAGCTGGGTGCAGAGATGATGAAGATCACAGTTCAGACCGGGAACCCCTCGCTGCTGAAGGAAGCCCTGGCAAGCGACACTCAGAGCATACGTTTCGGCTCCGAGTTCTGCATGTACGCCCTCCCGAGTGGCGACGGCGTGGAGAAGGCGTACAATCTGACGAGAGACGCCGGGAAAGAATTCACCTACGTGACCCCCAGGCTCGCCGAGGGAGCCATGGACTCGATAAAGGAGCATCTGGTCCTCCTTGACGACCTCGGGGAGGCCACCGTCGTCGCAAATGACCTGGGAACGATTCACGCCATGAGGGGGCTATCTGCCCTCAAGCTCAAGCTTGGGAGACAGCTGGTGTACACTCCATCCAGGTGCCCGTGGAATCAGATCACCGAGCACACTGTCAACATCTTCACTAAAAGGAAAGTGAGCCAGATCTTCTACCAGACAGCCCTGAACTATGTGCCCACCATCGAGTTCTACAAAGGCCTCGGAGCCGTCGGCGCCGACGTGGATTGGATCCCCGATCTTTTCCCCAATCTCAATTTCCTAATTAAAAACAAGTTCCCCGTCTCGGTTCACATGCATTCGATCCCGGTCGCAATTACGCGTAAATGTCACATGGCGCGCTTCCTGGGGGAGGAGGATCTGGATCGATGTTCGAGGCCATGCTACACGAAGGCGTACTCTATGGATAACGAGTTCCTGGGGATAGACATGGTTCTAGAGGGAAACACGGTCTATAAGGTGACTGAGCCCGACAGGAAGACGGCGCAGCAACTGGCGAACCGTGGTGTCAGCGAACTCGTGCTGACAATGAGCCCTATTTCAGGCGTCAGGTCTAAGGAGCAGATCGAGAGTCTGATTCAACGGATTCAGGTCTAGTACAAATCTTCCAGTCTGAAGTGGGCTGCCCAGCGTAGCCCTCTTCCGAATAGACATGCGTCTAGAAAGCTAAATATAAACTTCTAACAAGTATTCAATCGTAAAACTCATTATTCAAGGTGAAAACGTTGGTCGGAAAGTACTTTCTCACGGTTGACGTAGGGACATCGGTCACCAAGACCGTTCTCTACGAGGACAGTTTCAAAGCGGTGGCTAGTGCCAGCGAGGAGAATCTCTCCGCGCACACCAAGGCATGCTGGTTTGAGGAGTATCCTGAGCAATGGTGGGACAGCGTAAAAAGAGAGATAAGAAAGGTCACCGAGGGCATCGATCCCAAGGACATCCTGGGGGTCGGGACTTGCGCCCAGATGCATGCCCCGATTCTCGTTGATCGGGACGGAAATGCTCTGTATCCCTGCTTGAGCTGGCCTGATAAGAGGACCATCCAACTCGTGGACGAGGTGAGCAGGGAGACCGGGGTCCCACAGCCCTATTTCACATCGACGGCCCCGAAGATTCTCTGGATCAACAGGGAGAGCCCCGAAATTATTGAAAAGACGTATAAGATGCTGCTCCCGAAGGACTTCATCCGGATGAAGCTCAGCGACACCTTCTGCACCTGCACATCCGACGCCCCGGGGACCGCGATGTATGACACGGATAACCAGACGTGGAACTGGAAGATCGCTGATTACATCGGTCTAGACCACGACAAACTACCCGAGGCCTATCCCGAAGATAAGGTCGTGGGGGCGATAACAGAGAAGGCTGCGAAGGAGACCGGGCTCCATGCCGGGACCCCCGTGATCACGGGGACCTCTGACTTCGGGATAGGGAGGAGAGTCGAGCGATCGGTGCTGGAGCAGGGAAATATCCTCCTGTACCTGGGGACGGGGCCGGGGATCTGGTGGGTCTCCTCGGGGGACTCTTTCAGTCGAAGGTCCAGCCTGTGCATCCTGGGCGTGGCTGGGACCATGCCCCAGTGGTTCAAGAACACATTCTGCCAGGAAGATATCGCCCGTGCTGAAGAGCAGGGAGTAAACGTCTTCGAGCTTCTGGACTCCGAGGCGGAGAAGATCGAGCCTGGATCCGAGGGTCTAATCGTCCTCCCTCATCTCATGGGGGAGCGGGCCTATGGGGGGAGGACGATCTCCGAGGAGGGAAGGCTGAATCCTTTCGCCCGCGCGGTGTTCTTTGGATTATGCATGGGGCACACCCGATACCACATGTTCCGGGCTGTCTGCGAAGGTATTACCTACCATCTGCGGCTATGCTGGGAACACATACAGGCGGCGAACCCCGGGAGCAGCTCAGACCTGATAATAGCCACGGGGGGAGGGGCCAAGAGCCGACTCTGGCGTCATATAATCGCAGATACATTCAACCTACCGGTGTGCCGCCTCAGCCAGTTGGAGACGAGTACACTCGGCCTTGCCTGTCTCACCGCGGTGGGCATAGGAATGTACAAGGATTTCGATGAGGCCGTCTCGAAGGTCGAGAACCCGAAGATAGATAAGATTCAGCCAAACCCCAGCAACATCACCCGATACAATGAGATGTTCGAAGTGTACAAGCGGTTAGAGATGGATCTGGAATCCTTCTTCCAACCCACTTCGAATTAAGAATAAAACCTAGTTCAGAATACGAAAAAGTAGAGCTAAAAAAAAGGAAAAAGAGGGCTCCGCCCTAAGAGATGAGCTTGTAAGCTTCGTCTACCGAAGCTCCCTCGTGGACGATCTTGACCAGGGCGGCGACCACGGCGGTCGGGTCCTCATGCTGGAACATGTTCCTGCCCATGCATGTGCCCGCGCCCCCGGCGTCTATAGAGTCCTTCACCACCTGGAGGAGGTCCCGGTCGCTGTCCATTTTCGCCCCTCCCAGGATGACTATGGGGATGGGGCAGGTCGCGACGACCTCCTTGAAGGATTCGACGCTCCCAGAATAGGCGGTCTTGATGAAGTCTCCTCCCGCCTCCTGTCCCAGACGAGCCGCAGAAACCACCTGATCGGAGAGGAGGTTGCGGTTCTCATCCTGGGGAACCACCTCCGGCATGAACACGATTCCGTGCTCCTCACAGGCGGCGGCGATGGGCTGGAGGAAGTTGAGATTGGGATCCCTCAACCCTCCGAAGTGAGTGAATTTCAGGGCATCGGCACCCGCTTTCGCGGCCTCCTTCACGAACTCCGGGCGGGGCGGATACGGGATACTCACAATCCAGCCCAGGTTCCTCGGCAGATCATCTGCCAGGGCCAACAGGTTACCGTAACCTATTAGGATGGCATCGGCACCACCCGCAGCCACTTTCTTGACGGTGGCGAGATAATCCTCCAGACCGAGAACTTTTCCCCTCATGCTATGGTCCATGGCGACGATGACGGCCTTCCCATCGTCCCTGAAGATGTGCTTCCATCTGATCGCTTTACCGACATTCATTTATGAATACATCCGGCTATCCTATCAAAGTAGTAATGAGATAAGCTTTATGATGAAAATAATGTTTTGAGCGTTATCGAATAAAGGAAGAGCGAAAAACTACGGGCAAGTATTAATAAATCATCGGGAAGTACAAATGTGATTTAAAGGAAGTGATGGATTGAAAGAAGCGCTACTATATGAGAAGGAAGATGTGCGTATTATTGACAGTCCCATGCCCAAAGTAGGGCCCACGGACATTCTGCTCAAAGTTAAGGCAGCCAAGATATGCCCCACAGACATTCGAAAGTATAACCTGGGCTCCAACGACACCAGGATCAGGTCGCTGCCGATGAACCTGTGCCACGAATACACGGGAGAGATCGTCGACGTGGGAGAGAAGGTCAAGGATTACGAGAAGGGTATGAGGGTGACGGGATACGGCATGAAGGGCAACGCCGAGTACGTGAAACTCGAGACGGTCTCCTCGAATCCCTACTTCGTGAACGCTATCTTGGAGCTTCCAGAAAACGTCTCCTATGAGGAAGGCGCCTTCACAACGCCCTTCGCCGAGAACCTCCACTGCATCATCGATTCTGCGGATCTCAGATTCGGGGACACCATAGCGATCATCGGCGCGGGCCACATGGGTCTCCAGCAGGTGAACATCTCCCACTGGAGTGGCGCCCGGGTGATAGCCGTCGACCTCATCCAGGAGAGACTCGACGTGGCCAAGGAGATGGGAGCAGACCTTGTGATCAACGCAAGCGAGGAAAACGTGGTCGAGGCAGTCAAGGAGTTCACCGACGGCGAGATGGCCACCTCCTCCATCGCCACCCTCGGGGTTCCAGCGGTGATACAGTCGGCCATCGATGTAACCGGAGAAGGGGCTCGGATCGTCCTCTTCGGGGGCGCTCCAACCGGTACGATCATGCAGTTCGACCCCAACGACATCCACTACAAAGAGAGGCTTCTGGTGGGCATCGAGGGAATCGGCGTAGGCAGTAACCGGCATCCCGAGAGGAGGGTTCAGGCGCTGAGACACATCGCCAGCGGCAAGATCGACTTGAACAAGCTCATCACCCACGTCATGCCCATGGACGACATTGTCGAAGCGTATGAGATCATGAGGCGAATGGAAGCCCTCTCAATCGTCCTCAACCCCTAAACTCTTAGCAAAACATCGGTTCACGTATCCGAACCGTTTTTTCTAACTATTTTCTTAGTGATGAATAAACCAGCTAATAGTATGATTAGGAATATCTATGTCTATTCTCATCAGTGAGGAAGAGTTTTCCTTTGATAAGGCCAGCCTCCTAGGCACGATATATAAATACATCTGAGCCCCATACGATAAACTGTAGGAAAAATCAAAAGGAATACGTTGAGGAGAAAAAGAATTGACAAAAACAATGAAAGCAGCGGTTAAAACCGCGGAAGGAGACTTCGAGATCAAGGAAGTCCCAATACCCGAGATAACTCGGCCTGACTACGTCCTAGTGAAAGTAAGAAGCGCAGGCGTCTGTGGAAGCGACCTCCACTCATGGAAAGTACCCAGGCCCGAGGCTGTGGGAAGAATCACAGGCCACGAACTCGCTGGAGATGTCGTGGCCGTCGGAGACGAAGTAACCAACTTGAAGGTAGGCGACAGGGTCGGCGTAGACTCCGTCGTCTCCTGCGGGAAGTGTTACTGGTGCAGGGTCGGGCAAGACCACATATGCCCAGAATGTTTCTCCATTAGGGGTGAGACATTCGCCCGAGGCTTCAGCGAGTACGTCGTCGGACCGGCTGCGAAGTGCTACAAATTGCCTGACCACGTCGGGTATGCCGAGGCGGCTATCATGGACGTCTACGGCACGGGCATCCACGCCATTGCGAGAACCAACGCCCACGTGGGTCAGACGGTGGCTATGTTCGGCGACAACAACGTGGGGGGGGGCCTGCTGGAAGTGGAGTACGTGGTCGGCGTGAAGTCGAACATCACTGACATCATCGAAGGGCATCTCG
>JACKQG010007784.1_pt1 | contig 10658 bp, 6 predicted proteins | sample 8237621 | NCBI WGS metagenome assembly JACKQG01 (sample SAMN15677084, study PRJNA649215) | marine metagenome | biome: marine; feature: Black Sea; material: saline water; isolation source: suspended particulate matter (SPM) from the Black Sea western gyre | collected 2013-06-09/2013-06-10 | depth... | reverse complement strand
CCAGGCTTATCTCCAGGAACTGATTGACGTTGGCACCATCAAAAACCATCTGACGATCACCCCTCAACTCGTCAATATTGGAACTATTAAAATACTCCAAATGGGGTGCAAAGATGGTTTCTGAAACTCTGTAATTGAGATTCAGAATCAGATTCGACCCCAGGGGCAAGCTGGTAAATGTCTGTAAACCAGTTAACTCGAATTTACCATGGGCATCCAATTCATTTCCAAAACTGGGTTCCAGCCAATTAAGGAAGTAACTATTCATCTGAGAATCTTCAGATTCAGGATATTCATTTATTAGCAAGGGAGCGGTAAATTTTGTAGTGCGCCGGTCAATTCTCACACCCCATAGCATGCTCTCATTGCCCAGGGCTAATTGGAAGTCGAGATCGCGGCCTTCGTTCAGATAGTCTGTATTGATGAATAGATCAGAATTGAGGTTGGAGTAATTTTCGTGTCTTTCCTGTATCTGGAAAATGGCTCCATATTTAAAACTTCGCCTGGCGTTTACAGCATGCAAATTGACCGTGACACCCCCACCATGAAGTGACTGGGTGGCTTTGCCCGATATTCTCTCACGAAAATAATCTTGATAGACATAAGCGCTTGAAAGTTTGAACTGGGTTTGGCTAAGATCAGCCAGATTCATTCTTGTTAAAGTGGGTTGATCGAAGGCATTGTTCAAGAATTCATAAAAATCCTGTGCTATTGCGGCAGAGACGAAGACCATATAAAACAAGAGGAAGAAACTCTGCTTCTTCCTCTTGTATGTTTTGAAATTCAAGCTAATGCGTTTTCTATTTAATCAATAGAACCTTATTAGTACCAGCATGGCCTTCATATTGAACCCTATAGAAATAAAGATTCGATGGCAAGCTTGCTGCAGTCCAGGCGATATTGTGATGACCTGCAGTTAGTTCCTCCTTAACCAGTGTTTCAACCAGCTGCCCGCGGATATTGAATATGCTGACATTGACCATGCCATCTGAGGGCAGGTCAAAGCGAATATTTGTTACCGGGTTGAAGGGATTAGGATAAGCAGCATAGACCTTGAATGTCTCTGGTAACGTTTCAGGCTCAGGATCAATATTCGTAACAAAGCGGTCTGGAAATAGACCACCCCAGGTTAGATCATTCCCAAATACCTGTCCGCGCCACATGAGGAGAAAACTTGTAGGTGGATTATCAAACCAGGCCGAAAAGTTGACTCGTTCGTCATCCATCCACACCATGGAATCTGGAAAAGCAAAGTCCTGCCAGAGATCAAAGCTAATGGTTTCCATTTCCTCCATATCTTCTACAAAGGAGAACCCATCAATACCAAAATCACCGTCATAGGGTTGCATGGCATTTGCCAGGCCTACCATAAGCTCAAAGAACTCATTGATGATTGACAGGGCTTCCTCAAGATCATCACCAATTTGGATAAACTGCTCTACTCCATAGTCAGTGAGGGTCAGGAAATTTGGATTCGATTCTTCCAGCATGAGGATCAGATCCATTTCATCTTCAATATTGCTAAAATCAAGTACGCTGGGATCCAGGTTGAGAACAAAGATTTCATCGAGATTGTCATAGACTTGTGTGACCACATCCACCATGAGTTCAGCCGCTCCCTGGAGAATTTCTAATTCCACCTGTAGTGCAGCAACTGCAACCCATGGAATATGGACAATCTCAAACTCACTGCTAGGTCCGATTAAATAAGGTCCATATGCATCTAGCTCAGTTTTAACCAGCATGACGAAGTGAACTGAGGTGTCCGCTTCGAGAAATGAAGTTATGTGATCTTGCATATCATCCAGATCGCTAAATAAATCCACACTTTGCCAATCATAGAGATAGGTAAGGCTGTCAATTCGACCAGCTTCCAACAGTCGAAAAATATCATCAAAGGTACCGCTGTATTCATCAAACATATCATAGGCCATGATCCCAGCCAATCCCAGATGGGCATCAGGATCAGTAGGATCTAACAATAAGTCAGCTTCCCAGGCTATTCTCAGAGCCTCTATGCGCAGGTCCAGGGCATCATCTTCATCCCAATTGTTCATCACCAAATCGGCTGAGAGGAGATCTAAATTTTGGGCATCCAGACCATCAGGGAATATGCCTCCAAAAGTGAAGCTCTCAGGTGTGCTGGATCTATAAAAGTCCCAATACACATCAACAATTTGTCCTTCTGGTAGATTCTGAATTATGGCCAGAGGAACGATGGTTTTACCTTCGGTATCTGGACCAAATTCATAGGTCTTGCCGCCAAGCAGCGTGTCCAGCTCAGCAATGGCACTTTGGAGTGAGTCAATAGGCGCCGTATCGATTCCGAAGGGTCCAAATGGTTCGTTTTCAAAAATCACGCGGACTGTATCCAATAATTCGGTCATCCCATTAAGGCCAAGCCGCAGTTCAGAAATCCCAGGCATGACATCACCATCGTAAACCATCATGATGGAATCCATATAATCGCCGAAATTTTCCATGTTGGTTGCGATTGAGTCTCCCATTTCGCTGAGGTCATGGAAATGATCAAATAAATCGCGATCAATGACGAATACTGTATCTGGAATATCATTGGCCAGGATCTGCATGGAAAATTCAAAATCAGCGATATGATTGTAGACTGAATCCATATTATGACCAAAATCATGAATCATGAAATTGTCATCGATATCATCCCCTAGATCCTCCAGGGTCAATCCGATATTTTCAAAATTATTGCCCAGTGTCTCATCTATGTCGTTTATGAAATCCCGAAAGGATTCATAATCTCCGCTATCAAAAAAACCTGTTAGATTTGTGAGGATTGGATTCATTTCCCATGGGTCAAGCATTGGGATTATGTCGTCCTCTATACGGGTAAATAATGAATCAAGGTTGATTTCAATAGAATCTGCCCACAATTCCAGATCACCAAAAGCCGTATCAGCATCAATATGAGTCCAGGCAAATGATAGCGCAGCCAGCCCGATATAGGCTTTCATTGTGGCGGCGTCATCACCACCAATTGCAACCTGGGCTTCCCATTCTGATTCTTTGGAATTTAAATAATTGACATAATCTGTATCAATGCTCTCTTGTAACACCAGATCAGGTGTTTGAGCGCTAATACCAGTGACCATCATTAGGCCTAATACCAACATTTTTAAGTATCTAATTTTCATGGCTGCCCCTCTCAAATAAAACTTTAACATCTTTTCATGCACCGAAGTTACGGTATCAATGGAGAGAGTTCAATGGAATCAGAATTGATTCTAATCAGTTCGCCTGTTTTGAGACTACACGATTTGCTCGAAATAATCAGCATATCAAATTTCTTTAACATGTTGAAATTCTAAGGTTTAACTCATTGCATTAAATCCATATTGTTCTCAGGAGTGCTCCAAAATATCTCTCATTCTGATGTGACTTGGAATACAATTAATTCTTGAAGATCAGAATTGTAATCATTTGCTTTACTCAGAAGTAATACCCAACACTGTATACACTTGTTTTTGTTAATATTTCCCCAATACAAGGAAGCACCCGCTTTATCATGAAAATCTACAACCAGGTCCAGTCCACAAAGTCTCACCAGAGCTAAATTATTTATTAATAACATTCAGCCCTTGCTCAGCTCTAGTCTGAAACTACATTTGCCTCATATTTGACCAACCTGGGAAGCATATGATCAAGCATATATTTGATGGTATAAACCGTAAACATGAGGAGTTCACAAAATGATGAGAAATGTTGCTCTCGGCCTAATTGTACTGGCTGCTGTAGGCTTGCTTTCAGCAGTTGTTTCTGTAATGTTGGGGAGTTCGATCCTTGGTATTAGTGCCGAAGAATTTTCCCGCATCTGTTCAAACCTGGCACTGATAGCCATTGCCCTGGCAGTCTGGTTTAAAAAAGTCAGCTTTTCCGACGAATAACTCTTTTTAATATCAGAATCCCCCTCGCGGTCTTGAGCTGAATCATTCTGGACTTTCCAGGATGATAGCGTAGCCAATATTCGATTCAATTGCCCCGTGCTTTAGCGCGGGGATAAAAATAATACACGATTAGATGAGGACTTTAGTCCGGAAAGTGTTGGGCTAAAGCCCTTGTTTTTGGCAGGATTCATAATCCCCGGCTTGAAAGCCGGGGCAATTGAGACTGGGACACTCTCCAACAGACGCGCCAGTTATAATTGAGCCTGTTAATCAAACCAAATCTTTAAGGGTGGAGTAACACCACCATCAATGGTGATTCTCAGCCTATGGCTCACCTACCATGCTCTATTTTCACAAAACCACACCAGGACTGAGGGAATCAGAATTACTTCAAATACACCACCCCTCTACGCCTCTGCGAAGTCTACCTATCTACGTCCTACTGGACTTCGATAGGCAAGCGAGGGGTAAATCTTGATCATTACCTCAAGTAAACCATTTTAATAGTTTGACTGTATGATCCCGCTTGCAGCCGACAAAAATACACACCTGTACTCACTAGCTTTCCTCCTTGATCCATCCCATTCCACTGAATCTCATAAGTGCCAGGAAGTTTCGATGCATCTTGGAGAGTCCTGACCTCTTGACCCCTAATATCGAATACTGTCAGCTTGACGGAGGCTTGTTCAGGTATTGCGTAGCCGATGGTTGTGATGGGATTAAATGGATTAGGATAGCTCTGAAACAAAACGAATGCATCAGGTTGTGATCTGATTGGATCCTGATTGCCTGTATAGCTCACACCTGGCAGTTCTCGCCCAGGTGAAAATTGTGAACCCTCACTATCTGTCAGATAAACGTTGACCCAGTCAGGCCGCGGAGGAACACCACCTGATTCAACGTTTTCCGTCCACCTCTCATCTGTGAGTCGATCAAAACCTTCAGTGATATGCTCGTAATATGACATGGCAGGTCCTACATAAGCTCGGTGTGAGCTACTATCATGGGTCTGATCAACCAGATAAATACCGAGATTTACTTCACCTACACCAACATGAAGTACCCTTCCAACAGGATTTCCCCATTCATCAGTTGGCTGAGTGTGAACATCCGCTACAATAAAATCACTTTCATAGGTGTGCTGAGATGCTACGGATGAATCACCATTTCCAAAGAAGAGCCCCATGTACCATCCATCTGCCAATATTTCAGGTCTGCTTTCACCTGCCTGCCATTCACTGGTGAGAACTCGTTTAAGAAAATCTATCTCACTCTCATTAAAGGCGGTTCCACTAAGTTCCTTTGAAGCCAGCGTTTCAAGTGTATCGACAATACTCTCAAATATTCCAAAATAATCTGTTATACCACCAATGTTAACATCCTCTCCTACCTCCAATGTTGTGAAGTAGTTAAGTGCCATCTCAGCGAAATTGCCCAACTGGTTGTAAAATTCAGGGTAGGGCTCGACATAACCGTATGGGTAATAGCAGGACCCTCCACCGGTGTATGATTGCTTGGCATACAGCAAATTGTCGTGGCGTAGTTGTGACCAGGATGCCAGTTGAGTATTCAGTTTCTGTTGATGCCAACCTGTGGTTTGCATAAAGAATGGCAGATTCGTATCATCTGTAGGAGGATTAAGGGCACGGATAGAATTCAGCCAGGTGTTATAAAGAGTTTGTGACCAGAATTCATCATCGTAAGCATCAACCAGATAGCGCACCCCTGCCAATGAAGATGAATACATATAGGTATCCAGCTCATCAATAATCAAATGAGCCGCATCATCATTCCCCAGGGCGAACATGGCATCCAGGGGATTTGGCATTGGACGCCATATAATCTGATCCTGATAGCTTATCCATGGAAAGACAACTTTGGAAAATATATACGAATCAATAATAAACCGCTGCCCGAAGAGTCTATACGAAACGGGGAGCGGAGGTGGTTCATCTGTTGGGTCGTAAATAAATATACTGGATAATATTCTTTGCTCTGAATAGGGTGAAAGTTCAATGGCGCTGCTAAAAGATGAATAGACTGAACCATCTAAGAGATCAGCAGCACTTTGGAGGTCTTCTGCTGCAATAATATCCTGCAATTCTCCTGTGGTCAGGTTATCACTCTCACCAACCATAAATCCAATGATGTTGTCCATTTCATCCAATGTATTTGTGTTACCTGAAAGATCGAGAAGTTCATTCAGAAGGACGGATCCGATATACATCCGAAGTATATCTTCTTCAGGAAGTGGAATGGGGGGTTGTGTGAGCAAAAAATCCATTCTACCGAGCCACATCATGGACTGAAAATATCTTGATAATTCTTCTGATTCAGCATAATGACCTCTTACAGTGAATTGTGAGAAATCGAGCAGACGTGACACACTGGTGAATAAGGGCATTGTCGCAAAATCCTCATCCTGGACTGCTTCCCAGTAGATGTTTAAATCTGCAGTAGAAATCAGTTGGGGGGAGACTGGAGATCCTTCCAAGAGTGATTTAGCCATTGTTAGATAGAGATCTACATCCTTGAGAGCATCCTCCATCTCTGGATTTGATTGATACTGATTCAATAATTCAGGATAGTTAGCAAGCATCCCATCGAGAAGGATGTGTAGATCTGGTTCCAGAATAGCGATTTCCAGGTTTTTCAATATTTCATCGTAAGAGCGATGCAGGGCATGCAGGATAGCATCGGTAGATACAAAAACGGGTAGGTCTTTGCGAAAGATGTCAATATAGGCATCACCCATTGATTTGAAGCTTAGTCTTTCAGAAACAACAAAATGACGCTCCTGGAGTGCCGATAATTCATCAGCGGTGAGCTCATATTTTATCTGAATTGAATCAAGATAATCAAACACTTCAAGATCGGTTGGGGTCTCATTATTAGACCAGTATGTCGTCGGTGGCATGTGAGCGTTCAAAAGATCCTGACTCTGCATGTCTTGGTGATCTGCAAGGAACTGATAGTATTCATCGACATTGAAAGCACTTTGAGCTTGACCTGATTGAGTCCCGAAACTCAATGAAATACCTATAATTAGTATGCTCAACATTTTCATCTTTTTCATAAAACACCACCCTTTTGTTTTCTGGTGCCTTGACCAATACTTACAGCACAGCATAATGGTACCAGAAATTCTGAATATTCGTAATAGCTTCCTCTGTTGAATGGAAACCTATTCATTATAAATATTTTAAGATTCAAGATTTTTCCCGAGTTCCTTGATCGCTGAACAGATCATAGTGCCCTCCATGATCGTTTGGCTGGAGTTTTTAATCAGCTCTGAGAATCAATAGGAATCAATCCAACTTGTGGGGCAATGTGGAATGGTCTGAAAATAAGTCATGTGTTGTCATTCGGCAAATATTTATAATTCTTCAGTGTAATGTACCACTCCCCAATGATTGTTTCTGGTCTCCGTTGAACAAATACTGGTCGTCAGTGAACATATGGGTGCCAATGGGGAGATGACTTCGACCAGCCTATGCTTCACCCGCCCCTGTTGGCAGTGCCTAAGTTCGGCTTGGCAGGCAAGCTCAGCCATCTGAGGGTACAGGACATTGAGCTGTCAACCCTGAGCACTTCGGTTTCGCTCAGTATAAACTCCGTTGAAGGAGGAAATTTCCGAGTTTCAGTCATAATAGATGAGAATAATTTGACTCAGGCTGAGATGGCTGGCCTTTTATCTATTTCCAGGGCTTGGGTGACAATGGTACTAAAATCGATTTAGTAATAATCCTCTGATGACTGGTTTCTTCGAGCGTCCCAAAAAAACAAACTACATACGCGTCTAGCCGTAGCAAAATATTTACATACCAAACTGCCATAATAGAAAAGCCCATTCATCGGCGCGTCCTTCTAAATACTGTTTGCGTGTTGAACCAATTCCATGCCCAGCACTATACTCAACTCGGAACATAACTGGATTATCGCTGGCTGTGGCTACCTGTAATCTTGCCGTCATCTTGGCAGAATTCCATGGATCCACACGAGGGTCATTCATGCCATGCGTCAATAACACGGCAGGATATGAGATTCCATTTTTGACCTGGTGATATGAGCTCATGGCAAGCAGAGCATTAAATTCTTCTTCTATTTTTACTGTACCAAACTCGTAGATATTTGGAACACCATTGGTTGTTGTCTCCGCGCGTACTGCATCAAGACAACCGACATTGATTATGGCTCCTTTAAATAGATCTGGGCGTTCGGTGATGGCCCGACCAATGGTAATACCCCCAGCACTGCCTCCCTGTCCCGCGATTAACTCGTGAGATGTATAGCCCTTTGCAATCAGGTATTCTGCACAGGCAATAAAATCCTTCCATGTGTTTGGTTTCGTCACCTTTTGACCTGCAGTATGCCAGGCCTTGCCATATTCACCACCGCCCCGGATATGGGCAACAGCCAAAACGCCACCGCGTTCAAGCCAGGCAATATTTAGGGGATTAAAATAAACGGAAGAAATGCTACCATATGCGCCATACCCTTTAATCAGTGCAGGGTTTTTACCGTCAAGCACAATGTCTGCTTGGTAAATAATTGACAGGGGCACCTCAACGCCATCATGGCTTTTAACTTTGACTTCCGCAGATTCAAATCCTGGTATATCATCAAACTCACCTTTGGGTAGTAAATCCGTCTCGACATAAGAATTATCTCCAGGATCATACGAATAGACTGCACCGCCTTTGGTCCATGAGCTGGTTCCTATCAACACTTGTTCCCGGTAGGAACTTGCCGAGGTTACCCAGCCTGATGCATTATCTGGCAGATCCAGTGAAATTAATTTTCCGCTTCCATCATAATCCATGCGTAGGACGCGGTCATAACCTCCATCAATGACACCGATATATAGAGCAGTGGAGGAGGTTGCCACATAATCAATAACAGATTCACTTTCTTGAATCAGTGTTTTCGCTGTGTTTAAATCAGGATTGCTTAATGATGTCAGGATGACTTTAAAACGGGAAGCATTTTTTGCTGATTTTAGAAAAATGTCGTCCCCATGAACAGCATAACTGGTCACTTCATCCTCCACTCCGCATATTTTTTCCCAGGGGATGTTATCCTTAAGGAGTGTTTCGATGGGTGCTGTATAGAGGGCAAGCTCATTGGAGTCGCCGTGTTTGATTTTTATTACTGCATGGTCTGAACCAGCTGGTATATATATGCTGGGGAAATCATCTTCACCCAGAGGCATACGGTCCGAGAGATTTATCCCAGCAATAAGTTGGTCCTTCTGGATCTGTGTATGTAGACGGTGAAAGTATACTTTAGTGTTTTTGTAGATTTCCGTTGCAGGAGCATCCACAGGAAGATCCTGGCGGCGGCTGTAAAAGAAACCACTTCCATCAGGGAGCCAGTGAGGTTTGTTATATGCTGTTTCTATATGGTCAATGGTTTCCGACAAATGGTCTCCGGTTTTCGTGTTCAGGATATGAAGTACGGTTTCTTCTGATCCACTTCGGGCGAGACCATAAACGACAAACTCTCCATCCATTGAGGGTCTGTAACTCCAAAGAGAGTAATGTTGACCTTCGTCTGCTACCACTTTTTCTGGATCTATGAGTAATTTCTCGTCACCAGATGAATTGCGACTATATAACTTTGAAAGATTTTCTCCTGCCCTGCGTTTTTTAAAGATGAGTGTACTATCCTTCAAAAAGGTATAACTGTGGGTAGTAAATGGTTTCCCGGAATCCAATTCTATTAACCGATTTAATAGACTCTTACGTGCTGGTAAGTTGGTCAATATATTTGCAGTATAGTCAGCCTGCCCTTTTATCCATTCCTGAACATAGGAATCTTCCAAGTTCTCCATATACCGATAAGGATCATCCACTTTGATTCCCCAATATTCGGTATCAACATTTTCTACGCGAGCGATAGGTGGGCTTTGCTCAGCGGTTTTATTATCCATAGAGGTACAGCCAGCGAATAATACAATTAATGATAGAATCAATAGTGAATGTTTCATGATATTTTCCCTTATATGTATTATCATTATTTAGTTACCTGATAGCAGTCCAGAAATCTACTTGATACAATATTGTGCATAATGCCTCCTCTTTGGATTCTTCAATTTCATCGCGTGAGGAAGAGCTTCCGAGAATACAGACCGAGATCAATTGTGGTGTGTAGCAAGATACAACTAAACAAGTTTACTGTCTAGGTAATAAAGACAAACTCCGCATCGAGGGGTTTGTCTTTTGTTGGTTATTGCTCAGGAGGGGACCCATCTATGCTATAGCTACGATGGGCAGGGATCAATCTACGCTCTGTAGAGCTTCGATTGACAAGTAAGGATTAATAAACTCTGATTTCAGAAGTTCTAAATTCGTTAATCGGTGTTCCTTACCTGCCTTGCCGTAGCTTATTTGCATAGGCAGGTTCTGAGTTCAAACACTCAGTTGCTTAGCAAACAAAAAAGCCTTCCCAGTTTGCCTCCGGACATTGAGGCTCTCGAAATGTCCAGGTTTCAGTCGAGATTCATCTGCATTCTTACAGAACTTCGATGGACAAGTTTGGCCTTACTTGCTATAAGCTTTGACACCGATCATGACCAGTAGTTAGATCTGGTTTATCCTGGCGATGCTTTGCGAAGCCGGATGAACTCCTGCCCGAGTCTGTGCTGAGTCTATCGAAGCACGCTGTGTTCTTTCAACCCTCGCCCTCAGTAAACCAAAAAAAGCCTTCCCAGATGGGAAGGCTTTTTTTGGTTTGCTCCGGAGG
>JACKQG010007783.1_pt1 | contig 10658 bp, 6 predicted proteins | sample 8237621 | NCBI WGS metagenome assembly JACKQG01 (sample SAMN15677084, study PRJNA649215) | marine metagenome | biome: marine; feature: Black Sea; material: saline water; isolation source: suspended particulate matter (SPM) from the Black Sea western gyre | collected 2013-06-09/2013-06-10 | depth... | reverse complement strand
TTAGGATCAAGTCAGCTTTTGCCAAATCCGGTTTCAGGGCGAAGCGAGACAAACCATCGAAAGTGTATTCCTTGATGTGCGAGATCGCCTCTTTCATCCTGAGGTCAAGCGGACATTGATCATAAGCTTCGGATACGCCTCGGCATGCTATTCTAAAGCGACCGAAGTGGCTCGAGCTTGCTAGAACTTTTCGAAGGGCCTCACGAGCAAGCGGTGATCTCGAAATCCCGCGCTTGCTGAGAAACAGAATAGTCGACAGGTCGTGGGCTAGGTAACGAGAAGCATTTCCCTTGTCGGGATTGGCTTTGCGAGGGTTACTGCTGTTGGGTAGTCCCGATTTAGAAGTCATTACAGTTAATGTTGTTTTGAAGTTTGTCTTTAATCCAACTAGGCAACCGCCTCAAATCGGAGTTGTAAAAATTGTTTGTCCGCCAAGATGGAAATTTCTATTTTCCTGCTCACCTAAATAATTGATTGAATGTAACAGTCTAATAGACGAATACCTGAAATTCAAGACGAATGCGTAATGTTTTCGTAACTTTTGTTTTAGATGTAGGGCTTTGTCCGCGTCGTTAAACATGCAAAAAATGTGCCAATTTCAAACTGTACTGCATTTCGTTCGTTTCCACCACGGTTTTTAGCATAGGTAAGGAAGCTGTTCTTCAATGGGCGGGGCATTCACTGAGTCATTTGGTCGGCATTACTCAAATGATAACGACGTGTTGTCGCATGTCGAATGATGAACATCATTGCCTGCCGCTGCGGGATTATTTAGATCGTGATTCTCATGAGATCGCTGTTTATCGGAATGGACTAAGGCTTCAGTCTGGCAACTGCGTAGACGAGGAATTCAGGCATGGTGAATGAGATTCTGCCATCGGCAAATCGAAAGTCAGGGCGGAACGCCTTCTCATAGTCCGGGGAGATCACTTCCACCACACTTACCTTTAGTCCCGGCGGAAGAACAAAGGACACCTTGGTTCCCAACACGGCCTTGGGTCTTTCATCGGCGGGGCCACGACCATGATTTGGTTTGCCGTTGGCTCTCTTGGGGAGCTCATCCCGGTTGTAGTTGACGAAGTGCAGATCGATTTCATTTCCCTTGGCGGGGCGGTTGGCGCATACCCGCAGCGTGGCAGGCGCGTCAAAGCGGCTGAGTCGTTTCCGTGACGGCAAGGAGTCCTTGGCAGAACTGGCCGGTTTCCGTGAAGGCAAGGCTTCCTTGGTTGGATCGATCGTTGCTTGGTACTTGGTCAGCATCTCGGGCGTCGCCAAGTCGTCGGGCAAGACGTCGAAGAGGATATGCTGGTCGAGCAGGTTCCTGCCAAGTTTGCGGAAGGCCTCCAACGGTTCGAGGTTTCCTTGCCAAATTGCTTTTCTGGGAAAGAGAAGAAGCGCCTCGGCGTGCGGGGAGTTGCCACGGAAGAGGTTGTCGTGTCGTTCGAGGAATTGATAGTAGCGGGCGAACACGGCGCGAGCCGCGGGATCGCCGAATCGCGCGTAGAAACCCATGGGAGATCCGCCGTTGGCTGCCAACTCGGCGATGGCGACGCGTGTGCGCACGCCTTCATATTTGCCAATGGTGAAAGGCTTGTCCCCAAACGCTCCTCGAATATACCGAGCTTGCAGGGTGGCGTCGCCCAGAATGCGGTTGGGAAGGTCGGTGTAAGTGGCTGCGTTCCCCGTGCTGTACCAAACGTAGTCCTCACCCTTTCCCCAAAGATCGGCGGGGAGGAGGCAACGTTCGTCTCCACTGATCTGGCTGAAGTTGCCCAAGTGGTTCCACTGGGCGACGAGCAAGTCCGGCTTGAGCTGCCGGCCATGCCGAATGAAGACCTCGTCGAATACCTCCTTGTTTGATATTTGCGACCACCGAAGCATCTCGAGGCGGAGTTGGGTGGTTTCCTGCGGGTGGTGCCAGCACACGAGTTCGTCGAAGCGATGGGCGTCCGGGTCCGCGATGCCCAGCCGTTCTTTCAGTTCCTGTTTAGTGAAGCGTTTTGCGAGGTATTGTTTGAATCCATACGCGCAGTGTTTGCAGTGGCAGTCGTGGCGGTAGAAGTAGTTGGCCACGAAGCCGTCCACGCCACGCTCGATGCCTCGCTTCACCCATGCCTTCAGCACGATTTGCCAGTCTGGATTGCGGAGGCATGCAAAGTATTCCTTCATGCCGCCTATGCGGTAACTGTTCTTCTCCAATGGTTTGCCGTCCTTGTCCCTTTCGAGGAAGTCCAGCGGATCCTTCACGGGTTTAGGCCCCAGTTCCTTTTCGTTCCACAGATCGCGATAGAACTTGAAGAAACCTCGAGGACCTTCCGGACTATCGGGATCGCCTACCAGAAACTCGACGTTCAGGTGTCCGATTACGAGTACCTTGCGTTTTGCCAATTCCGCGTTTCGTCGCTCAAACCACTTTCCGCACTCATCCAAACCTCTCACGGGGAAATGAGCGGGATAGCCTTTGTATTGCGGAGTGTGGGCGAGGCCCCAGAAATGCGCCCCGTAGAAACCCAGCTGGACGAGATCGGGTTTCGTCTCGTCGATGAAGGCAAGGTAGCCGGGTTCCGCGTAATTCGCCCAATGAGCCAGCATGCGGGTGAACTCGAAACGATTGCTATTCTCTTTTGTTTCCGCCCCTTTGGGCAAGGCAAGCAATAGGAACAACAGGGGATACAGTCGCCGCGCCATCATCCGAGCAGAGGCATCTATTGGTTCAGCGTCCAGCTAAGGCCCGGGTGCTCGACGCGGAACTGCACGAGGCGCGTGTGCTCGACTTCCGTTACGTAGACGGTGCGGCCATCGGGACCGCCGAAACAGAGATTGCTTGGCTTCGCCCCCAGGACGTCGATTTCCTTCAGGATTTTTCCCTCAGGAGAGAGGATCACAACCGTACCCTTGCCGTACCGTGTGACGTATAAGTTGCCCTCGGCGTCGCACCGCATGCCGTCGAACCCGTGGTCCTCGAATTTTTTCAGCAGACGTTTTTTCTCGACCGAACCATCTTTCTTGATGGAAAAAGCCCAAATGTTTCGCTGCTTCGACTCGTTGACGTAAAGGGTGTTGCCGTCGGGACTCACTTCTATGCCATTGGTCGTTCCCATGTCGTCGGCGAGGAGCTTGACCTTTCCCTTTTTCGAGATTCTCCACAATTGGCCCGTGCCTTTGGCCCAGCTAGGGTCGCTGGCGTATAGGTTGCCCTTGGCGTCGATGGCCAAGTCGTTTGGCTGATTCATCCTCGGTTCGTGGGCGAAGACGCTCAGCTTCTTGGTCTTTGCGTCCACCCGCAACACATTGTGCTTGGGGTAGTCGGCGATGAACATGTTGCCCTTTTTGTCGAAGCGTATGCCGTTGCCTGTACTTCCCTCGGGCAAGCTGAGGAAGACCTCGCCTTTGCCGTCGGGTGATATTCGGCCAATCGTGCCTTGCTCCTTGAAGTTCACAGCGAATACGTTGCCCGCCTTGTCGCAGGCGGGTCCCTCAATCCCCGGAGTGAACTCACCTGTTTTCGTAAGAGACGAGGCCTTGAATAACTCCTCCGCCACTGCTTCCGAGAAAAACAGTGACAAGGTAAGTGATGAGATGAAGCGAAATCGATTATTCATAGTGAATCAAATGATTGGTTATTTGCCTTTCCCCGAGTGAAGTTCATTTAACATTTCGAGGAGATTTCGGGTGAGGATATCGGAGCCGTCCTTTTGTACCTTGTTCGTGCCAAGCCAAGTCTCGTAGCCGCCGAGCTCGTGGTGTCTGGGTGTCGGCAGGTAGCCGTAGGAGCCATTGGCCAGTTCGATCACGAATGTGTGCTTGAAGGGAGATTTCATCTTAATTTCCAGACCTGTCTCCACGAAGGTCTCGAAGGGGAAGGAAACGATGGCCTGGTCGCCTATACGGATAGCCTGTACCAGGCAGTCGGCTTTTCCCTCGCGCTTTGTCTGGGACAATGTGCGTTGAGCGTAGTTGGTTGCAAGCCTAGGCAACTTGGCCTGCTCCTCTTTCGACATGGCGAGGATCTTCTCGGCTCGCTTGATCAGGTCATCGGAGGGCTTCCGCCAGTCGAGAGGCACCTCGCGCTGCAGCATGGTCACGGGAGCGTCCGAGCTGTACTCCTGGATTCCCCTGCTGGACCGCCAGGAGGCGTCGGCCACCTTGGCCGCCACGATGCGAATCTGCTCGAAGGGCTGGCGGGGTGCTCGCTTGCCGTGAAAGTCGATGTTGTTGACGTCGCCGCAGGGTCCGTTGGAGAGCATTGCGACGAAGTTGTCCGACGACATGGCCCGCAAGCGCCACGGCATGATGCGGGCGAATTCCCCGAAATAGTCGGCGGACACCTGCCGTTCCCCTATATTGATCGCACCCACGTAATGCAGGGCATAGTTGGCAAGCAAGCCGAGCGGCTTCTTTTTTCTTGTTCGCACATCGACGATGCACACTTCGGGATCGGTCGGACCGGCCGGCCTTACGATATGGTTTCGGTTCGGATTCATCTTTACCTTGTCCAGTTTGCCAAAGGGGTTGAGCGGCATTGTGCCTTCCTGAAGGTACCAGCGGCGATTGAACACCTCGTCCGGTACTTCATCCGAGCCGAAGCCCACCAGAGCGGTCTGAAGCGAACCAATGGCTTTTTCAATGGCCTCCACCATGCCGTCGGCCAACCTCTTGCCGAAGGCGACCTGCGGGGCAGGGCCTTCCGTTCTGGATGAAGGGGCCGAGTGGGTATGGGTGGCGGCGATGAGCATCTGGTCGGTTCGCCAACCGGTGGACTCGGCGGCCCGCTTCTTCGCTGCATCAAGCGCATCGCGGGAAATGCCGATGACGTCTACGATCACGATGACCGCCCGTCCCTTTCCGTTCTCAAAGGCGAGGGCCCTGACGTGAAGGGGGTCGTGTGCTGTCTTGGCGGGCTTAGGGAAGAAGGAGCCGCGCAAGGTAAGAGGCCACTCCTGCGGCGTGACGTCCACGATGGCGGTGCCTGCCCGTAACCCCGTATCGGCGGCATGCCCGACGGGGGAGAGCAGGGTGCCCGTGAGCAAAAGCAGGCAGATGGCTGAGGTTCTCATCTTATTGTCCAAGGGAGAAATAAAAGTTCTCTCCATCACTAACCGAGGTGCTTGTCGAAGAATTTTCTGGTTTTCTCCCACATTTTGTCGGAGAGAACATGTCCTGTGTCGGGCTCGATGAAGGCGGAGAAGTTTTCCGGTGCCCCTGCTTTCTCGTAGGCTTTGGCGATTGTCTTTACGCCTTCGCGGGCTTCCTTGATGGGGGAACCGCGGTCATTTTCGCCGAGGTTCAGGTGCAAGGCTCTCGGGGCGATAAGGCCGGCCATGTCCGGCGTGTCGCCGTGAGTGTGAATGCCGGGGATGAAGTTGGGGAAGCAGTGCAGGAGCTTGGTGCGATGGATGCCGTCGTAAGTGGGAAGGCAACAGTTGCCGACAAGTGCCCGCAGTCGCGGTTCCCAAGGCCCGACGAGCCAAGTGTGAGTCGAGCCCATACTGTGGCCATAGCAACCGATCCGGTCGGCCTTTACTTCGGGACGCGAGACGAGGTAGTCCACCGCCCGCCGCATATCCCGAATGTTTTTCCAAGCCATGCATTTACCGGCCACGACGTAGCGCAGAAACTCGAAACGTTCGTAGGCACCACCCTTCAGCTTCTTTTCCGGGTCCTGTCGTTCCTCGAAGCATAGGGCGTCGGGGCAAAGCACGACATAACCCAGTTTGGCCAAGGCCATTCCCGTATGGTGCATGGGGTTGCCCGCGATTCCTGCGGGCTCGGTTTTACCGAGATGCCATTGTCCTGCGTGTTGATGCCAGATGGTTACGGCGGGAGCAGTGGATTTATCGCTCACTCCGTCCGGGACCAGCAGGATGGCAGGGCAGCGGTCATCAGGTTCCAGCTCGTAGGTGATCCACTCCAAGCGGTAGCCCTCCTTCTGTTCCGTCTTGAGGAGTTTCGGTTTCAGGTTTCCGCCTTCGGGCCAAGGTCCGCCAAGACCTTCGAGCAACTTCTCTCGAAAGCCGTCCTTTCTGATTTTTGACTTCGGCTTGGCGTAAAGTCCGTCCTCGTTCGTTACGACTCCCGAGACCCCTGCCGCAACCGTGCCTACCTTTAGAAAATCGCGTCTATTCGTCATGACTTCCCATTGATGTTTGGCAGGTTTATCGGAGTTCGGGGACCAACCTTCGGTTTCAATTCGATCGTCTACTTCTTCAAGTCCACCAGCTTTTTTCGAAGGCCGGCGGCTTGCTCCCCTTCGATGACTTGCCAGCACGCCAGTCCGTTGCCCACGAGTTCGTACTCATTGAATTCCCAGACGATTTTCTTTTCGCGGGTGATCTCGAAGATTTGCGGGTTGTCGGGTCCGGCGTGGCAGTTGCCCACGATGAAGTTGCCGTTCTCTCGCTCCTGCAGGCAGGTCATCCACTTGAGGTTGACCTCGGTGCCGGGCACTTTGCCCTTGATTTCCCAGACGACCTTTTTCTCAGGGGAGACCTCGACGACGCTGTTGCCGCTGCCGGAGGCGATCAAGGTGTTTCCGTTTTTAAGGCGCATGGCCCCGTAGACGCGGGTTTTGATTAGGTAGTCCCAGACCACCTTGCCGTCCTTCACTTCGTACTCGGTCACGACGCCCGGTTGTTCCGAGCACACGAGGAAGGTGCCTTTGTCGGTGGCTCGGGCCCAACGAGAGGAAGCCGTGCCGCCCGGCTTGAGGGCGAATTGATGTTTGAGTTTGCCCTCATTATCCACCTCGATGACGCGCCCCACGCTGCTTTCCACGATACGGGTATTGCCGTTGGGGAGACGGGCGAAGGCGTGTACGTCCACGCGCTTGCCTTGGTTGCCGTTGCTTTTAGCGCAGTCGTATTCCCAGACCACTTTCTTGTCCAAGGTTATTTCCTTGAGGGTGGTCCAACTGTCGTGAAAGAGGATATTGCCGTTGGGCAGCAAGTGCACGTCGTGGTGACCAGTGTGCCCGCGTTGCGGTCCGGCTGTCTTGTGCGACCATAGCACGTCGCCCTTGGCGTCTGTGATGGCGAGGATGTTTTTGCCGTAGGAGGCCCCTACAAGCACGAGGCGTTCTGCCTTAGCGGAGAGGGCACTCAGGGAGAATATGACTGTTAGTATCAGGGGGAATAGTATTTTCATGGTATGTCTGGTGATTATTTAAAAGTGGTTCTTCATGGTCTGTAAGTTATGTGCTAAAGGGAATTCGAGTGTAGTCGATAATTGAACCGGGCAGCAGCAATCAAGATAATTAATCCTTTAACCGTCGTGCATGTGGTGGAAGTCACCACCTGTTACGGTTTGTCGCTGATGGACCTGACGAACCTCTCGTTCCAGACGGGTGCCCAGCCTTGAGCTCCGGGCATGAAATAGATGATCGTTGGGGAATTTTTAAAAACGTCTACTGCCTCCGGGATAGCCTTGCCAAGGACTTCCATGTTCGTGAGGTTTTTGCATTCACTGAACGCGGCGGTTCCAATGCTTGTGACACTTTCGCCTATCGTTACCTTCTTCAGGTTTATGCACCCGGTGAATGCGGATGCGCCGATAGCGGTGACCCCTACGGGAATGGTGATGCCGGTTAATTCCGTGCATTCACTGAAGGCTTTATGGCCAATGGTGGTAACACTGCCGGGGATAGTGATGGCAGTTAGGTCGGTGCATTCACTGAAGGCATCTGTTCCAATGCTTGTAACGCCATCGGGAATGGTAACGGTTTCCAGCCTTTGACAGCGATAGAAGGCATGATTCCCGATACCGGTGACTCCGTCAGGGATGGCATAGGATTGTTCTTTTCCCTCCGGGCACCTGATCAGATTAGTCTTGGTTTTGTTGAAAAGCACCCCGTCTTGACTGGCGTAAGTGGGATTTCCTCCCACCACGTCGACGGCAACCAGTTTGTCGCAACCTTCAAAGGCATTGCTAGCGATACTGGCTACTCCCTCGGGGATGGCGATTTTTTCCAGCCCGTTGCAGCCGTAAAAGGCCCGGGAACCAATTCTTTTGGCGCTTACCGGGAACTGGATGGTTTGAAGTGAACTTTTGTTCTGGAATGATTGGTCCCCAATGTCAGTCACTCCCTCGGTTAAAATGATTTCCGTGACAGCATTTGTTTTCAGCAGGTCATTGTCGATCCAATCAGTGAATATTGCGTTTACGGCGGAAACCATGATCGTGACTGTTTTTAAAGCACTGCACTCAAAGAATGGTGACAAGATGGCCCCTTCCAAAGAGGTGTGCGAGGTGGAAATTGCGTGGTTTAGACCCCGGGGGATTGTCACTCCTTCCAGGCTTCCGCAGGAAGCGAACGCTCCCGGACCAAGGGTCGTCACCGTCACCGGCATGTCAAATTTCTTGAGTTTCTTGCATCCGCTGAACGCGTAACTGCCGATGTTTGTGACTGCCTTGCCCGGCTTGACTTCGATGAGACCGCGGCATCCCCTGAAAGCATGATCCGAGATTGTTGTCACCGGATCCGGAAGGCTCAGGCTTGTCAATCCGGTGCATCCCCTGAAGGCTTCTTTGCCGATGGTGGTGAGCTTTACGGGCAACCTCAGGTCGGTTAACCCTGTGCATCCGTAAAAGGCACTGTTGCCAATGTGGGTGAGGCTTCCGGGTAATGACAGGCTGGTAAGGGTGGCACAGTCGTTAAAGGTGCTGTCTTCAATGACGGTTACACCTTCACTGAAAATGATCTCCGTTATACCTTTTGTTTTCAGCGTCTCACTATCAATCCAGTCCGTGATTCTCGTGCTGACGCTGGGAACCTTGATCGTCACGCTCCTTAATCCGCTGCATTCGAAAAATGGTGACAAGATTGCCCCTCCTAAAGAAGTGTGCGAGGTGGATATCGGGTGGTTCAGACCTGCGGGAATTGTCACTCTTTCCCAGCTTTCGCAGGAGGCGAAGGCTCCCTGGCCCAAGCTGGTAACCTTCTCCGGAATGGCAAGTTCCTTCAGTTCCCTGCAACCGCTGAATGCGAAACTGCCGATACTTGTGACTGTATTGCTCAACCGGACCTGGGTTAGACCGGTGCATCCTTCGAAAGCATGATCGGCGATGGTTGCAACCGAATCCGGAATACTCAGGCTCGTCAATCCGGAGCATTTCGTGAAGGCGCCCTTGCCTATGGCAGTGAGCTTTCCGGGTAATGTTAGGCCGGTTAAACGGTTGCAGTCGTGAAAGGCGCTGTTGCCAATGGAAGTCAGCTTTGCGGGTAGTAGCAAGCTGGTAAGCGCCGTGCAACCGCGAAAGGCGCCATTGCCGATGCTGGTCACCTTGTCGTTGAACTCCACGCTAGTTAGGCTTTTGCAACCATGGAATACAAAGTTCCCGATGCTCGGCACACCTGCGGGAATTCTCACGCCCGTAAGTTTTACGCAGGACGCAAATGCAAATGCACCTATAGAATTGACGGTCTGTGGAATGGAAATGGTGTCCAGTGCCGAACATTCACGAAAGGCATAATTCCCGATGGCGATGACTCCCCCGGACATGGTGACGGAGGTTAGTCCGTCACACCGATAAAAAGCGGCATCCTCTACGTGGGTAACGCTTGCTGGAACTTCATAAGTGCCTTTCTTGCCTTGCGGGCATCTCAGCACCCGCTGCTTGGCCTTGTTCAGCAGTACCCCATCCTCACTCGAAAAGGTCGGGTTCTTTTCAGACACTGAGATGGTTTTCAGGCTGGTACAGTCGTCAAAGGCCGAATTCGCAATATTGTTGACGGCAATAGGTATGGTGATGCCCGTCAAGCTGTTGCAATGTTCAAAAGCTTTCTGACCGATGTAAGTGAGGCTGTCGGGCAGTACTGGGTCGGTCAGTCGCGAACAGCCATAGAATGCGCCATCGCCAATACTGGTTAGCCCTGTGCCGATGGTCACGCTCCTTAGGTTTTCACAGCCGTAAAAAGCATACTTGCCAATGCTTGTCACCTCATTGGGCATCTTTAGTCGGACCAGGCTTTTGCAGCCGTAAAACGCCCCGTCTCCAATACTCTTTAGGCTCTCCGGAATCACGAGGGTGGTTACGCCGTCGGGAATGGCATTGCCTTCACTGAATTGCCGCGGGAGGGTGTTGCCGTCGGAAACCAAAGATCCAATTCGACCAACCGGAAACCCCGCAATCACCTTAGGTAGGACCACTGTTCCGTTAGCCATGCACTTAATGATTGTGACGAGATTTCCACTCACCTCCCACTTGAAATCATCAATCGGGTTTGGCTTTAAAAGAAACGTGAATTGATCGACAGGCTCCACTTGTCCAAGGTCGATCTCCTCCGGCTGTTCAACTTGCTTCTGGTTTTCGGCTTTGTCCGGCTGCTCTGTCTCACCCGACTTTTCTGTTTTTTCGGCCAACTCCGTTTTCTCTGTCTGCGAGTTTTCGGAAGACCCGCATCCGCTGAAAACAAGGGGTAGTCCTAGCAAGACTACTGTGGCAAGGAAGTGGATTTCGGGGTTTTTCATGCATAAGGAATCAAGCCATGAATCCTGCAATGCAATGCTAGAATACCTTCTTCAAAAAGGTTTTTCCCGCAGGAGATAATTGGCCAGGGCGGCTATTTCTCAAGCCGAATGTCTGATGCCGCCGAATCGATCTGCCCTTCGAGGAACGCAGGTTCGAAAGCGAATTATTTGGTCAAGGCGTTGATCGGTGTG
>JACKQG010007781.1_pt1 | contig 10660 bp, 5 predicted proteins | sample 8237621 | NCBI WGS metagenome assembly JACKQG01 (sample SAMN15677084, study PRJNA649215) | marine metagenome | biome: marine; feature: Black Sea; material: saline water; isolation source: suspended particulate matter (SPM) from the Black Sea western gyre | collected 2013-06-09/2013-06-10 | depth... | reverse complement strand
GAATTCCCGATCGCACGGCAGCTTCAGCGTTCTCGCGAATGCCGCCGAACATCGACGGCGGCGTTTGATGAGCCAGCAACATGCTCTTCACGTTCTTGGCATTCCCGATCCCATCGTTCAGCAAGTCCCAGTTCAACGCGTCAACTCGCGCGTCAGGGTGACAACTTGCGCAACTCTGCCATTGCTGGAAGCAGAAATGGGCGTCGTGAAAGCACAACTCGCCGCGCCGTTCCGGGGTCAATTCCGGCTCGGGCCCCAGGCGCATCAGCCTCACCGGATAGTCTGACTTGTCCTCCAGATCGACGATAGCCAGCAGGTCGCAGAAGTAGACAGCCACATAGATCTTCGAGCCAATCACCGCCAGCCCCCGCGGGCCGCTAACGAGCAGCCCTACGTCCGTTGCCGTTTCAGAACCGTCGTTAGGTCGCAATTTGATCCGACGCCGCATGCGGGCAAGGAACTCCAAATCGTTTGGCACATCGCTGGCCGTCGTTGCTGAGTAGATATCGAGCCCGGCCGCTTTGGCTTCCGCCATGGTCTTTGGGATGCCGGCCAGCTTATCGTGCAAGGCATCGGCGTCGATCACGCTCACTTCATGCGTGCCCGCGTGCGTCACCGCGATTTGCTTGCCGTCCGCCGTGGCGGCGACGCCCCACGGGTTCGCCGCACCCGATTCGACGTCGTCCAACAGTACCGTATTGATCAGCTCTATCGAGGCGACGTCGATGATGCTCATGGCGTTCGTATTCATCCACCCTAGTTCCAGTTGAGTCGTGGGTATCTGGAACCGCGAGACAACGTGTACGACGTAGGCGTATTTTCCATCCGGCGAGAAACAGATCCCGTGGACGCTGGAACTGCCATTGTGAAGTCGGATGTTGGACGTCTTGAGAGTGGACGTATTGATCACGGTAATTTCCGCGGCCACGTGATACGAGCTGGCAGGATCGACCGGTAGAAGGTTCGACACAAAGACGAATCCGCCATCGGGCGTAATGGCGGACGCGCTGGGCTCGCGGAGCGCCTTTACTCGCTCGATTTCCTTCTTCGCCTCCAAATCGATCACCGAGACGTCGTTGTCGAAGCGATTACAGACGTACAACCGTTTGCCGTCCGACGCGAGCGAAGGACCGCACGCGGTATGCCCCACAGGGATCGTCGCGGCTATCTGCCCCGATGCCGGATCGGCGACACACACGACGCCCTTCGGGCCACTGCAAGTGATATACAATCGCGAACTGTCCGAATTAACAGCCAGACCTGTAGGTTCGGCCGGGCAAGCGATACTCCGGACGACCTTCTCGGCAGCAACGTCGACTACGTCAATCCGTCCCGCATCCGCTTCGACCACAAACAGGGTCTTCCCGTCCGAGGAGGCTACAACGTCGAGTGGTCCAAGGTATTTGCCCTCGGCCGCGCCGGCGGAAACGGCTGGTGCCATGAGACCGATGAAGGCGCAAGCCATCTTCGACGAAAAGGCGCCAAATGGCGATTTACACATCATCGGGCGACTCCTATGAGCTTTGGCTCGATGCAAGTCGGCAAAGAGTCAGTTACGCGGACCGGAATCCGAACTCCCCTTGCGCATTCTAACCTTTGCAGACACCGTTGCCACCACGTCCACGCCACCGCGGTATTTCGATTGGGTGGACGAATTGCAGAATCATCGAGGGCAGAATCATGAAGAGACAGCTCGGCCCCTGCGCTACTCCGTCCATGAATGTCCTGCAGAGCCTCTTACCCGGCACGCGCGCTCTCGGGGCATCATGAGCGTTGCGATTGATGTTCGACGGGCTCCTGCTGCAACATGCCTCGCATAATGACGTCGATCAGGCATTCGACGTAGCTTTCGCGCTGGACGCCGTGGAATTTCAGCAGGCCGGTGTAGAAGTGAAGGAATTTCATGGTGCCGATGACGAAGGGCGCGGTTTCCAAATCGAGATCGGCTCGCAGTTCGCCGTTGGCGATGCCTTCTTCGAGGATGCCGAGAACGAATCGGCGGCTGTGTTCGATTTCTTCCTGAACGCTCGGCTGTTCCAGCAGTCGGGCGATCAGCCGGAATTCGGGATCGTCGGCGACCAAACGGGCAAGCAGGGGGTACTGGTCAAATGCGTCCAGGCTCATGCGGACCATGGTCCGCAACTTGCCCGCGACCGTTGTTTCTCTGTCCATCGCCACCAGGAATTTCTCTAGGGCCTCGTGCCGCAACTGGCTGACGATTTCCAGGAACAACTGCTCTTTGCTTTTGAAGTGCAAGTAGAACGTGCCCTTGGCGATTCCCACGTCGCGAACGATGTTGTCGATCACCGCCCGCTTGTAGCCGAATCGCTCGAAGTGCTCTTGGGCCACCTCAAGGATTCGTTCGCGTTGCACAGTCTTCTTTTTTGTCATGATGACGCGGTTCTCCCATCGTGGGGCACGTTTCCAACGTGCCAGCGCCTCAGTAGGCACGTTGGAAACGTGCCCCACGAAAGCCATTTACGACGAGCAGGTTCTGCCGATTATGTCTCTATATCACCTCAGTGGCTGTCGCGATTGTTTCTTCTGGTTCGTGTCCCTGCAGAGTAACCGGCTTTTGTACAGAACCGCCGCGCGGCGGTTCTACATCCTCGCCGAGAAGGCTGAGCCCTGTGAGCCTGCGCCATAGCCGCGTTGCGTCGTCGATCATCAGGTAGAGGCTTGGTACCAGGGTCAACGTGATCAATGTGGCAAAAGCCACGCCGTAAGCCAGTGTGATAGCCATGGGGATGATGAATCGCGCCTGGACGCTCGTTTCGGCCATCAGCGGGGTGAGGCCGAAGAAGGTGGTCAGCGATGTCAACAGGATCGCGCGGAATCGATGCTGACAGGCCTGGGGGACCGCTTCGCGGACCGGCATCCCACCTCGGACCAACCGGTTGACATAATCCACCAGCACCAAACTGTCGTTCACGACGACCCCTGCCAGGGCGACCATTCCCAGAAACGACACGATGTTGAACGTCTCGTTACACAGCACGTGGCCGGCCACCGCTCCGACAAGGCCGAAGGGTATCGCCGACGCGATCAACGCCGGCTGCAGGTAGGACTTGAAAGCGATCGCCATCGTCGCGTACATCGCGAACAACGCAACCACGAAGCCAATTATTAGTTCCCTCAGCACGCGCTCTTGGTTCTTCATGCCCCCTTCGCGCGAATGACTGAGGCCCGGATAGCGCTGCTGGACATCTGCCAGGACCCCTGACTCCAGTTGTTCCATGATGTGCTCGACGTTGTCGATCACTTTCCGGTCGATCATGGCCGTCACCTCGGCCATGCGCCGCCGGTCGGCGCGACTGATCGAGGCCAGCCCTTCGCCGTACTGAATGTCGGCCACTTCGCCCAAGGGGACTTCATCGCCCGATTGGGTTCGGATGCGCATGCGCTCCAGATCGGCTAGTGATGCGCGCTGCGTGCGCGGGTAGCGGACCATCACACGAATGTCGTCCCGGCCGCGCTGAATTCGCTGGGCCTCTTCGCCATAGAACGCTTGGCGGACCTGGCGGGCCAGATCGACGCTGCGAAGGCCGAGAGTTTCGGCGGTCGGTTTGATGGCCAGCGTCACCTCCTGGCGGCGAGAGCCCAGCGTGTCGCTGATCTCGTAAATGCCGTTGAACCGGCGCAGAGCCTCTTTCAGTTGGCTTGCCGCCGCTTCTACATGGTCGATGTTGTGGCTGGTCAGGCGGATGTGGATGTCTTTCTCTTCGTGCCCTTCGGTGGCATTGAACGTCAATTGGCGTACGCCGGGCACAGTACCCACTAACTCGCGCCAGCGGTCAGCGGTGGCCTCCGACGAGACGTTGCGCTCAACCAGATTTTGAAACTCGATGGTCGCCTCGGCCAAGTGAGGCCCGCCGGCACCTTCCAGGCCGAGCGGGTTCTGCGCGTCGCCGACAGGGTGGCTGCCCATGGCCACGAGAATGTGTTTCACCAGCGACACGCCGCCGTTTTGGTCGTCGATTTCGTCGCGGAGTTGTTCCGCTGCATCTTCAATTCGCTTGAGGACCGCTCGCGTGGTCGCAGCACTGGTTCCATGCGGCATTTCCAGGGTTGCCGTAGCCACGTCGCCCGGCAGTCGTGGCGAAAACGCATACGGCACGCGACCGCCGGCCAACAGACCAATCGTCACGATCAGACAGGCCGAGAACACGGCCAGCGTTGTATACCGCCAAGACAACGCCACGTTCAGCACGGGCACATAAACCCTGCGAACAAACGCCTGGAGTCCGAACTCGACAATTCGACGCACCTGCTCGAATAGCCACACAAGCGGCCATATGGGAAAAAGATACCAAGGGATGGTTTTCGACGGTTCGTGCGAAAGATGCGCGGGCAGAATCAGCAACGATTCGACCAGTGACAACAACAGGCAGGCCACAATCACAATCGGGATGATCCGCCACATCTTCCCGTCCACACCGGAAATGGCGAGCATCGGCAGGAAAGCGATGACCGACGTCAGCACCGCGAAAATCACGGGCGTGGAAACACGAATCACACCGGAAACCGCGCCCTGTACGCCGTGCTCGCCGTGCGTCTGCTTGTGGTGGATGCTTTCGGATACCACGATGGCGTCGTCGACCACAATTCCGAGGACGAGAATGAATGCGGCCATGGAAATCAAGTTTAGCGACACGTCGAAGTACCACATGACCGCAAAGGCTCCCAGAAATGAGAGCAACAGCCCGACGGCAACCCAAAATGCCAACCGCAAGTGAAGGAAGAACGCCAGGCACAGGAACACCAAGATAAGACCGTTGAGACCATTGCGGAGCATCAATTCCTGACGTTCCGTGTAGTACCGCGAGAAATCAAACCAGGTATCGAGGTTCACGCCGGCTGGCAACGACGGCCGTTTCGTGGCGATGTAGCTCCGAACCCCGTCGACCACATCGGAGATGTTTTCGCGTTTTGGGGCCAGGATCGCCAGCGTCACCGCCGGCCGACCGTCAAATCGAGCCCACCGCTCGTCTTCCTCGAAGCCGTCCACAATCGTTGCCACGTCCGACAGTCGCACTCGCGTGCCATCGGGATTGGTCAGCAAGACCAGATTCTCGAACTCATCACCGCGATAAGCTTGCGATTGCGTCCGGATCAGGATATCTCCGCCCGTCGCGCGAATCTCGCCGGCCGGCAGATTCAGTGACGACACTCTGACCGCGCCCGCGACTTCGTCGAACGTCAGACCGTGGCGCCGGAGGCTTTCTTCGGAGACATGAATCCCGATTTCGTACGGGCGTACAGCGCCCATCTTCACCTGCGTTATACCGCGGACTGCCAGGAGTTCGTCGCGAAATTGTTCGGCTAGTGTTCGTAGCCCGAGTTCGCCGATCGTGTCGCTCGATACGACGACGGTAATCACGTGGAACTTGAACGAGAGTTCCTCAATGACCGGTTCTTCGGCGTCCTGCGGGAAGGTTGTGATGCCGTCCAGCCGGGTCTTCACGTCGCTCATCAACGATCGAGTGTCGTAGTCCGAACGCACCTTGATCGTGACCGTTCCGAATCCTTCGGCCGCCGTCGCGTTCAACTCGTCGATCCCCTCAAGATCGCCGACGGCTTCCTCGATGGGCAGGACGATGCCCTCTTCCACCTCGACTGGCGTCGCTCCGGGATACACAACGTTGATGTGAACCATGTCCAGGCTCACCAGTGGGAAAAGCTCGCGGCGCACCCCGTACCCGATGGCCAAGAAACCGGCCAGAATAATCATCAGCATCAGCAAGTTGGCAGCGACGCGGTTGCGCGCGAACCAAGCTAATATGCCATCCATGATTCACTCCGCCTCGGTCATTCTGTGGGTCGGCGACTTCTCGTCGAACTCGCCACACAGATCAAGGATGCTGCCATCGCCGCTACGGGGAATCTTGCGCGCGACGCCATCCAAAACCTGCACTCGCATGCCATCAACTGCCCTTTCCAGGTGCGTGGCGCAGACGCGCTGATCGTTCGTCAAGTCGCCGCGGACAACCGCCCATTCGCCTACGCGGCGAAGTACTTGAATCTCCTTCGCCCGTAATCGATCGGATGAATCAATCGTGAAGATTCGGCCACCGCTTTCCACACATGCCGCCGGCAACACGATGGCGTCCGGAACCTCGCTACTGCGAATCGTCGCTTCGACGAACATTCCCACGGCCAAAGGATGCCCTCCGCTTTGCCGTGCTGCATCGTAGGGAGACGGCACGCTGGCCACCAAATATGCCATACGGCTCTTGCGATCCACGATAGCTTCGCTGCGAACAATACTCCCCTGCCACCGGCGGCGCTGACCGCCAAAGTCGGCTCGTAGAATCACCGGTGCGCCCTCGCCCGGCGCAAAGGAAGTCCCCAGCGGGAGATCGAGGAAGGCAAGTTCATCGTCGTTGATCGGCAGCCGGACTTCGACGGCGTCGGTGGCGAAGCATGTTGCCAGCGGAGTGCCCGTCGTCACGTATTGGCCCACGTCCGCGTTCTTTTCGCGGATACAGCCATCGAACGGAGCTACGACGCTCGTATCGTCTCTGGCATACCGGGCTTCATCCAGTTGTGCATTCAGTTCCGCGATACGCGCGGTTGCCACGTCAAAGGCTGCCTGAGCTTGATCCAATTCGGCTTGCGTGGCCACGTCCCGTTCGCGGAGCTTCAGTTGGCGATTCAGACGCTGCTGGGCCTCGTCCCGTTCCACCTGAGCGGCCTCTTTGGAAGCATCCAGCCGGCGGATGCGGACATCGTAGTCTCGAGGATCGATTTCAACGAGGACGTCGTTTTTCTTGAAAAAGCCACTCTCGTCGAAGCTGTCAGCCACCTTGAGGATTCGGCCGGCAACCTGAGCGATCAGCGTGCTCTCGGTCCGCGGCATCACAGTGCCCTGGCTGCGAACCGGAAAGCACACCGGTCCCGTCTGTGCGCAGGCCACGTGAACCGCGGGCAGGACTTCCGTCTCATCTTGCTGTGGAGGAGCTGGTTTCGTCGCGATCAACCATTGCGCGGCGAACACGCTCAGCACCACGGTCACGATAGGTGCCAGTATCTTCAACGCGATCGTGCCAAACCTGAGAATGCGACGCATGGCATCCCTCGTTCCGTACGGCGTTCCGGTCCGCGAATGCTAGCGGCCAAATCGCCCAACAGTCAAAACTTCTTTCGGCGTCCAGGCAGGCCAAAACCAGACAAGATGACCGAAAGTGCCGGTTTGGTCATATTGATCACTGGCAGGCGTTTTGTCAATACCTGTCACAGTCTGCAAGTGCCTTCGCGGCGGGAAGGGCTACAAATGGAATTGCCATCGAGTGAAACGCGCATACAATAAGCAACATTCTGACCGCATTGGCCTCGCATGGAAGTGTCCTATGGCATCGAAAAGCAAGAAGCGATCTAAACGGCGCCCGTCGGTAAATCCCCTCGATCAAGTACGACGCAATCTCGAACGCGGAAATTACAAGCAGGCGTTGAAGGACGTACGCGTCTGTTTCCGTCAGAATCCGACGCCGGAGCACCGAAATCTGTTGGAGCACGCCTATGTGGGTCGTGCCCAGCAACTTGCACAGCAAGGACTGCGCGACGATGCCCGCCGAATCCTCCAGGAACTACTGGATTTGGGAGTTACAGAGCCATCCGTCGAGGCGGGCCTACCGGACCTGTTGTTGTCGGTCGGCATGTTGGACAGCTTGCCCGTAGATCACGATACTTTGACGGACGCCGAACGGGATCGGCTTACGATCAAGGCAGCCGATCAGGCGGTGCTGCGGCCGGAAGACACGCCTGCGGGCATGCCCGAAATCCGAGACGATGCCTTGAAGGTCCGGGCCGCACTGGAGGCCGTGGAACAAGAGGACGAGCCGATCGCGATGACGCACCTGCGGGACATTTCTCGTCATTCACCCTTCGCCGATTGGAGGTACTTCGTACGCGGTTTGATTGCTTACTATGGGCATGACAAATCGGACATGCTGGCCAACTGGGATCGACTTGTTCCGGATCGAGCCGCCGCAAGAATTGCCGCGCCGCTACGGGTGATGGCTGGCGTTGCGCCGACTCACAAGGACGGCCGCGTGCGTGCGAAAGTCGGCCGCCTGGAGAAGCAAGTGGCGGATCAAGCGGTGCTCGGCCAATTGATGAAGGTTCGGCAATTCGCTGCCCATCGCGATTGGCCGCAGATGTTCAGAACGCTGCGCACGGCGCGTGGGGAGCTGCGAAAGCTGGACGCTGGAGTCCATCGACGAGTCGTCTCGTGGTTGTGCGGCATTTTCGTCAGCGATGGGCTCGTGGACGAACTGGAGCGTCTGACGCGAAGCGTAGATCCTTTGCCGATCGACCCGCTTTGGAGTCGGGCACGTGCCCTGGTCCGAGAGACATCCGACGACCACGACGATTACGATGCAGAAAAGTACTGGCGGAAGTACTTGCGCGATCTGGAAAACGCGTCGTCGCTCTCGCCGCCGGAACGAGACCTGGCGCGTGGAATGATTTGGCTGCATCTGGCCGAGAAATATGTCGACGATGCGATGCACCTGCGTTCCTGCCGCTGCAGGATCGACCATACGCTTGACATTGAGGAGATCGAAGAGCAGGCGATGGAGGCTTTCGAGCGATCTCTGACGCTTGCCCCGACTTACACGCCGGCCTACGAAGGCCTGGCGAGCTTCCATTTCCTGGCTGGCCGACCGGACGCGGCGGCCCAGGCCTGGCGGCGCTCTCTCAACCGCGTGCCGGACAATCTGGATGCGTTGCACTATCTTGGCACCTATTACCTCACCGTAGACGAGCCTTTGAAAGCCCGCGAGTTTGCGGAACGTGCCCGCGGACAGAAACCGTTGGACAAGGGGGTTGGCACTCTGCTCTGGGCCACACATGTTGGGGCGGCACGCCATTATGCGCGCGAGGGGCAATGTGAAGAGGCTCGCCAGGAACTTGCGACCGCCGACCAACTTCAGCCGGCACGTCAGGACGATTACGACGTGCTGGCACGGAAAGCGATCTTGGAGACCAAGGCAGGCTGCATCGACGCGGCTCGACAATTCGTCGAGCAGGCGCAAGAGCATCTTTTCGAGCCGACGGCTTTGTGGCTGGCCATGACCATCGAAGCGATCCGATACGATCTCCCGAAAGAAGAGGCGTGGCTGTACGAAAAACGTTGGCAGGATGCACTCAAACGTCGCTGTCGCAGCGAGACGGCCGGCCTTATGTGCCGGATGATGCATGCCCATCTGAAGACGCAGCGGCCGTACCCGCAGCGTTCCCAGCACGTCCAACAACTGCTGAAGTATGTTCGTCGCTGTTCGCGTGTGAAGTGGCAAGCTGAGGACCTGCGCAGCGTTTGCGATTTCCTGAACCAGGGGGAAGAAGAAGAGTTGCTGGCGAAGTTTGCCAAAAAAGGCATTCGAAAGTGCCCCGAAGTTGCGTTATTCCACATGCTGGTCGGCACGGCGGAAATTGGCAAGGGACCGATGCGATGCAATCTTCAGTTGGCCATGGAACATCTTCAGGAGGCGATCAGATTAGGCTCGGCATCGAATGATCCACGCGACGAAGAGGTTGCGAAGGACGCGAAGCGAGGTGTGGCGTTGCTGGAAGAATACTTGGCGGACGAGTACGACGATGACGACGACGACGATGAATACGACGAGTACGAGGACGCACCGTACGACGGCGATACATCCGGAATATCGCCCGGCGAGATCATGGACCGCATCCGTGATATGTGCGGTCGCATGGGCGTGGACCCGGACAAGGTCCTGGACGACCCGGTCCTGAACGACTTGGTAAACGGGCGATCGAAAAAGTCGTAGCGAACAGGCAAGAGAGCAGACGCGTGAGATACACAAGGAAATGAAAAGGAACAACAGACCATGGCGGATCCGTATTTGACCCTGGGGCTTTCGGCGGACGTTGACGAGGCGACCGTACGGCGGCGGTACTTGGAGTTGGTCCGGGAGAACCCGCCGGAAAAATGCCCCGAGCGATTCGCGGAGGTCCGCGAGGCCTACGAGCAACTGCGTGACCCGGTAACTCTGTTGCGTAAAGAAATATTCCGAATTCGTGGCCGAGAGTCGCTGGACGATATCATCGCGGACCTGCGGTCGCGCGTGCGGGCTGTGCGGATACCGACCGAGACGCTGTTATCATTGGCGGAGGGATAAATGGACAACTGGCCCGATCACGACGAAATCCTGACGCGGTTTCGCGGTTGGCTTGACCAGACCCGCGACGAGTGCGAAACGCTGGGCGAGCACGCGACGGACGGTGAGCTGCTGAACGAACCGGCCGGTCTGTATCAACTCGTCGAGCAGTTTACGGCGTTGCGGCACGACATGAAACTGCTGACCAAAACGGCCCGCGGCACGGAAGAACGCAACGAGGCAACGCTGGTGTCGATGCAGGCGGCCATCGAGCAATTCCGCGCGGTCGAACCGAAAGAGGCCGAGGCCGCCGACAAGGCCGCCCGGCCGCTGGTCGAAGCGCTGGTCGACTTGGACGAGTCGCTGGTCCGCGGCCAACGGGTCATCGAACAGGCACGGCGGCGGTTCGTGGCTGAAGTCAGCGCCGAAATGCAGGAAGCGCGCGATCGCCTGGATGCCCTGTACCGCACGCAACCGTGGTGGCGCAGGCTGCTATGCCGTCCCTGGCACGAGGCCACGCGCGGCGTCTACTCCGGCAACGC
>JACKQG010007780.1_pt1 | contig 10661 bp, 8 predicted proteins | sample 8237621 | NCBI WGS metagenome assembly JACKQG01 (sample SAMN15677084, study PRJNA649215) | marine metagenome | biome: marine; feature: Black Sea; material: saline water; isolation source: suspended particulate matter (SPM) from the Black Sea western gyre | collected 2013-06-09/2013-06-10 | depth... | reverse complement strand
TCAAGGAATGCGAAAAACCCTGTGCCTCAATCGTGGTACAATCGCCTGTTGAATTTCATGGCTGCAGGCCTGCATGGGAGATGACATTGCTCACGAAAATAATATTTGTTGGTTTGGGCGGTTTTATTGGCGCCACATTGCGATATGCCGCTAGCGGTGCGGTGGGGCGCATAACTACACAAACACACTACGGTACTTTCGTTGTAAATATTGTGGGTTGTTTATTGATCGGTTTTTTGGCAGGTTTTGCCGATGCGCGGGATGTATTCTCGACTACCGCGCGTGCTTTTGTGTTTACTGGCATTCTGGGCGCGTTTACTACGTTTTCGACGTTCAGCTACGAAACGATGGGCTTGTTCCAGAATGGACAGACCTCATCAGCTTTGACCAATCTCGGTTTGCAAATTTTCTTAGGTCTGCTGGCCGTTTTCGGTGGGATCCAACTTTCGCGTTTATTCTAGCGTAGCGTTCCTCTTATTTCGGTAGATTTCCCATCCGGCTGAGTAGTTCGACAATGTCATGGTAAATACGTCGTTTTTTAATAACTGCTCAGGCTAACGCTTTCGCTTCGAGGCTGAGGTAGTTACGTTTTTTATCAATAAGAGGCTCTCCGGTTTCTGACGTGAAAATGCCGGAAAATGGAAGAACTCAATAAAGATATGCTGGTCAGTATCAGCATATTTTCTCAATAAAGTGTTGGATATTAGTTTTTCCCGATTGCGTATCGAGAACGTCGGCTGAAATTTTGTATCCACTGATCGTAGTGGACCTACTCTTATGAATTTTGAACAGTTTTCCCTTGATGCCCGTATTCAAAGCGGCATAAAAAAAGCGGGGTATGATGCCCCCACACCCATCCAGCAGCAGGCTATTCCGTTGGTGCTAAATGGGCGCGATTTGATTGGCATCGCCCAAACCGGTACTGGCAAGACGGCTGCCTTTGCGCTCCCGATTTTACAGCATTTGACGCGCGGCCCTCGGGGGAAAATCCGTGCCCTGATTGTGGCACCCACCCGCGAGCTGGCAGAGCAAATCCATCAGGTAATTACCGATTTTGGCAAACAGACTCAGACCCGTAGCATGACGATTTACGGCGGCGTGAGCAAAACCCGTCAGGTAGAAACCCTGCGCCGTGGTGTTGAGGTTGTTGTCGCTACGCCAGGCCGCTTGCTGGATATTGCCAATGAAGGCAATATCAACCTGCGAAATGTAGAAGTTCTTGTGCTCGATGAAGCCGACCGCCTGTGCGATATGGGTTTTCTGCCCGATATCCGCCGCATCATCAAATTGCTGCCCACTGAGCGCCAGACGCTCTTTTTCTCAGCCACCATGCCGCGTGATGCCCGCAAACTTGCTGATACGATTCTGAAAAACCCTGAAACGGTTCAAATTGGCATTATCGCTCCGGCGAAGACCGTTTCTCATGCCTTGTATCCCATAGCGCAAACGAAAAAAAAAGAACTCTTATTGGCCTTATTGCAACGCACTGCCGCTGGAAGAGTGCTGATTTTCACGCGCACGAAACGACGCGCTCGATTTTTAGCCAATGACTTAAAAAAAGAAAAATACCGCGCTGCGGCATTGCAGGGGAATATGTCGCAGAATCAGCGCCAATTGGCTTTGGATGGTTTCCGCTCCGGAAAATTTGATTTACTAGTCGCAACCGATGTGGCCGCCCGTGGTATCGATGTAGAAGATATTTCCCATGTGATTAACTACGACATGCCCGACACCGCCGACGCGTACACGCATCGCATTGGCCGCACTGGGCGCGCTGAACTTAGCGGCGAGGCTTTTACCTTTTCTACACCCGAAGATGTAGCTATGGTACGCGCCATCGAGAAAGTACTCAAAGCTCCCATCGAAAAGCGCGTTTTGCCCGAATTTGATTACGGTAGTTTTAAACCGGACTTTCAGCTCTCAACGCAAGCGGATACATCCAAGAGTCGCCACTCCAGACATCGAAGCGGCAATAATAAACGCAACTATCGCTCAAAATCTCGTAGACCAGCGCAAAAATAGAACCTGACCAAACCTCCGAAATTTTCGCGAAGCACTTTGAGAAAAGCGAAGAAGCTAAATCTCGGAGGTTTTTTATTTCCCGGAGGTAACCCCAATGCAATATACCAACTTAGGCCGCAGCGGATTGAAAGTCTCACGCCTTTGCCTGGGCATGATGACCTACGGCGACCCCAACTGGCGCGAGTGGGTGCTGCCCGGCGATGAAGGCCGTCCCTTTGTGCGCCGCGCCATCGAGGCCGGAATCAATTTTTTCGACACCGCCAATATGTATTCCGTTGGGGGTAGCGAAGAAATCACCGGGAAATTGTTAGCCGAGTTCACCCGTCGCGACGAAATTGTGATTGCTACGAAAGTATATTTCCCTATCGGCGACAAACCCAACCAGGGCGGCCTTTCGCGTGTTCATATTATGCAGGCAGTTGAAGATTCGCTGCGCCGCCTGAACACCGATTATATTGACCTGTACCAGATTCATCGCTGGGATTACACAACCCCCATCGATGAGACCCTTGAAGCCCTGCATGATCTGGTGCGGGCGGGCAAGGTGCGCTATATCGGTGCCTCAAGTATGCACGCCTGGCAATTCAGCAAATCGCTCTACCTGGCCGATCTGCGCGGCTGGACGCGTTTTGTTTCCATGCAAAACCACTATAATTTGATCTACCGTGAAGAAGAGCGCGAAATGATGCCCCTGTGTCGCGATCAGGGTATCGGCATCATCCCGTGGAGTCCGTTGGCGCGCGGCCTTTTGGCGGGCAATCGCGAACTGAGTGCCGGGCCACAAACCCTGCGCGCCAAAACCGATACGGTGGGTGATAGTTTATACGGATTTGATCAGGCAGATTTTGATGTGATTGAACGCCTGCGAGAGTTGGCTGCCCGCCGCGGCTACAGCCCGGCGCAATTGGCTCTGGCGTGGTTGCTGCACAAAGAGGGGATTACTGCCCCGATCGTGGGGGCAAGTAAAATGAAGCATCTCGACGAGGCGATTGCCGCGGTAGAGATTTCCCTCAGCGAGAAAGAAATCCATTTTTTGGAAGAGCGCTACCAGCCACACCCGGTTTCGGGCCACCATTAGTAGCAGGAGCAGGTGACTGTCAATTCATAATTGACAGTCACCTTGTACATTATGCAAGCAATCCAACGGATCACTGTTTTAGGCGCGGGGGCATTGGGGATGTTATACGCCACAAAATTTCATGCTGCTGATTTTGATGTGGAACTGGTCGCCAGCGGTGAACGCGCCGTGCGTTTGCGACAGGGTGGCATCATCGTCAATGGCGCGCGCTACGATTTCCCTGTCACCACCCCCGAGCTAGCCGCGCCCAGCGATCTCATCATCGTGGCACTTAAACATCATCACATGCCTGCGGCTGTGCCGTTGCTGGAGAATTTCATCGGCCCGGAGACACTCATCATTTCGGTGATGAACGGCATTGTCAGCGAGGATATTCTCGCCGCGCAATACGGTTGGGAGCATGTGCTCTACTGCGTGGCCGTGGGTATGGACGCGGTCCGGGAGGGTAATAGTACCGCCTACGCCACGGCTGGTAAGCTGTTGATTGGCGAAGCGCAGAATGACGACATCAGCCCGCGTTTGCGGCGCCTACAAGCCGCCCTCGATCGCGTGCGTCTGCCCCACGAAACGCCGACCGATATGCTGCGCGCTTTGTGGTGGAAGTTTATGGTCAATGTGGGCGCCAATCAGGCATCCGCAGTGATGAACGCCACGTACGCGATGCTGCGCGATAATCACGATGCGTGTACGCTGATGGAAACCTTGATGCGCGAAGCCATCACTTTGGCGGAACACTTGGGGATTGACTTGCATGAAGATGCGATTGCCGAGTGGCGCCCGTTCCTCAATAAACTCTCCGCGGATGGCAAAACCTCTATGCTGCAAGATATTGAAGCCGGGCGTAAAACTGAAGTCGAGCTTTTCGCTGGAACGGTGGTGGATTTGGGGCAAAAGCACAATCTTCCCACACCTGTTAACCAGACCCTGCTACAAATTATCCGCGTGTTGGAAACTTCCCCGGAAAACCGGCAGCCAACCTAAGCGATATCACGCCAGGCCGCAAAATCAAGGAAAGCCTAATGAACTTCACCCCTCCAACGATCAAAAAATTCATGTCTGCAGACTGGAGCGACCTGGAACCCTACTATCAGGAATTGCTCACCCGCCCTTTCGATGCTGCCAGCGTCGCGGCCTGGCTTGCTGATTGGTCTGAATTGCGAAAACTGGTGGATGAAACCTACGCCCGTTTGCAATTGACCAGTTTTCAGAATACCGCCGATGCCGAAGCTGAGGAACGCTACTACTACTTTTTGGAGAATCTCTACCCCAAACTTCAGGCTGCGGATCAACAACTCAAGGAAAAATTACTCGCCAGCGACCTTGAACCCGAGGGGATGCGCGTGCCCCTGATGCGGATGCGCGCCGAAGCGCAAATTTTCCGTGATGCCAACCTGCTTTTGCAAACTGAAGAACGCAAGCTTGGCTCGCAGTATAGCAAAATTACCGGCGGGCAGAACATCATCTATCAGGGCGAAAACTTAACCCTGCAGCAAGCCGCCGCTAAAATGCACACCCCTGAACGTGCTGTGCGCGAACAATTATGGCAACTGACAGCAGAACGTCAACTGCAAAACCGCGGCGCGATTAATGATCTCTGGGTGCAGGCCATGGAACTGCGCCAGCAAATTGCCGCTAACGCGGATTTGCCCGATTACCGCGCCTACCGGTGGCAGCAACTGCATCGTTTTGACTATACCCCTCAGGATAGCAAAGATTTTTTTGAAGCCATCGCCGAAGTCGCCGTACCTGCTGCGCAGCGCGTCTATGCCCGACATTGCACCCGCCTGGGTTTGGATTCGCTGCGTCCCTGGGATTTGGAGCGTGAACAATCTACGATGCGCTTTCCCGGTATTCAGGCGTATGAAACCCCTGAAGATTTCGACACCATCGCCGAAGACGTTTTTCAGCAGGTAGACCCCGAACTGGGCGCATATTTTGCCAGCATGCGCCGCGAGCATCTGCTTGATCTGCAAAACCGCCCTGGCAAATCCCCCGGCGCATTCTGCACCTCCTTCGCTACGCAGGCGCGCCCTTTTATCTTCATGAATGCCGTTGGTATGGAAACCGATGTGCGCGTGCTGCTGCACGAAGCCGGGCACGCTTTCCATGTGTTTGAGCGCAGCCGCTTGCCCTATCATCATCAGTGGCGCGCTAATATGGAATTCAACGAAGTCGCCTCCACAGCGATGGAATTTCTGGCCGCGCCCTATCTGAGCAAATCGCACGGTGGCTATTTCAGCAAGGCTGATGCCGCTCGGGCGCGCGTTCAACATTTGGAGAATACGCTTCTATTCTGGCCGTATATGGCTGTAGTTTCAGCGTTCCAGCATTGGGTGTATGAACACCCAACCCTGAGCAGCGACCCGGCTCAATGCGATGCCCAATGGAGCGCCCTGAATGCGCGTTTTATGCCCTCCCTCGACTGGAGCGGCCTGGAAGATGCACTGGCGACCGGCTGGCATCGCAAACTGCATATCCATCGCTACCCCTTCTATTACATCGAATACGGTCTTTCGCAGCTTGGCGCAGTGCAAATTTGGGCGAATGCGCTCAACGATCAAGCCTGCGCGTTGGTAGATTATCGCGCCGCGTTGGCACTGGGCGGCACAGCCACTATTCCAGAATTATATGCTGCGGCAGGTGTACGCCTGGCTTTTGACGTGCAAACTCTGGGTGCGGCAGTGGATTTGCTAGAGCGCACGATCCTTGAGTTGGAAGGGTAGCGAGATAAAGGCTCTGGCTTCGCACTTGACGTTGGTTTTATTCCCTTCTACAATGAAATAGCACTTTTCATTCATCAGGAGCATTAAACATGAGGAGGTTAAAATGAAAGGTTGGCTAAAAGCAGGTCTGATTGGCGCCGGGGGTTTGATCGTGCTAAATCTATTGGGCATAATCCCCTTTGTGGCTTTTTGTGTCATCCCGTTGCGCTGGATCACCTATATTGTCGTAGGTGTGCTGGCGGCCTCGTATATGCTGCCCCCGCGCGAGGCGGGCACTGCCGCCAAGGAAGGCGCTTTAGCGGCAACTGTAGCTGGGGCGGGCGGAGGTGTGGTCAATTTCATCATCTCGCTGGTGCAAACCGCCACAGGTGGCGGCGCAGCAGCTATGGCTGAAGTGATGCGCCAAATTCCCCCGGATATGATGCGCAGTTTGCGTGATATGGGGATTACCCCTGAAATGCTCATGGGCGCAGGCGGTGATGCAGCAGCGATTGGCAGCGCCGCGGTTTGTGGTTCGGTGTGCTGCGTAGGCGGAATCGTTTTTGCCGCCGCACTGGGTGCGGTTGGCGCGGCGATCTATGCCAGCACGAAACCGAATTAATCCTTCGGACGTTGCCTCCCCCCGATTTCCGAGTACCCTCATTATTTGCAGATTGAATATCCCCTCTGTTGCGTTGGATACGCTCCGAGGGGATTTTTCTGCGTGCGCAAATAGTCTTCAACGGTATAATATATCCCCACTATGTAGAAAGAGAAGGTAGCTGTATGATGAAATCATTGAAAGTTGTTATTCCGATGGCTGGTTTTGGGTCGCGTTTGCGCCCGCATACCTGGAGCCGCCCGAAGCAATTGCTTAGCCTGGCTGGGAAGAGTGTGCTGGCGCATGTCATGGATACGTTTTCGACGCTGCCCGATTCTGGCAATGTAGAGTTTATTTTTATTGTTGGCTATCTTGGGGATAGAATTGAAGCTTATATGCAAGAGAATCACCCCGAATATAAAGTGCGCTACGTGGAGCAGGCCGAAATGCGCGGGCAGTCGCATGCCATATATTTGGCAAAAGAATACCTCAGTGGGCCAATGCTGATGGTATTTGCCGATACCTTGATTGAGACCGATTTATCATTTATTGCGACGGAGGCAGCCGACGCGGTGGCCTGGGTCAAACCGGTGCCTGATCCGCGCCGCTTTGGCGTGACAGAAGTTAGTGAGGATGGCTGGGTGAAGCGCCTGATCGAAAAACCCAAAGATATTACCAATAACCTGGCCGTGGTGGGATTTTACTACTTCAAAGATTCGGAAGCTTTGGTTTCAGCTATCGAAGAGCAGATGAAGCAAGAACGTCACCTCAAGGGCGAATATTACCTGGCCGATGCCATTAATATTATGCTGGAGGATGGCGCGAAAATGCGCACCGAGCGCGTGCAAGTATGGCTGGATGCTGGCACCGCCGCTGCGGTATTAGAGACCAATCGCTATAAACTTAAAAATGGGCATGATAATTCGGGTACGCTGGCGCTAGGCGATGGCGTTGCGTTGATTCCGCCGGTATTCATCCACCCGGATGCGACTGTCGAATCGTCGGTGATTGGCCCCTTTGTGTCGATTGGCGCTGGCTGCACTGTGCGCAATAGCGTGTTGCGCGATACGATTATCGAAAAGAACACGCAAGTTTTGGGTGTTAGCCTGGAATACTCAATGATCGGTGAAAATACCCTGCTGGATGGGGGTGTGAATAGCCTGAATGTGGGTGATAACTCTGAAGTGAAGATATGATCGAAGATCGGGAACGGGAGCTGGGGATGATGTACGAACCGGTGATTGGACTTGAGATCCATGCCGAGATCGACACGCAGTCGAAGATGTTTTGTTCTTGCCCGGTGGTGGATAATACGACCGCCGAAGCCAACAGCGCCGTCTGTCCGGTGTGCGCTGGAATGCCAGGTATGTTGCCGGTGGTCAACCAGCGGGCGGTGGAATATGGCCTGCGTGTTGCACTGGCGCTGGGCTGTGAGATAGCCCCGGTGAGCATTTTTGCTCGCAAGAATTATTTTTATCCCGATTTGCCGAAAGGGTATCAGATTTCGCAGTACAAAGAGCCGTTAGCGGAAAATGGCATTTTGCGGATTCGCACAGCCGAGGGGGTGCGCGAGGTTCGCGTGCGGCGCGTGCATTTGGAGGAAGATACCGGCAAACTGACTCATGTGGAATCTCCCTCTCCCAGCGGGAGAGGGGCTAGGGGTGAAGGCTACAGCCTGATTGATCTCAACCGGGCAGGGGTGCCGCTGTTAGAGATCGTCTCTGAACCTGATTTGCGCAGCGCTGAGGAAGCGCGCATTTACGGTGAAACCTTGCGCAATTTGCTGCGCTATCTGGCGGTTAATTCGGGTGATATGCAGAAGGGGGTACTGCGTTTTGAAGCCAATATCTCGGTGCGCAAGGCGGGCAGCACTGAATTCAACACCCGCACTGAAATCAAAAACCTGAACAGTTTCCGCGCCCTGGAGCGTGCCACGTTGTATGAAATTGAGCGTCAGAGCGAATTGCACCGCAAGGGGGAACGCGTTATTCAGCAGACGATGGGTTGGGATGAGGCGCGCCAGATAACCGTGTCGCAGCGCAGCAAAGAAGAAGAAGACGATTATCGTTACTTCCCGGAGCCGGATTTACCACCCCTGACAGTCTCAGGAGAGTGGCTGGCGCAAATTCGTGCCGATTTGCCCGAATTGCCCGAAGCCAAACGGACGCGCTTTATTGCGCAGTACCAACTGAGCGAGTATGATGCCGATGTATTGGTCGCCGAACTAGAAGTTGCCGATTATTTCGAGGCGGCGCTGGCCGCCGGGATAAGGATCACGCCGAAGTTGGCCGCCAATTGGATTATCGGCGAACTCTTCGGGTTGCAGAATCGGGCCGGGGTTGGCCTCAGCAGCGCTGGGGTGAGTCCGCAAAACTTATCGGGGTTGCTGAATTTGCTCGAGGCGGGAACCATCAACAGCAGCACCGCCAAAACCGTGCTGGCCGATATGTTTGCGAGTGGCAAGTCCGCCGAAAGTATTGTCGAAGCCCGCGGCCTGCGCCAAATCTCTGATTATGAGCCTATTCGGGTGGCAGTTGCGCAATTGCTGGCGGATAACTCTGCTGAAGCGCAGCAATATCGCGACGGCAAAGAAAATTTAGTAAATTGGTTCTTTGGGCAGGTGATGCGCTCGATGAAGGGGAAGGCTAATCCACAGGTTGTGCGGGAAGAGTTGCTCCGTCAGTTAAACGGTTAGGTGGGTATGAATTTACTCACGCAATGCGTATCCTGAAAGTCACTTGACGCTGTGGGGTGCGTCTGCTACTCTTGGGGAGAATACTGGTGTTGCCAGGAGAGACAAAAAACATGCATGTTTTCGTCTTACAGTACATATTTTGAGTAGGAAGCGCGGGTACCGCATGGTGCCCGCGTAATATTTCTACACCCTAAGCTTCTATCAGGAGACAATTGAGAATGACAGAACAAATTAATGCATTCAAGATGGCGCAGGCCCAGTTTGACCATGTTGCCGAGATACTCAATCTCGACCCGCAGGCCGCTGAAATGCTGCGCTGGCCGTCGCGCGAATTTCGTTTTCAGATTCCGGTAAAAATGGATGATGGCTCCATCCGGGTGTTCTTTGGTTATCGTGTGCAGCACAGCGATGTGCGTGGTCCTTCTAAGGGAGGCATCCGGTTCCATTCGTCGGAGACGCTGGATACTGTGCGGGCGTTGGCGATGTGGATGACCTGGAAGACTGCCGTGGCCGATATTCCGCTGGGCGGCGGTAAGGGTGGGGTGGCGGTTGATTCAGCTACTTTGTCGATTAATGAGCAGGAACGTCTTTGCCGGGGTTGGATTCAGCAAATTTATCGCAATATAGGCCCGCGGCAGGATGTCCCCGCTCCGGATGTGGGAACCAACCCGCGTATGATGGGCTGGATGATGGATGAATATTCGAAATTGGTCGGCCAATTCACCCCCGGTGTGATTACTGGTAAACCGATTGGCGGCGGCGGCTCGCTGGGACGCACCGAAGCCACCGGGTTTGGTGTGGTTTACACGATCCGTGAGGCGTTAAAATATTTGAATATGGACCCACAAAACGCAATCGCGGCAGTTCAGGGCTTCGGCAATGTGGCGCAATATGCCGCCATCGGCCTCAATGAAATGGGTGGACAGGTGGCCTGTGTTTCGTACTGGGATCGTGACGATCAGAAACCCTACACGGTCAGCAGCAAAGATGGCATTGACCCGCTGTTCTTGCAATCGATTACGGATGTATACGGGACAATTGATAAAGATAAAGCCCGCGATTCAGGGTATGTGATTGAAGACGAGCAGGCCTGGATTACGAAAGAAGCCGATATTCTGATCCCTTCGGCGCTGGAGGGGCAGGTCAACGCCGAAACGGTGCAGAATATCAGCAGCCGTGTGAAGGTTGTTGCCGAGGGAGCCAACGGCCCGACAACACCCGAAGCAGACGAGTTCTTCAAGAATCGCAACGTTTTTAATATCCCCGATTTCCTGTGCAACGCGGGCGGTGTGACGGTTTCTTACTTTGAGGGTGTTCAGAACGATATGAACTTCTACTGGAGCCGTGACGAAGTACTCAATAAACTCGATGACAAGATGACCAAAGCCTTCCACGATGTTTTGGAGATGTCGCAGCGCGAGAGCGTATATATGCGCGATGCTGCCTATATGGTCGCGATTGAAAAAGTTGTCAAAGCTATGGAGTTAAGGGGCTGGCTGTAAAAACAGACTTCTGTATTTTAAAAAAGAGCATGGAGAAATCCATGCTCTTTTTTGCTTTTGA
>JACKQG010007779.1_pt1 | contig 10661 bp, 7 predicted proteins | sample 8237621 | NCBI WGS metagenome assembly JACKQG01 (sample SAMN15677084, study PRJNA649215) | marine metagenome | biome: marine; feature: Black Sea; material: saline water; isolation source: suspended particulate matter (SPM) from the Black Sea western gyre | collected 2013-06-09/2013-06-10 | depth... | reverse complement strand
TAATAGGTGTTGTCATGCTGGCGGGTATTGTCGTAAACAATGCAATTATTCTCGTAGATTGCATAAACTCCCGCATAAAGGAAGGAATGCCAAGGCGGGATGCTATTATTGAGGGAGGCAAGATACGACTGCGTCCGATAATGATGACCACCACCACTACCATACTTGGGTTGCTTCCATTGGCACTGGGTCTTGGTGAAGGCGCAGAGCTCAGGATGCCTATGGGTATTACCGTAATCGGCGGATTACTTTTTTCTACACTTCTCACCCTCATACTGGTACCAATAGTATACGACGTCGTTGAAAAGGCAAAAGAGTCGGTTTGGAAAAGAGATGATTCACCGCTCCCCGGACAAAAGGCGCCGGGGAGCGGTAAATAATCACTCTTTTGTTTGCAATTTCAATCGCAATGTGGTAGCTTTCTGCATGCCGCAAAGTGCAGTGTAGCCGCAACCAAGTTTAAAGTGAACTAAAGTGCCTAAAGTTAAAAAATAAAAAACTTGTTTTTTTGCCACAACTTTGCACTCTTCAAATTTTAGGCACTTTTAACTTTTTATAACAAGAAAAAAACTCTAAAGCTTGTCCTCATGTAAATGGAGAAAAGAAGATTGTATGGAAACACATAAAGAAGACATTGTCGCTGACCAGTACGAAAAGTGGGTCTATCCGGAGCCTGTCAAAGATTTGGCTGAAGATCAAGCTAAAGGTGTGACCAATGCTACCAGTGTTAGCATGGTACATTTGATGTACTGGCCTGATGGCAGCTATTTAAAGCGCTACAACAAAAAACTCAACATTCTTATAGCGGGATGTGGCGCCAACTCTGCGGCAAGATTTGCTTATGAACATCCAGAATCTCATATTACAGGTATTGATCTCAGCGCGGCCAGTTTGAAACATGAAGAGTTTCTCAAGAAGAAGCACAACTTAACGAACCTGAAGTTGCATCAGATGCGTCTTGAAACAGTGGCTGAACTTGGTCAGGAATTTGACTTTATAGAATCCTCCGGTGTACTGCATCACCTGCCGGACCCACAGGCGGGCCTTGCGGCACTCAAAAGTGTCTTAAAGCCTGATGGTGTAATGGCACTCATGCTCTATGGCCTTTATGGCCGGGTTGGAACTTATATGCTTCAATCTCTTTTTTACCAGCTGGGACTTAAACAGAGCGATGAAGATGTACAGGTGGTTAAGCAGGTTTTGAAGTATCTTCATCCGCACCATCTTGCAAATCACTACATGAGTAATATCAAAGACATAAAATATGATGCCGGAATAGTAGATTCATTTCTGCATGGAATAGACAGGCCATATACCGTTCAGGATTGCCTGGACTTTGTTGCACGGGGAGATCTGGTATTTCGGGGTTGGATTAACAGGTATGATTACTATCCTGAAGGACAGGTCCCGAAGAGTAGTCCTATTTACTCACGAATACAATTCCTACCGGAAGAAGATATCTGGAAGGTAATGGAACTGCTTCATAGCCAGATCCGGATGCATCAGTTTTATGTCTGCAAGAAAGAAGTGCCACCTGAAACTTACGCCATTGACTTTGACGGCCCACAGTTCATGGGCACTGTTCCTCACCAACGTATACATACATTTACCGCTGCTGATCCTGCGGCAAACAAACCTGCCATGATCACCCGTATGCCTTATCCGCCAATTCCACTCAACGAATCGCAGACGAGATTGTTTAATTTGTTTGACGGTAGAAATACAGTTAAGGAAATTGTGTCTAAGTGTGAAATAAAAGAGACGGAAGAAAACCTGACTGTTTTCATCCGCAACTTCCTCATTAGCCTGTGGCGAATGGGACATGTGTATATTCAAATCCCGGAAGCATAATAATTTGTGAAAAAAAGGTTTACTATTGACACAAATATTTAAATACCATAAACTCTTTGGTTCAGTATTTTTGTGTGCATAGATTTAGTAAGAACTCTTTTTCACCGGTATCACATTCAGGTGCAGGAAGTTATCTCCACTTGAACCGTTTTTTCCTGTCTATCAGATTAGGTGATCTATTTAAAGAACATTTCACACTCCTCTGCTTTTTGTATGCATAACACATCTATACTCCAATAAGAAGTAACCAATTTTAGTAAATACTAGAAATAATATTGTTACGTTTGTAATGCCATGTTTAACTTTTATATTCAAAGACGTGTAAATATAAAGGACGATATTCTGTCCGGCCTGACTGTTGCCTTGGCACTAATACCGGAGGCGGTTGCGTTTTCCTTTGTTGCCGGCGTGGAACCACTTGTCGGTTTATATGCAGCGTTCATAGTAGGACTTATCACGGCAGTAGGAGGGGGCAGGCCGGGAATGATATCAGGTGCTACAGGTGCCCTGGCGGTAGTAATGATTGAACTTGTTGCAAAGAACGGTGTTGAGTATCTGTTTGCGGCGGTTGTGTTGATGGGCATTATTCAGATAACTGCGGGGCTTTTGCGCCTGGGAAAGTATATCAGCCTGGTACCTCATCCTGTAATGTTGGGTTTTGTCAATGGCCTTGCAATCGTCATCTTTCTCTCTCAGTTGCGACATTTTAAGCTGCCGGGTGACATGGGGATGTTGACATGGATGCAGGGAACAACGTTATGGATTATGTTAGGGCTGGTTGTAACGACAATGGTTATCATTTATTTTCTGCCGCGTTTGACGCGTGCCGTTCCAGCACCACTGATCGCTATTCTTGTGATTTCAGCAGTAGTAATTGGATTCAATATTGACACACTGCAGGTAAGTGACATGGCCTCTGTTGCCGGAGGATTACCACAATTTCACATTCCCATGATCCCACTGAACTGGCACACACTCAGCATCATCTGGCCCTATTCCATTATCCTTGCCGCCATCGGTCTTCTGGAGTCCCTGATGACATTGTCACTGGTGGATGAAATAACAGAGACTCGCGGCCAGAGCAACAGAGAGTGTCTTGGACAGGGCATTGCAAATGTAGTGTCCGGTTTCTTCGGTACAATGGGAGGATGTGCCATGATAGGACAAAGCATGATAAATGTTAATTCCGGTGGACGCGGTAGATTGTCCGGTATTTCGGCCGCAATATTCCTCCTTTTGTGTATTTTATTTGGATCGAAGTACATAGAAATGATCCCGCTTGCCGCACTGGTCGGAGTTATGTTTATGGTAGTATTAAGTACTTTTGAGTGGTCATGTATCCGTATCGTTCACAAAATGCCGCGTGCCGATGCATTCGTGTTAGTTCTTGTGTCAGGAGTTACGGTGTTTACCGACCTTGCTATTGCAGTAGCTGCAGGCGTATTGGTATCAGCCCTGGTTTTTGCGTGGAAAAGCGGCAAAAATATTCAGTTGGACTCACTCGTAAACACACCAAGATTATGTGTCTACGGCCTATCAGGCCCACTGTTTTTCGGGTCAGTGAGAAAGTTCCTTGATTCTTTTGACCCGTATAAGGATCCGGATAATGTAGTCATAGACTTCAGGCATTCGAAGGTGTGTGACCAGTCGGGTCTCGAAGCAATCAAATCACTCTCCGACCGATATTTTAATATGGGTAAACGACTGCACCTGAAACATCTCAGCGAGGAGTGCCGTAGCTTCCTCAAGAGCATGGAAGTATTTGTCGGTGTAAACGTTATCAGGAAACCGCAATTCCGCATGATACCAAGTCATGAAAAGCTGAAGTTGGTGCTACCGGAAACTGAGCCTTAAACGGTTAACTTCGTTTCATAGTAAAGGTATTTAACAGCTGCAGTTTGGTTCTGGCTTGTCCAGGTTAGGTATTAATTAAAGCTGCATGCTTTCTTATTCACCAATAATTTTCACCAGGACCCTCTTTTTCCGTCTGCCGTCAAACTCTCCGTAAAATATCTGCTCCCATGGCCCAAAGTCCAATCTGCCTTCTGTGATCGCGACAACAACTTCACGGCCCATTACCTGTCGCTTAAGGTGCGCATCTCCATTATCCTCGCCTGTATTGTTGTGACGGTATTGAGAAAGTGGTTCATGAGGTGCCAGCTTTTCCAGCCACTCCTCATAATCTTGATGAAGGCCGGACTCATCATCATTTATAAAGACGGAAGCGGTAATATGCATGGCATTGACCAGGACAAGGCCTTCCTGAACACCACTTTCCTTGAGGCAGGAATTGACTTGAGGGGTAATGTTTATAAACTCTCTTCTTTTCGTCACATTAAACCACAGCTCATTACGATAACTTTTCATTTCAATACACTCCTTTATAATTTTTCAGCATAAAATTCTTTCTTATTTACATGAGGAATAGCTTTAGAAAGTTTTTGAGTCTCAGTAAAAGTTAAAAGTGTCTAAAGTTGAGGTAAAATATTTTTTTACTTTAGGCACTTTAGTTCACTTAAGGCACTTCAAACTTGATTGTAACCATGCCCCACTATGTAATTCCTGATTTTACAAGTTTTATTCTCTCACTTTACATCTTTTAACTATTCATTATAACGGTTGACAACTCATTTCACCATGCTATAGAATGATCAGAGAAAGTTAAAAATGCCTAAAGATTGAAGTGAGTTAAAGTTATAGAAAAATATTCTTTTTACTTTAGGCGTCTTGGTTCACTTCCCGGGCGGCTATGCCGCACTATGTTATTAATGAGGTTTCTTATCATATGAAAACTATGTTATCAGAAATTATAAATTATGTAACAACTGATATATGGAGAATTCGTCTAAAAGACCATCCTCGTAAACAAATATTTTTCATTACACAGCTTAGAGTTGTAGTACTGGCATTTCGCGGATTTTATGAGGATAAATGTACTCTAAGGGCGTCAGCTCTAACCTTCTACTCTTTGCTCTCAATTGTTCCTGTTGTTGCTCTGATATTTGGTATAGCAAAGGGATTTGGTTCTGATAAGCCTCTGGAAAAACAACTCCTGAAAAAATTTCCAGGTCAGGAGGAGGTGCTCATGCAGGTTATGGCCTTTGCCCGTTCACTCCTAGAGCAAACCAAGGGAGGGATGGTGGCAGGTATTGGCCTGGCAGTGCTTTTCTGGATAGTGATAAAACTTTTAAGTAATATTGAGCATTCATTCAATGATATCTGGGGAATAAAGAAACCAAGAAGCGCAGTAAGGAAAATAACAGATTATATTTCTATAATGCTCATTTGTCCTGTTCTTATAATTGTGTCAAGTGGTCTTACAGTGTTCATAATTACTCAGATAACTCAAATAACCGAAAGGTTTGCAATTTTAGGATTTTTCAGTCCCCTAATATTCTTCTCGTTCAAGCTACTGCCTTATTGCGTAGTCTGTGGAGCTTTTACTTTCATTTATATCTTTATGCCTAACACGAAGGTTAAATTTTTGTCCGGCCTTATAGCAGGTGTGATTGCAGGTATCACTTATCAAATTGCACAATGGGGCTATATACATTCCCAGGTTGGTGTAGCACAGTATAATGCTATTTATGGAAGTTTTGCGGCATTACCTCTTTTTTTGATATGGCTACAAATTAGCTGGTTGATCGTCCTTTTCGGGGCAGAAATTTCTTTTGCTCTTCAGAATATAGATACATATGAATTCGAGCCGGATTGTTCGCGTGTAAGTCTTTCATACAAGAGATTGCTTGCTTTACAGATAACTCACTTAATAACAAAGAATTTTTCTCACGAAGTTAAGCCCTTAACCCCAAACCAGATTTCGCATGCCCTGGAAATCCCTATCCGGCTGGTACATCAGATCCTTTATGAATTAGTTGGGTGTGGGGTTGCTGCCGAAACTAAGACTGAAGATGACCAGGAGTTTGCATATCAGCCTGCATGTACTATTGATTTACTCACCATAAAGCACGTAATTGATGCTCTTGACAAAAGTGGAACTGACGATATACCTGTTGCACAAAACAGAGAATTTAAAATATTGTCAGATACTTTAGAAACTTTTAATGAGACAATTGAAAAATCTTCCGCCAATAAGCTATTAAAAGATATATAAAAGTTCTCCTCTGTAAACCGCATTTGTACATGACAAATATTAAATCAGCCATTTCGATTTTCCTGCTATTTCTCATACTTCCGGGATGCCTTGCAAGATACGGTGAGGACAGGCTTGATCAACTGCTTTTTTCCGTAAACGATTTGAAAAAAGAGTGTATGGCAAATGGCGAAGAGCTTACTGAAGAGAAAATTAAGGAAAAGCTCGGTAAGCCGGGTTTTCTAAGGCCTATCTATGAACGTAATCTCGACTTGTCTTTCCTGGGCACACTTGAAAATGATGCGGGTGTTTTATTAGTACCTAATCGTGTTGAACTATACAAGGACATGTTGACAGCCGTCGAGAAAGACAAATTGAGCAGTATCAAATTGCTTTCCTATGTTTATGACAGGATGGGTTCTTCAGAGGCCACTTCTCTAACATTTTATATAGGAGGTAATGAAGGCACTGGGAGAAAGGGGTCTGTAGTATTCGGATGGGACTATGTGGGTTATGGCAATAAAAATAGCTGCTACCTCGAAAGAAGAAGAAAAGCCTTTATTAATTATAAGATTAACACTCCTGCAGACTGTTTCAGACTGCCATACACATTTCTGATAGATACAGTTATCGGGCTCAAGCAATTTGCCGGAGAGGTCATTAAGTCCCCGATTTCCTTTCTGGAAGAGGAGATATTTGAGAATATTTTTATTGAAAAAAAGATACCATTTTACAAATTTGATGGCATTAAAGCTGCAGTTGAGGACTGGCGGAACGGAGTTACCGCACTCACATACAGGTACAGGATGGATGGTAGGCAGGGAATGGTGGCAACTACTCAAAACCTGCTGGGAGAAATCCCACTCATAGGATCGGTATTTGATCAATGGAACAGAACAGAAAGTGTTACTGCAGAAAAGTTGTTTTTAACCAGGGGTATTTTTGGAGGTGACAACTCTGCGCAGAATATGTCTTTGTGGGCAGATTATTTAAGGAGACCATCCGGAGAGTGCCGGCAAGATAAGTCCATCCATCAGTATGACAATTCCTCTTCGGAAGAGATAAATTTAATAGATACAGAAAATAGTAATAACGCTTGTGTAAAGGTAGTACCTTATAGATACGGAAGTAATGTTGATGTTTTATGGTCATTGTTTAATATTTCTCATGGGTATGCCTATGACATGGCATCAGAGATTGTTTTGAAATGCAATGTGAATCCGGGAGACTCTGTCGCCTTAAGTGGACATAGTGGTGGTGTTCAAAGGATTATTTCGACAGCAAGGATTTTGTATGACGATGGTATTAACGTGAGAAAGATGTACGGAATTGCAGGTCCTGCCCTGGGATATGCCCCATGCCGCGAAACAAAAGTCGTGTTGAATAGTAAACTTCTGCAAGATCCGGTTTCTGAAGTATCAAGATTCCTTAGATACATTACTTTAAACTTATTAACATTAGACATAAAATGGGAATGTGACGATCGCAGGGGAAAACAGATAGAAGATAAACTTTATGAACATATTACACCCGGCTTTGTTGATGGAAAGACAAGATTAAAGTATGATGGCTTTTTATGTGAAAACTTTACATTTTTCTTTAAATAGCTTTTTGTAATAATGTTCTCAAGTTATGTCATGAACGCAGGATCAGCCGTAACCATAAGCTATAGATTGTTGCTGAAATTAAGAGTGAGATTACCCATGAAAGTTGACATAATTTATCTGGGTAGTATAATGAGTCCTTTAAATTATTCTATTCACAATCATAAACAAATATGAATAAGTTACTCCAGATCATCGCTTTTACTATCCTGCTGACCTCAATATTTATAATAAATAATCCGAAAGAGGCTTCTGCGGAAATTGTTGTTGTCAAAGCCAACGAGGCATGGCAACTAACAGATATAATCCTGAAGAAAAACCATGTGGTCAAGTGGGAAGTAAGAGAGGGCGATTACTGGAGTTTTAATACAACAATGTTCCCGGATGGACATAATGCAGATGGTATACCTGTACCTGCTTTAGAAAGTTACGCTTTACCTGGAGAGAACATTGGTATGCTCCTAGGCAAAACAGATGAATACAGTGCTTTGTCAATGGGCTTGTCCGGTTCTGCAGTTGTCTCGCCTGGAGAGGAAGGGAGTTATTTATATTTAACCATGAATGATGACTTAATCGGTAAATTTGGTGAAGGATTCAAGGACAATTATGGAGAAATACGTGTTACGATAACACAAACTCCAATCAATGTTGTCAATATCGGTATTTTCTTTATTGAGGGTTGTCCTGGTGTATCATCTATCGCAGACAATATAAAAGAGGTTATTTCTGAGGAGGCTGTTCACGCAGACATTAGTTTGTATTTAATTGAGACTCCAGAAGATGCGAGACGATTACAGTTCACAGGTTCTCCTACAGTGAGGATCAATGGAATGGATATAGAGCCGAATAGGCAAGCCGTTAAAGATTATGGTATGAGAAGTCGGCATTATAATATAAATGGGAAAAAATCGGATTACCCTACTAAAAGCATGATTAGAGACGCAATCAAAAAGGTAAAATAATATCAATGGTTTTTACCTTGTTAAGCCTCAATCTCCCAATTCATATTCTATTCAAACTTCCTGAATATCCTCAAAGCAGAAATAATGACCCATAAAACGTTGACATAATCAACAATGTAATAAAGCCTGGAACAATAAAAATAATTTCACAGTCAAACCTCCAATTTTTCTACTACTTGTAAGGCATTGTTGCGTAAACGCTTAGTGTGAAATAGCTTCCTCAGGCCATTTGTTTTTTTCTATATATTAAGCATTTAGGCACAATTTTAGCGGTGTACAAATCCCTCTGAGTGTACATAAATACTGAAAATGCTTGCAGGAAATATGTGACAATGGGGAGTTAGTGCTTTTTCTTAATGATAATTTAATAAAAACTTATTAATTAATTACCATTGTAAAAATGACAGCACCTTCATCTACAAACGAATATACTGCCATATCAAAAGACGCTTTAGTTGAAAACACCAAGATAGAGTTTGATGTGTTTTTGAGAAGCGACCAAAATGGACGCTCCAGATATATCTTATTCTGCCGTGGGAATCAAGAATTCAGTCCTGAGAGAAAAAGAGAATTATTAAACCGGAATGCTCAAAGGCTGTATATTGCAACAAAAGACACTGGTGTATACCTTCTGTATCAGGAAAAAAACCTCAGTCAAATTATTACTGATAACAGTAGAACTTCTTTGCAAAAATCAGGAGCCCTTTACCAGGTCGCGAACAACTTATCAGAGGACCTTTTTGATAATCCAGTTTACGTCGGGAATATCGAACGGGTTTCTGCGTGGATAGGTAATACAATCAGCCACATTATTCAGAATGAAAACACATTTTCCAGTTTGTTTGAAGTTATTTCCCATGATTATCATACGTATACACACTCTATCAATGTGTCAGTGATCGGATTACTCTTTGGTAAATATCTTTCCTTAGGGCCAAATGAGTTAGAATGTCTGGGGACAGGTCTGTTGTTGCATGATATCGGCAAGTCAGTACTCCCTATGGAAGTTTTAACCAAAGACGGGGAGCTCACGAGTGATGAGTTTGATATAATCAAAAGGCACCCTAAAGAAGGCCTGAAGCTTTTAGAACAGAAGGAAAGCGTTGATGGGCTCTCCTTAAAAGTAGTTATTCAACACCACGAAAACAATGACGGCACAGGATATCCTTATGGAATCGGGGGTAACGACATCCATTTATTTGGACATATTTCCAGGATAGTTGACGCATATGATGCAATGACGTCCGACAGGCCATATGCGGCCGCAATGAAGCCTTTTGCTACACTGGAAGAAATAAAAAAAGAAAATAAGACTTGTTTTAACGAGGAATTGTTAAAAGAGTTTATTTGTTTTCTTGGGCTTAAGAACCAGCGCAGTAAATCCAGAGCGGATGAAATATCACTAGGCCATTCGTTTGTAGCCAAATGACGAAACTGCAATTCATATACTGCATTGCAAATAATTCATAATCTCATAATCCTTGCCTACTTACATCTCCATAAGGTTTTAAAACAGAAGCATTTAGCCATAATGCGCACTTAAATAAATAGTCCAACAATCGCCAATATATATAAAGATCACAGCCGCAGCCTGAAAAGCAAAAAGCTGAAAAAATTACACTGTTTTCAGAAATGAAAATACTGTCCAATGCCTTTCTCTATTTAGAGAACTCGATATACTACAATATATATATGTATGCGAATGCAAAGGCCGCAAAAACAGATAAATAACAGGCAATAGTCGATTTTGTTAAGAGGTGTCTTGTTTTTTTCGATAGAAGATACAAAATATAGATACTTCCTAAAACCCCCGCAAGAATAAATAATAATTCAATCGCTGACAAAACCCCTATTTTTTCAGTAATCAAAACTTCATTTTCAACTCTTACCGGATGATAAATTCCTGTTATCTCCATCAACTTCCAGAAATCTGTTTTAAGTTTATTCCAATAAAAAGCAAGATGTCCCATAAGCGCTAGTGGAATAGCCGCATATCCGAAATCCGTAATTCTCGTTTTCACATTGTCAAACGAAAACCCATTGCATACATAATCAAGAAAAACGATAAAACCAGATGGAAGAAGAGATACAAATGCAAATATTAATGTATAAAGTACAGTTTGGTTGATTCCGATAAAACTATATAGAGAT
>JACKQG010007778.1_pt1 | contig 10663 bp, 5 predicted proteins | sample 8237621 | NCBI WGS metagenome assembly JACKQG01 (sample SAMN15677084, study PRJNA649215) | marine metagenome | biome: marine; feature: Black Sea; material: saline water; isolation source: suspended particulate matter (SPM) from the Black Sea western gyre | collected 2013-06-09/2013-06-10 | depth... | reverse complement strand
CTGATACTTCTGCAGTTGTTTTTGGAAAAATAACGGCATCAGGCAGTGCCTCCTCTACAAATGCATCATAGGCATAGCAGGTTATTTCTTCGAGCCGATCAAGATATCTGTCAACACCGACGATTTTAATCAATTGGTTTTTTACTTGTGTGTCCAGCATAAAATGGTTTCCTTAAAATATAGATACAAATATAATGAAGTTGAGTTCAATAGCATTTTTTTTGTAATGAAATCAAGATTCAGCATGAGAATGCAATAAATTATTTGTTTACTGGTTGTCAACTTTTTTGAATTAAAGATTGATTAAAGCTAATCTGGTGGTTTTCTTTTCAGTGAGCTGCTTTGGACCAATTGCCATTTTAGCGGCATAAAGCAAAGGATCAATTCCTTTTAAATCTTTAATAACTACCTGTATATGGTATTTCCGAATTAGTATTTGGACTGAGCCCTATGATACAAAAGCTCGCCCTGGACATTTGAGTTGTTTTCAACCTTCACGATTTTGTTTTGGATCAGGTTTTGTGATCAGCCATCTATAAAAGTCTAAAAAAAGGGCTTTGTTTCATATTCTATTGAAACAAAGCCTTTTTATATTGCTGACAACTCCCTTGCTTATTCAAAATATCCGTCAATTAGTGGTTGTTTCCGCCGCTTCCTGGCTATTCAGAATACGTTTCAGAAGATCTCGAAAACCTTTACAATGTGATCAGGTGAGGTCGAAGCGGTCTAGATTCATTACCTTGTTCCACACCGCAACAAAGTCGTTCAGGAACTTCTCCTGAGAGTCCTCGCATCCATAGACTTCGGTCAGTGCTCTGAGCTGGGAGTTCGAACCGAAAATGAGGTCAACACGGGTGCCGGTCCACTTGAGTTCGCCCGATGCGCGATCACGACCCTCGAATACATCTTCGTCTTCCGAGCTTGCCTTCCAAGTTGTGCTCATGTCCAGCAGATTCACAAAAAAGTCATTGGTTAGCGTCTCTGGCCTCTTGGTGAATACTCCGTGCGGGGACTGTCCGAAGTTGGCATTCAATACTCGCATACCGCCAATCAGAACCGTCATCTCCGGAGCGGTCAGCGTCAGTAGCTGCGCCCGATCAACCAGCAGTTCCTCTGCCGACACTGCATATTTAGTCTTGAGGTAGTTACGAAATCCGTCTGCAGCGGGTTTGAGTACGACGAATGACACCTCGTCGGTTTGCTCCTGAGACGCATCTGTACGTCCTGGCGTAAAAGGAACGGTCACATCGCGACCGGCATTCTTGGCCGCCCGCTCTACACCAGCGCATCCACCCAGGACAATCAAATCGGCGAGGGAAACCATTTTCTCGCCTGATTGCGAGCCGTTGAACGCCTCTTGGATTTCCTCAAGGCTCTGAAGCACAGCTGCAAGTTGCTCAGGCTGGTTCACTTCCCAATCCTTCTGCGGTGCAAGACGGATACGCGCCCCGTTGGCACCGCCGCGCTTGTCGGAACCACGGAACGTCGACGCAGACGCCCAGGCCGTGGAGACCAGTTGAGAGACAGACAGTCCTGAATCGAGAATCTTGTCTTTGAGGTCTGCGATGTCCTGTACGTCGATTAGTTCATGATCGACTGCGGGCACCGGGTCTTGCCATACCAGTTCCTCCTCCGGAACCTCCGGGCCGAGATAGCGTGAGCGGGGGCCCATGTCTCGGTGAGTCAACTTGAACCACGCCCGGGCAAATGCGTCAGCGAATTCCTCCGGGTTCTTGTGGAAGCGCTTAGCAATGGGTTTATAAATTGGATCCATTCTCAGAGAGAGATCTGCCGTGGTCATGATGGTCGTAACCCGTTTCGACGGATCGTGAGCGGCTGGTGCGAGATCCTTTTTATCCGGACTGACCGGGACCCACTGATAGGCTCCGGCAGGGCTTTTTACCAAATTCCAATCATAGCCGAACAGCAGATCAAAATAGCCCATATCCCACTGGGTCGGTTTTGCCGTCCACGCGCCCTCGATACCGCTGCTGATCGTGTCGACCCCCTTGCCGCTGCCGAAACTGCTCTTCCAACCGAGTCCCTGTTCCTCAATACCGGCGGCTTCTGGTTCAGGACCCACATTAGACGCATCGCCAGCACCATGGCATTTGCCGAAGGTGTGGCCGCCGGCAACGAGCGCAACGGTCTCTTCGTCGTTCATGGCCATGCGGGCAAAGGTATCTCGAACATCCCGGCCGGAGGCGACCGCATCTGGTTCGCCGTTTGGTCCTTCCGGGTTCACGTAGATCAGGCCCATCTGCACGGCAGCAAGAGGATTCTCAAGGTCCCTATCACCAGAGTAACGTTTGTCACCAAGCCATTCTGTCTCAGTCCCCCAGTAAATATCCTCTTCCGGTTCCCAGACGTCCTCACGTCCGCCGGCAAAACCAAACGTCTTGAATCCCATCGATTCCAGAGCACAGTTGCCAGCGAGGATCATGAGGTCAGCCCATGAGATCTTGTTGCCGTATTTCTGCTTGATGGGCCAGAGCAGCCGGCGCGCCTTGTCGAGGTTCACGTTGTCAGGCCAGCTGTTGAGAGGTGCCAATCGCTGATTGCCGGATCCTGCTCCACCGCGGCCGTCGCCCATACGATATGTGCCTGCGCTGTGCCACGCCATCCGAATGAAAAGCCCCCCGTAGTGACCGTAGTCGGCCGGCCACCATTCCTGAGAGTCGGTCATCAGCTTATAGAGATCTTTCTTCAAAGCCGCCAGGTCAAGTATCTTAAATTCCTCCGCGTAGTTAAACTCCTCGCCCATGGGATTGCTCATGGAAGAGTGCTGATGAAGAATTTTAAGGTTTAACTGGTTCGGCCACCAGTCCCGATTCGAGGTACCACCACCGACAATGGGTTTTTTAGATGCTCCCGTTACCGGGCACTTGCTTTCTTCATTGGACATACTAACCTCCTTATTCTTATGGTTATTGACATTAAATACTATATACTAATTATTATCAATTTATGACAAAAAAATATATTAAACTTTTTCTGCCAAACAATTGCTGCATATACCGAAAAAATCTAATCGATGATTTAGAATTTTAAATTTAGTTTCATTGGCGACCTCCTTTTTCATCCTGCCCAACCGGCCCGGATAGAAAACAAACTTCCCGCATATACTGTGGGCAGCCTGACGGAAAAGATTAAGGTTGAGGGTCTACTGTCTACATTTGAAAAGATCATCATGTCTGATGCCCCAATTGAGCGGTTTAAAGAATTTGCAAAGGCTCTGGAAAATAATGTGGTATATATGCATCCCTCAAAAAAGCACATGATCAATTAGGATATTGGCAAGCTTGAGGCAACCCCAGCTTTGAAATACCGGCGGGTAGCATGATCATGGAATTAAAAACTTGAAGATCGAGTGTTATTCAAATTTTTCGTGCACAGGAAATATCATGAATACAACAGATATCTTTAACAAATTTCTCCTATATAAAATTTTTATTTAGGATACTAATACTTGAGTTCAATCAATCAGAATTTCGAGTTGATAGATTTTATCAAAAGTAGCTTAACTTCGTTTCCACTTTTCTGGGAAAGGATCAGAGGTCTTTTTTGTGCATAAATAGGCAAATGGTCGCCAAATTATTCTCCTTTGAAGTTTGGTGTGCGTTTTTCAAAAAAAGCCATAAATCCTTCCCGGGCATCGGCTGATTGACTGGCCAGTCCAACATAATGGGCTTCAACCTCCCAGCCTTTTGTCCTTCCTTCATATTCTCCGGCAGACATTGCTTTAAGGACTCCAGCGACAGCAATGGGAGGGCGTTCAGCCAATTTTTCAGCAAGCGCCATTGTATCTTTTTTCAAATTTTCAAGAGTTGAAATCTTGTTGATGAGACCTATTTCCAATGCCTTTTTGGCATCAATACGCTCACTGAAAAGTATCATCTCCAACGCCTTGGTTTTACCCACTATCCGAGAAAGTGTCTGTGTACCGCCCCAACCCGGTAGAATGCCCAAATTAAGTTCTGTTAGTCCAATTTTATTTTTGGGGTGGCCGGCCATAATTCTGAAATGACAGCACATGGCCAGTTCTAGCCCACCGCCCATTGCAAAACCGTTTAAGGCCGCAATAATCGGTTTGGGAAATTGATCGATTCGTTGCCAAAGGATACGTCCTTTTTTGCTGATTTCAGCAACATTGACTGCATCGCTAATGTCAAATCCGGCTGAGAAACATTTCTCACCGGCACCGGTGAGAATAACAACTCTTACCTCCTTGTCGTTTTCAACTTCATCCACAGCCTTTTCAAACTGGTTCATGGTCTCAAGGTTCCAGGAATTTGCCGGCGGGTGATCAATGGTTATTGTGGCAACATATCCGGTTTTTTCCACATGAATGGTTTTGGGAGTTTTTGGAATATAACCCCCTTTTTTTATCATATCAGTGGGTTTGAATATTTCCTTGTTAAACTGATCTGCCAGATTTTCCAAGCGCTTTACAAGTTCCTCAGGTTTAATATTCTTGATCATTGCAATCAAACCGAATGGATTCCCAGTGGCATTAATAATGGCAGTATCCACATCTGCCAGGGTACAAACACCCTTTTCAACAATCCTGGTGGCTTCATTGGCATTTACAGCAACAAGATCCATGGGATCAAATTTATCCGTGGCTTTTTCAAGATCAATTAAAGGTCTTCCATTGGACCAGTCAAAAATTCCTTTTTCAGTTTTTTTCCCGAAATTTCCAGCAGTTACCAGTTCTGAAATTATTTTTCCAGCCTTGAAATCCGGATGGATTGCTTTAGCAAAATAATCTGCACCATCAACATTAATATCCAGGCCGGTATAGTCCATAGTTTCGAAAGGCCCCATTGGCAGGCCTAGTTTACGCATGACGGCATCAATCTCTTCAGGCAGTGCGATGTTTTGGTCCAGTATGCTGTTCAGCAGAACAACTGCCGGTGCCTGTACCCGGTTCACAATAAATCCGGGCGAATCTTTTTCAACCCGTACAGGTACCTTTGCATTCTTCAGTACAAAATCATATCCTATCTGCATGGTTTCATCAGAAGTCTTGTCTCCGCGAATCACTTCCACAAGCTTCATTAAAACTGCCGGATTAAAATAGTGAAGACCTAAAAATTTATCCGGTCTTTTTACAACATCAGCAAGTTCTGAAATTTTCATGGTGGAGGTGTTGGAAGCAATAATCGCATGTTCTGGCGCATGGGCTTCCACTTGTTCAAATATCTTTTTTTTCAGGGCCATTATTTCCGGGACAGCCTCGATGATCAGGTCAGCTGTTTCAACTGCATCTTTGATCTCAATACAGGAAACAAGCAATTCATCTTTTATTTTTTCAAAATGATCTTTATCGACTTTGCCTTTTGCCACCAACTTTTCAAGGCTTTCCATCATTCGTGATACCCCACGTTCCAAAAAATCAGGGGCAATGTCATGTAAATAAACCTTATAGCCTGCAATAAGTGCTACTTCAGCTATCCCGTGGCCCATGTCACCCGCACCAATTACTGCAATATTTTTTAGTGTTGAAATGTCCATTACAAACTCCATTTTAGAATTGATAAATAATTGGTTATAAACATCCAAAACCATCATCAGGGATATCAATAGCTGCACTACAGGTTCCCTGGATGGAATCAAACTTTCCAAAGGTTTCATGCAGAAGCGTATTGATAAAAAAATCAGCCGTCTTGATCTGGCCCTGGTAATAGCAAAGATCTTTTTTCCTGGCTTTTTCAATTTTAGGTACAGCTATAACCGCACGCCAGAGAAGCATCCAGGCCATAATCACATCTCCCATGGCATGGAGGAAAGGCAGGGAGTGGGCCATGGCAGGTTTGATCCTTCCATCCATGGCAATACTGCCAAGGCGCAGGGCCACTTCTCCCATTCGATTCACTGCTTTTTCAAGTGTAAGGGCAAGGTTTTTTGTCTCTTCCGTCTCCTTTGCCCGGGCAATGGTCTTTTGAATTTCTCCCATGAATTCCATAAAAACCATGCCTTTCTCCATGGGAAGCTTTCGTGCCATAAGATCCATGGCCTGGATCCCGCTGGTTCCTTCATAGATGGATGCGATTTTGCAGTCCCTTGCATATTGTTCCACAGGATAATCTCTGGTATATCCTGCGCCGCCGAAGACCTGCATGGCCTGGATACAGATATCATGGCCTTTTACAGCCAGATATTCCTTAATAATGGGAGTGAGAAGTTCAAATATTCCTGACCAGAGCTTCTTGTGTTTTTCTGATTCCGCAGCCTGGGCCTTTACTCTCAACGTTGTCATGTAGTAAAAAAAACTGCGCATCCCATCGACATAAGATTTCATCCACATCAGATTTCTTCTGACATCAGGATGGTTAATAATGGAGACAGATTCAGCGTTTTTATCAAAAAAACTCTCAAGATCCTTTCCCTGAATTCTCTGCCTGGCATAATTCACTGCAAGGGCATACGCAGCCGCCCCATAAGAAAGTCCCTGGAGGCCAGTTGCCATGCGAGATTCATTCATCATGTCGAACATGATCCTCATACCTGATTTTTCCTGGCCAAGAAGAAATCCTGTGCATTTGCCTTTTGATCCCAAGCTCATACTGCATGTGGCACTGCCGTGGATTCCGTGTTTTTCTTCGACTCCTGTACAAAAGATATCGTTTCTTTCCCCTAAACTTCCGTCCTCATTGACAAGGTATTTGGGAACAATAAATATAGAGATCCCCTTGGTTCCGCTTTCATGACCTTGAATCCTGGCCAGAACCGGATGGATGATGTTATCGCACAGATCATGTTCACCATTGGTTATGAATATCTTGTTTCCGGTAAGAGAGTATGTGCCGTCATTATTTTTCACGGCTGTGGATTCAAGGGCACCTACATCACTTCCGGCACCGGACTCGGTCAGAAGCATGGTTCCTCCCCATTCTCCTGAAACAATGCGTTTCACATATGTATCAATAAGTTCGGCCGTTCCGTAATTCTGAATCATGTTGGCAGTACTGATGCCCATTGACGCATAGGTAAAAAGCGCCCAGTTTCCGCCCATGAAATACTCGCAGGATGCTGCGGCTATAAAAGGCGGCGCTCCCTGGCCGCCCATTTCCGTCCTTGCCACGAGATTGCCCCAGTCCCCCTCAAGGATAAGCGCATGAGGTCTTTTGAATGATTCAGGGACGTTTACCTTGCCATTGTCAAACAGGACCCCGATCTCATCTGCATCTTTCAATGTCGGAAGCAGCTCTTTGACGGCCAATTTGCGCGCCTCAGTGATAATCATTTCACAGGTTTTTCTGTTAAACCCTGAAAAGAACTTCTCATCAAGGAGTTTCTCACATTCAAGCTGCTCCCATATAACAAAATCTATATCCCTTCTGTCTGCCAATTCCTTTGTCATAATTGGACCTCTCTTTTATACTTTGCTATATAATAATGAGTATATTTATTAAATCTTAATATTTATATTATTAGAGCGATAATTATACAATGCTTAATTAATGACAAATTAAATATGAATAAATTCAAAAATTCACAAAAGGACCAAGAATGAATAATGCATACCTTATTGCCACATTACAGTGAGGGATAAAGAGAAGTGGGCTCAATACCGAAGTAAAGTGCCTGCTGCATTAGAACCATGGGGAGCAGAGTTAATTTCCAGGGGCAGGCTTTGTTCAGTTCTTTCAGGTAACCATGAAAACAATGACACGGTAGTCATCCGTTTCCCTGATTCAAAAGCGCTGAATAATTGGCACTCATCTCCAGCGTATGAAGCCCTCATACCTATCAGTTTGGAAGCAGCGGCAATTGAGTTACTTTCATATGAAGAGTGAGCATTATAATGTCACATCTTGAATAAAAAATCTAAAAAAGTAAGATTTTCCCTTTTTAAGCCATTATTGGATATCAAGTAATAGTTTGATTTGATCTATTTTGTCTTCCAGTAACGCCTGACGTCCTATCATGATTCTTTGAGCCGCTGGAGGTCCTGCACCATGCATGGATTCTATCAGATAACCCACTGCACCCGATCCGGCGACCAGGTTTTCAATCAAGCGGAAAACCTTCATTCGATCAACTGTGTTGTAGTCGGGATTAGCAGCCAGATATTTTTTTATATAGGGTCCTGTAACCGGGTCTTCCAGGTCTACCGCAAAGGGCATGGTGCCTAAGAGGCCTCCGGCAATATCTGTGGCCAGTCTGGCCAATTCATACGGAAACCGTGTCACATTCAGTTTGCAGACATTGGCTAAAAGCAGGTTCACAAGATAATTACCGGACAGTGTTTTTTCACCTGTGGCGGAGCAGGCAATGCCGCAGGCGTAAATGGTTTCGTTTAAATGAATCATTTCCACGATTTTATCTTTAATGTGACTTGCGTTTTCTACTCCGTTCATTTTGGCGATCAATGCTGTGGCACCTATCAGCGCATCACCCACGCCTGCCTTGCAGCCGCCATAACTTTGCCGGTGATAAGAGGCAAACCGTTCCACCAGAATACCTGAAAAATCGATTTCGCCGTCCATGAATATCCTTTCTGATGGTACAAAAACATCATCAAAAATCGTCATAACCTCCTGGCCGCCGAAAGTCGGGTTTCCAATGTCCATGGCATTCTCTTCAAGTTTTCTGGTATCACTGGCCTGGCGGCCATATATGTATTTAATTCCTTTTGCATCAGTAGGGACGGCACAGCAGACAGCCCAGGCTTCTTCTCCTTTGCGCATGGTTATGGTTGGCATCACCAGGATTTCATGGGAGTTGAGCATTCCGGTCTGATGAATTTTTGCGCCGCTGATGACAATGCCGCCCGGCTTTCGTTCTTTTATTCGAAGATAAAGGTCCGGGTCAACCTGATCCGTCGGTCGTTTGCCCCTGTCGCCTTTTGGATCGGTCATGGCGCCGTCAACGACCATGTCCTCTTTTTGTATCCATTTCCAATAGTCTTTAAACCTCTCATGGTATTGCGTCCCATGTTTTTTGTCACATTCGAATGTGGTGCTGAAAATTGCATTGGCAGCATCAAGCCCCACACATCTTTGAAAACAACAGGCTGTTTTAACACCGCAGTATCTTTGCATTTTAACTTTGTTGATAAGATCTTCTGTGCTCAGGTGAAGATGGCTGAATCGATTTACAACATCATTGAAAAGGGAAGATTCGGCACAGAAAAGTTCTTGAGTGTCCGGAGAACAGGCTGCATCAAAAGTGAAGGCAACCGCCTTTTGTGAAGGAGATATAAGACTGTTTCCAGTAAGACGATCCTTTTGTTCACCCATTATATTGGTTTTAAGGTTTAATGACTTTAAAGATTCTATATATGCTTTACCAGTTTTTAGTGGCATTGATGTCTCCGTCTATCTTTATTTAAGAGTAATTAACACGATCCGTATCAGAATTTACATCAATTTTGATGAATTGGAAATATTAAAAGAACAATATACTATTGGCTTTTAATTGTCAGTACACAAGGAGTTGCAAAATGAGACCTTCTATTCCCAGAAAAAATGGTGTAGAGGATTATACAGAAAAATTTTGGAAAATCTTGCCGGGGCTCCCGTGGATATTCTTTTAAGAGTAAGGCAAGTCAGCCTTTTGGGCAGTTTTGTGCCGGGGAGGTTAAATCCAAACATAGTAATGTGATGGCGCTTTGCTCAGCAGTCAGGTATTATTACTTAACAGCGGCAAAAGGGATAAAAAAATGAAGACGGTGAAATTGCCGTCTGCGGACCACAGGTGATGAAAGGCTATTGGAAAAGGCCGGAAGCCAACGAGGACGTTTTCAGGCGGATTGACGGGAAAAAATTTTTTCTCACGGGTGATATTGGAAATGTTGATGAAGATGGGTACGTCACAATAACGGATCGTAAAAAGGATATGATTATTGTAGGCGGTTTTAATGTCTATCCAAGGGATGTGGAAGATATATTGTATACAAATTCCAAAGTTGAATTGGTAGCTGTTGTGGGTATTCCTGACAAAAGAAGCGGGGAAAAGGTAAAAGCATTTATAAAATTAAAAGAGGGTCAGAGCGCGACCATAGAAGAAATGCAGCAATTCTGCAAAGAAAATATGGCCGGGTACAAAAGGCCCAAGTTGATTGAATTCAGAAATGAGATTCCTGTATCCAATGTGGGCAAAGTTTTGAGGCGTGTATTAAGAGATGAGGAGGCCAACCGCTAAAATCATTTAAAAAGGGTTACAGAATACCAGACACAATATATTGTATTTTTCAATATCTGGGAAAGCCTATCAGATCAAAAGATTTATCAATATCCAAACCCAACAATGATAGACTGAAATAGTTCAGATGAGATCTGACAGTCTCAGGTTTTGACAGACGATGTACTTGAGACAAATGAGTAATGCCATGGTGTTAATTGATGGTATTATCTGTCAGGAGTCAAATTCGACAAATTACCGAGCGCTTCATCCACCAGTCTGGGCTGCTCAAGATTTTCCATGATACAGTATATGGTATGGATAAATTTTTCAGTTTCAGATTTGAAATTCAACTTAATATTCTTTTTATAAAAAATAATGAGAGATTGATAAAAGGTCTTAAGGCACAACTCCGTATTTTTGATTACAATCTATCATTTTGATGGAAACAAGCTGGGTTGTGAAAAGTTGAACAGGCCATGATTTTTCTTTTTGAATTAAAGATTGACTTGTGGGAAAGGGTGAAACCGCA
>JACKQG010007776.1_pt1 | contig 10665 bp, 7 predicted proteins | sample 8237621 | NCBI WGS metagenome assembly JACKQG01 (sample SAMN15677084, study PRJNA649215) | marine metagenome | biome: marine; feature: Black Sea; material: saline water; isolation source: suspended particulate matter (SPM) from the Black Sea western gyre | collected 2013-06-09/2013-06-10 | depth... | reverse complement strand
AAGTATTAACAAGAATTCCGACCGGATATGCAACACCTATTGCATACGACAACTGAATAAGTACTTCATCGGCAATACCTGCAGCTACCATATTTTTAGCAATATGCCGGGAAGCATAAGCGGCTGAGCGGTCAACTTTTGAAGGGTCTTTACCCGAAAAAGCGCCGCCTCCATGTGCACCTTTACCACCATAAGTATCAACAATGATCTTACGTCCTGTCAGACCGGTATCGCCGTGAGGACCGCCTATTACAAATTTTCCGGTTGGATTAACGTGTAATATAAAATTATCATCAAACAATTTCTGAACGCGGTCAGGGAGTTGTTTCTTTGTCCGTGGTATTAAAATATTATGTACATCCTCCTTGATTTTAGCTAACATCTTCACGTCATCATTATCAAATTCATCGTGCTGAGTAGAAACAACTATTGTGTGAATTCTAACCGGTTGATTGTTATCATCATATTCAATGGTAACTTGCGATTTTGAATCGGGACGGAGGTATGTCATTTCTTTGCCTTCTCTTCTCATTTCAGCTAATTGTTGCAATAATATATGGGCAATGTCGAGGGGCAGAGGCATATAATCATCAGTTTCCTTACAAGCATATCCAAACATCATTCCCTGGTCGCCTGCACCCTGTTCCAGCCTGTTTTCACGATCAACGCCTCTGTTAATATCTGGAGATTGTTCATGAATAGCATTTAAAACACCGCATGAGTCGCCTTCAAAGCGATATTCGCTTTTAATGTATCCTATCTTGTTGATTACTTTCCGCGCAATTTCCTGAACATCCACATAAGTTTTTGATTTAACCTCACCTGCTATTACTACCTGACCTGTTGTTACAAGTGTTTCGCAGGCAACTTTCGAATCCGTGTCAAAAGCCAGGAATTCGTCAACTATTGCATCTGAAATCTGATCGGCAATTTTATCAGGATGCCCTTCCGAAACAGATTCTGAAGTAAATAAATATCCCATAATAAGTTATAATTAAATTTTGTTTATAAATGTTTTAAGGTGGTAATTTTGATTGAATTGACAGAACTGAGAATTGTTTTAGTCCCGTCCCGAAGTTTCAGGATTCGGGATGGTTGCAATCAATCAAACAAATCTATCCACATATTAAGGCGGCAAAAATATAAATTAAAAACTACTATAAAGAATTTATCACAAATTTTAATTATATAACTATTAAACCCGTAGAAAAGGGTTTGCAAAGCTTTAGTCCGCTATTTTTAAGGTAATCAGTAAATTGCCGATATGAATATTTTATCCCGATAGCTATCGGGATGCTTTCAACGGGTTTAATCATTTTCGCCTGTTTATAAAAACCAACGGGCTGATTAAGATTAGCAATAAGGAAACTGAAACCAAACCAAAACCTAATCCAAACCGGTCGGCAAAAAAACCGATAACGGGAGCAAGAATAGCTGCTATCAATGTATGTGCTTGCGATTCGGCGGAAAGAACGGTGGCTAAAATATCTTTGTTAATAGTTTCGGTTACATAGGAAATACCAATTGGTTTCCTTAAATTTTCAATAATATAAATTCCAATGTAAAAAATGATTGAAAGGATCAATATATCAAATTTAAAAAATAAACCGCTCAATACACCGGCTATTAGTCCAACTGTCAGGGTTAGGTTAAGAGGTAAGCCCAGGCTTTTGAATTTCTCGGTAAATTTCCCGGAATTTCTGGAGGAATAAGATGTTAAAAGATATATCAGAAAATATATCAATCCGATAATTATAGATGCCCTTTGCTTTTCGTTAAATACAACTAAAACCGGGAGCGTCAGCGCAAAAGTCTTTAATACCGGCTGTAAATAGTCTTTCATAGCCCTGTAATAACCTGTATATAGCGAAAGATTGGCAACAGCCTTTAATACTCTTAATTCTTTAAATGAATAAATAAAATCAAAGAACACTTTTTTAAAGTTCGCAGTAATTTCCCCTTTTTTAAGCCGGGCAATACTGCCATTTAGTTCTTTAGGATAGGAAGCAATCAAAATAAGATCAAGGATATAAGGAATGGTTGAAAACAGAAATATAAAACGAAAGCTGCCGGTGAAGAAAACAAGAAAACCGGCAAGCAAAGCCGAAATAGCAGAGCCAAGCTGGGAATAAGAGCGGGTATGACCGTAATAATATACCTTTTGATCTTCCCACCCTTTTATCTTCAGGTAATCAAATATCATAGCCTTGTGTGTTCCGGTTCTGAATGCATCACCGAGCGAATAGATGATCATGGCAAAAATAAAAGCAGAATAGTTACCGGCAAAATAAAAAGCCAAAAATGAAAATATATAAAATGTAAACGATGAGATCATTGTTTTTTTACGCCCAATGGAATCGGCAATGATTCCTGCCGGTATCTCAAAAATACTACGGGTAATTTCACGGATGCTGTACAAAACCCCTATCTGCAAAAAAGAAAGATTATTCTCAAGGAAAAAAAGAATAAGAAAAGGCTCAAAAAGGCGAAGGTTTTTCAAAAATCCGTAGAAACAGAATTTATAGTATTGAAGGTCTTTTTTAAAGTATTGTCCTTTCTTACCCATAGCTAAGTTTCAAAGGACCAAATTTATGAAATAATTGACTAAAGTTTAAATTGAAAAATGAAAAATAGTCAATAGCCAATAATGAAACTAATCCTCGCAAATCTCTAATTATTCGTCTGACCACTTCGCACTAAGCAAACGCACAGGACAGAGGTCAGACGAATGTAATATGAGTGTTTTATTTTGATTTTTTCATTTTACCAAGATGTTCCATCCCGCCTAATTTCATTGAAGTGCCGAGCTTTGCAACATGATTCAGATTGATATTGCCTGTAAGACTTAACAATACCACTTCGTCATCACCATCCACAACCATCAGCATTTCCGTGATAACCTGGTTGTTGTTTTTGGCATAGAACTTCACATCGGTATCATCATCCTTTACTACCATCAGCACCTTATACTCATCAAAAGGAATAGAACTCATTATATCGCTGTAGAAGTTATCTTTCAGATTTTTTTCTCCTTCATCATCGGAACAGGCAAGCAATCTCAGTTTTTCCAGTCCTTCAACTGCTTTTTGAAATTCATCGAAATCAGGATCATCTGCTTCTATTTCCGAGAATAATTCAAATAGTCCTTTTGCAACATCAACAGATGTAAATCCGTCCTGACCGGAATATTTATCAAAAAGTTTGTCAACCGGGCTTTTTTGTGCCAATAATGAAACAGGTAATAAAGCCATTAATACTACTGTAATTTTTAATACTGCCTTTTTCATGATTTAATGATTTTAAGTTAATATAAAATTGTCAAAGAATTTATTTCCCTTATTCCCCCTATTTCCCTTATTTCCTCTATTTCCCCTATTCATTTCTCTTCTTCCTCAATTTCCTCCAGGTTTTCCATTCCCTCGATGTTCATGGTTTTTGAAAGTTTGGAAATAGTTTTCAAATCAATGTCGCCCTGTATGCTGATAAGTGCATTATCTTCATTACCACCAACAATCATCAGAAGTTCTTTTATGATTTTACCTTCTTTTCTTATAAAAAATCTTACATCCTGATCTTTTTTCTTCACTACCATTAATTCCTCGTATTCATCTTCAGGAAAATCCTTTATGATCTCATCATAAAAATTTACCTGTTTATTTATATCGGGAGATTCGTCATCAACCGACACAATTTTAATGCAATTGAGGTTTTTTACCAATTCGAGGAATCCATTTTCATCCTCTTCTGTATCCACATCAGCAAACAGGCTAAACATGTGTTGTGTAATGTAAACCGAAGTAAATCCATCCTTGCCCGAATACTTGTCGAACAGTTCATCAGCAGGACTTTGTGCATTCAGATAAACAGGAATGATTACAAATACTGCAATAGCGATTTTTAAAATTACTTTTTTCATAATAATTATTTTTTAAATGTTACCATTTCTTTTGATTTATCTAAAACAGAAATTTTCTCAAGGCTCTTAATACCTGTTTCAAATGCTGAAATATTATTCAATTCATCTAAACCGTTATTAAATTCAGAAACTTTTTTTAATTCATCATAACCAGAATTCAGATTGCCCGAAACACGTAAAAGAATTTGTTTTGTTTCAGCATAAGCTAATTGCGGATCGTCATAAGTGTCATATACAGTAATATTATCACTTTTAAACTGAAAATATAATCCGATCAAAATAATAATACTTGCAGCAATACCTGCCAGTGTATAAATTTTTCGATTTTTACCCGATGAAATAGGAATTACTTTATCTTCTCCAATTGCCTTCAGCACTATGTCATCAAAATCCTCACCGGGTAATTCTTCTTTCCGTGATATGTTCAAATAGCTAAAGAGATCACAATAACTTCTCAGATGATGCGGAATTTCTTCTTTCAGGAAAAAATCCTTCAAGATTTTCTCTTCACCTGTTGAAGTTTCTGCCCGTTCGTATTTTTCGATCAGATGTTCAATTCTTTGCAAATTCATAATTATAAGTATTGATCAATGTTTCTCTCACTTTTTTCCTTGCTCTCGATAAATTAACCCTGATAGTATTGGAGCTTATTTGTACGATTTCAGCAATTTCATTAAATTCATAACCCTCGATATCTCGTAAGTGGATGATCATCTTTTGCTGTTCAGGCAGTGTATTGATGATTTCCTGCACTTTATTATATGTATCGTTCAATTCAACTTTTTCATAAGGTGTTGCATCAGTCATTCTTTCATATTTTTCAGTCAGTTCATCGGTATTATTTCTTTTCGATTTTAGGTTATCCAAACACAAATTTTTTGTAATGATCATTGCAAACGCTTCAATGCTTTTGTACTCACTTAACCTCTCCCTTCTCGTCCAAAGCCGTATAAAAACCTCCTGCACAATATCTTCAGTCTCGGTTGCATTTTTCAATAACCTTTTAGCAAACCTGTACAGCTTATGCTTAAGTGGAAGTACTTCTATTTTAAAAGTTTCAACCGTCATGCAATTAAAAGACGAAAGTGATTATTATTTATTACAGCAAAATAAGAAAAAATTTCAAAAAACAAATTTCAAAACCCCCAAAAAACAAAATTTGGACATCTAATATTTTTAATTATTTTTGTCCGCTTTACCGAGAAACTAAATTTTATAATTATAAACTAACTAAAAATAAAGATTATGTTAAAAGGACATCCTAAGGGTTTATTAGTGGCATTTTTCTCCAACATGGGGGAACGTTTCGGCTTTTATACCATGATGGCAATCCTTGTTCTTTTTCTTCAAGCAAGATATGGTTTATCCGAAGAGCAAGCAGGTGGTTATTATAGCTGGTTTTATTTTGGCATATATGGTTTAGCTATGGTTGGGGGACTTATTGCTGATGCCACTAATAAATATAAGCTGGTAATCCTTATAGGAATTATTATTATGTTCATTGGTTATGCGATTATGTTCATCCCTGGGCTGACACTTACAGTTACATTACTGGGATTATTTACAATTGCCTTTGGTAATGGACTTTTTAAAGGTAATCTTCAGGCAGTTGTAGGACAAATGTATGACAATCCGAAGTACTCAAAGGTACGTGATACTGCCTTTATGATCTTTTACATGGGTATTAATGTAGGTGCTTTTTTCGCACCATTTGTTGCAACAGGAATAAGGAACTGGTTTCTGAAAACTCAAGGATTTTTACATGATGGTAGTCTTCCTGCTATGTGTCATGCTTTTAAAAAAGGAGAGTTAGCTGATATTACAGCATTCCAAACCCTTGCCGATAAAGTTAGTCTCAATGGGGCAGTTACTGATCTCGGAACTTTCGCTAATAATTATATTGATGCCTTCTCGATAGGATACAATTATGCTTTTGGAATTGCTGCCGGAGCGATGATAATTTCACTCTTGGTTTATGTAATATTTAACAAATATTTACCTACTAAAGAAAAACCAGCTAAAGAGGTTAATGTTGAACCTGCATCAACTGTATCAAACGGCAAAGGTGAAAAAATAAAGAAAAAGCCTGTAGCTGTTATCGTATCATTCATAATTGGAATCGTGGTTGCACTTGGAATTTACCTTCCTACAGGAAATATTGATGTTGCATTTGCAGTTGGCATTTTTGTTGTTTTTGTTGCCTGGCTTCTTCAAATTTCAACAAAGGAAGAACGTCCGAAAATATCAGCACTTCTATTAGTATTTCTTGTTGTAATCTTCTTTTGGATGTCGTTTCATCAAAATGGTTTAACATTAACATTTTTTGCTAAAGATTACACTGTAAAGGCAGTGGATCCTTTCACAAATATATTCTTTAATCTTAACTCAATTTTAGTGTTTATTGGTGCTATTGCAGGATTCTTTATTCTAATATTACGTAAAAAAATGTTAGAGAAACTAATTGGACTTGCAATGCTATTGGGCTTAGGTTACTTAACATATTATTATATTAATTCATATAATACTATGAATCCTATTGAACCTGAAATTTTCCAATCTTTCAACCCACTATTTATTGTCACTTTAACATTTCCTATTATGGCACTTTTCGCGTGGTTGAGAAAGAGAAAACTTGAACCTTCTACTCCAAAAAAGATTGGTATTGGTATGATTATCGCCGCACTTGGTTTTGTAGTAATCCTTGTAGGCTCACTTAATCTGGTTTCACCCCATGAATTACAATATGTTAATGACATGGGAAAAGTAGAATATAATCCTGTACCGGATTCTTCACGCGTAATGCCTTACTGGCTTATTAACAGTTATCTTATCTTAACTATTGCAGAGTTATTCCTTAGTCCAATGGGATTATCTTTTGTTTCAAAGGTAGCACCTACAAGGTTCCAGGGAGTGATGCAAGGCGGATGGCTGCTTGCAACAGCTGTTGGTAACAAGCTTTTATTTGTTGGAAGTTTCTTCTGGGGTAAATTCGACTTATGGCAACTTTGGGCAATATTTGTTGTTTGTTGCCTTCTTTCTGCAATATTTGTTTTTTCAATAATGAAACGCCTTGAAAGAGCAACAAGTGACTCATAAAAATAATAATTGTAACACATCTAAAGCAGGACCATGCTGTCCTGCTTTTTTTATTTTTGCAGAAATACCATAAATCTAAAATCGTAAATCTAAAATGCCATTCCCCTGGTGTCATAACCGCCGGTTCAATTCATACTCCGAATATTTTAAAAAACAATTCGGCGAAAGGGTGCAGAAAGTTTCCGTTGATGCAGGCTTTACCTGCCCAAACCGTGACGGCACCTTAGCTTACGGGGGATGTACTTATTGTAACAACGACGCCTTTAATCCTTCCTATTGCCTGCCACAAAAATCTATTACCCGGCAAATCGAAGAAGGAATAGAGTTTCATTTGAAACGATACAGGCGTGCTAACAAATACCTGGCATACTTTCAAACATATTCCAACACTTATGGTTCTCTTGAACACTTAAGGAGTATTTACTCCGAGGCTCTAACTCATCCTCAGGTCATCGGTTTGGTAATCGGCACACGTCCCGATTGCATTGATGAAAATAAATTAAAATATCTGAAAGAATTATCAGGGAAATACTATATTATTATAGAATACGGAATTGAATCGTGTTATAACAAAACCCTTAAAAAAATTAACCGGCAGCATACGTATGAACAGTCCGTGGAAGCAATCGAAAAAACTGCATCTTATGGAATAAATACCGGCGCTCATATTATATTCGGGTTGCCGGCAGAAACCAGGGAGGAAATGCTGAATGAAGCGGAAATATTGTCAAAACTACCATTAAACAATATAAAATTCCATCAGCTTCAAATTATTAAGAATACAGTAATGGCGGGAGAATATCAGCAAGACCCCTCCAAATTCGAACTTTTTTCCCTTGAAGAATATATCGTTTTTATTATTGAATTTATTGAAAGGCTAAATCCAAAATTTATCATAGAGCGTTTTACCGGTGAAGCTCCGCCAAGGTTTCTTACAGGTCCTGACTGGGGACTCATCCGTACTGACCAGGTTAATGCGAAAATAGAAAAGAAACTAAAAGAGCTTGACACCTGGCAGGGCAAAAAGTATCAACTTCTTTGTAAGTGAAACATATTTAATTCATTCTTGCTTTGCTTCTCTATTAACAGGCAACCTAATAAGTTATAAAGCTGTCTTATATAGTGACATTATTAAATTTTAGGAGAAATTACATTAAAATTGTTGAGATTTTAAAAAAAAAGTTTATATTTGCAGTTCAAAAAAAAAAAAGAGAAGAGAAATCATTCTAATCATTTTACTAACTAAATTTTAATTATTATGAAATTATTTACAAAATTAGGATTTGCACTCTTGGTGATGCTTATTTCATCAAGTGTGTTATGGGCGCAATCATCCGCACGTGATATTGGTCCCAAGAAGCAAACTTATACGATTGCTTCTGAAGCACTGTTCGACCTGCAATTCGAGTGGCCTGTTGGTGTGGGCGGCGGTGAAGCCGGTATAGAATGTGACGGTATCAATATCTATACCACGAAGTGGAACGGTGCAGATTTTTACAGGTACCAACTCGATGGAACCTATATTGAGTCATTCACCATCAGTGGCGCATCCAATGTGAGAGACCTCGCATTTAACGGAACTTACTTTTATGGCGGCGCTGCTTCTACAACTGTGTTTGAGATGGACTTTTCCGCTCAATCCCTGGTAAGTTCATTTACAGCACCAACCGAATGCAGGGCTATTGGTTACAACGAGGATGATGATGTATTCTATGCCAATAACTGGGGAAGCGCCATTACCGTTTTTGACCCTGCCGGCACTTTTGTAAGTAGCTGGTCTGTCGGTCCAACCGGTGATAGTTATTATGGTTTTGCGTATGATAATTATAGTACTGGTGCTCCATATCTCTGGGGCTATGCACAAGTTGGTGCCACTCTGAATGAGTTAATTCAGATGCAGCTTCCTGATGGAGCTGAAACCGGAGTATATTTTGATGTAGGAAGCGTTGTTGCAGTGGGAACCGGTATTGCCGGTGGTATGGCTATTGATGATAATTTGTTTACCGGTTACTGGACAATTTTAGGAACATCACAGAATGTAAATATCTGGGGTCTTGAACTGTGTCCATCGGGAGCACAACCCACAAATGATGTTGGTGTTATGGCTATTGTCGAGCCTTCTTCAGGGGTTAACCTTACTGCAAGTGAGCCGGTAATCGTAAAAATTAAAAACTACGGTACGGCTGCGCAATCCAACTTCGATGTTTCATTTACATTAGATGCCGGAACTCCCGTTGTTGAAACTGTTACTGCAACTATTAACAGCGGTGATACTTATGATCACACTTTTGCAACTACTGTCGATCTCTCGGATTATGGAACTTACACTTTTGAAGCTTGTACCGATTTAACCGGAGACGAAAATCCGGGAAACGACTGCAATACAAAAGTTGTTGAGAATTCAACAGCGGCATTGTGTGTTCCGGTGTACACTACAGGATGTACTTATGGCGATGGATTCACCGACTTTGCTCTTGAAGAGATTGAAAATTACGGCTCAGGATGCGCCGACCTGAATGGTACCGGCTGGAGCCAGTATCTCGGTCTTGGCCCTGCCAGCCTTGAAGCAGGTAATACTTATGATGTTATTATGGCATCAGGTTATAATAACAACTTTACTTCCATCTGGATCGACTTTAACGACGATCTTGATCTCACACCGGATGAAATGGTATTGAACAACTTTGAAATGGTAACAGCCGGTATTCTTTATACTGTTCCTATTGATATTCCTGCCGGTGTACCGGATGGCCAGCATATTATGAGGGCACGTACAAACTGGAACGCAACGTGTGACGATCCATGCACCAGTTACTCTTATGGTGAAGCTGAAGACTATTATGTTGTTACAGGTGGTGGTGTCGTTCTGGATCCTCCAACTGATCTGACAGCAACTTTTGTTCCTGATGATGATATTTACTTAGACTGGGTTGCACCTGGCGGTGGACCTACTGGTTCTATCCTTTGCGTTGACCGCGACGGAAGCGTCGACTTAGGTTTTACCGACGACTGGCCGGCTATCCAGGCTGCTCTCGATGCAAACGCATTGACTTACGATTACCACGAAGTTACCGACCTTACACAGGATGGACCCGATCTGGCAACTATGCAACAATATGACCTCATTATCTGGTTCACCGGTGAATCATGGCAAAATAACCAGACTATGTCGAATAATGATGAAGCTAACCTGGGTACTTTTATTGCAGGCGGTGGAAACCTGTTATTATCAGCACAAGATTATTTCTATGACAGGTACAGTTCTGCAGGTAGTTTCTCAGCAGGTCAGTTCCCGTACGATTATCTTGGTGTTGCTTCTACAACCCAGGATAACTGGAGTATAATGGCACCCGATGTAGCTGATATTTCTGGTGTAGCAGGTTCATTTGCCGATGGTATCACCTTTCAGGTACAGGATATTTATACAACCGATAAAGAAGGGCTTTACATCGACCAGATTGTTTCAATGGACCAGGATCTGTTTGAAGTAACTAACCCGACTCCGGCAGGTATTGCTGCTTGCCAGTATGATGGCGGTTCTTTCAGGACAGCCTTTACAACTATTTCTCTTGCAGCAGTAACTGACGCAGGAATACTGGCTACTGTTATGGGTAATGCAGTTAGCTGGTTATCCGGAGGCGACAGCGATGCTC